>Ga0209535_1000057_pt1 | contig 62240 bp, 68 predicted proteins | sample LinPmetageLP28_FD_184041 | JGI IMG/M metagenome (GOLD analysis project Ga0209535, IMG submission 184041) | Marine viral communities from the Pacific Ocean - LP-28 (SPAdes) (version 2) | ecosystem: Environmental > Aquatic > Marine > Oceanic | place: Pacific Ocean | collected 2009-08-22 | reverse complement strand
TATCAGTGATATCTCCAAGATGGATGACCGTTTTGATATTGTTCTTTTCAAGATAGGGAAAGAAAATATTATCATAAAACTTAAACTGATACTCAAGAAAAGCAATAGAATCATTTCTGCAACCAAAGTGTGTGTCTGTTATTAAAACTATTTTTGACAAAGTTCTCCTCCATTGTTTTTCTTATTCTATAATACTTTATAAATTATGTCAACAAGTTATCTAAATATTCTTCTAATTGTACTAACTGATCGTCAGATAATCTGTTTAACTTTTTAATTAATTTATGATTTGTTTTTTTAAATGTAGCTAAATTCATTCTACCTCTTTCAGAATTAATCCAAGATTTATATACTTTAGATTCTAGTTTTTTCTTTCTTTTTGATTCACATAATACACAACTATAGTTTGATGTAAACTTTAATGTGTTACCACAATTCTTACAAGGCTTGCCATTATAATGTATTTCACCATTATGGTAAGCGTCATATCTAGCTCCTCTACTTGTCTTCATTTTTTAATATATTCTTTGCAACTATCAGACTTTGTATTTCTGCTGCACCTTCAAATATATTTAAAATTCTTGCATCACAAAGGATTCTTGATATTGGATATTCTAATGCATATCCATTACCACCATGTACTTGTAAACTATCATCAGATATCATCCAGGCATTTCTTGCAGCTAATAGTTTTGCCATACCTGCTTCAATATCACATCTAACTCCTTGGTCTTTCTTTTCAGCACTATACATTGTAATTGCTCTTGATACAACTATATGTACAGCCATCATAGCTATCTTGAATGCTATACGATCAAACTCTATAATTTTTTTATCAAACTGCGTTCTATCTATTGCATATTGTAAGGCTTCATCTAAAGCACTCTGAGCTACACCAACAGCTCTTGCTGCTGTTTGGATTCTTGCACCTTCAAATGTTTCCATTAATTGTTTAAAACCTTGTCCTTCTACACCACCAAGAAGTTGATCTTTACTAACTCTAACTTCATCTAAACTTATTTCATATTCTTTCATACCTCTATATCCAAGAACTTCTATTTCACTACCTTGCATGTTAGGATGAGGAAATGGGTCTTGATCTGTTCCTCTTGGTTTATCAACTAAGAACATACTTAAACCTTTATACCCTGGCTCACCAGTTCTTGCTAGTACTGTAAACATATCACTTCTTACACCATGAGTAGTCCAAGTTTTGTTTCCTGTAATAATATAATCGTCACCATCTTTGATAGCTCTTGTATTTAAATTTGCTAAATCACTTCCTGTATTTGGTTCAGTAAATACCGCTGCTGTTAAACAATCACCTTTTGCTATCTTGGATAAGTACTTTTCTTTTTGTTGTTCAGTACCACCTAAATTAATTAACTCACCACATATCTCAGCTCTTGTTCCAATAGAACCAGCTGTTAATAATCCTCTTGATAGTTCTTCTGTTATAATGCACATAGCTTCTTTTGACATTGCCAGACCATCATACTTTTCTGGTATACCAATAGCACTAACACCCATATCATTCATTTTATCTAACACTTCATCTGGAATTAGATCATTCTTTAAATGCCATTCGTGAGCTTGTGGTTTAATTTCTTCTTCTGTAAACTTTTGAAACTGTTCTTGAATTATCTTTAGAGATTCATCTTTATATCCAAAACTTGCTTTTTGTCCTTGTGATAAAAGTTTTGCTATCTTTCTTTTTTTATCATTGTAATCATAAACCTTAAAGTCTCTTATTAGATCAAACTTTTGAAAACCTATATCATCTAATCTAAATTTTTCTGTTTGACTCATTGATATACCATCTCTTAAATCAGAGACATATTCATTTATTCCTACCTCATATATTAATGTATCTAATTCACTGGGCGATTCTAATTCATTATGCCAAAAGACCAATTGTTTAATTGACTCTACATATGTTTTAAACCAAGCATAACCATGAAGATGGTATTCGTTTTTACGATCCATCTTCTTTAATATTAATCTTTGATATTTTTCTAGTTTAGGAAATATAATATGCATTATTCGATTGTATCACTTTCATATAAAATTTGTTTTATTTATTAGAAATCGTAACAGATTCCTTTTCTTTCCCAATCACCATATCGTGTTGGTTCTAGTCCTTTAGGACCACCTATCTCTTTTGGTGTTTTAGGTTTATCTGAAAACTGACCTAATGTCTGTTCTTTAGTCTTTGGTTTTTTCCAATGTTCCTTGTTCATATAGTACCTCTCTATTTTTTAAATGTTCATCCTCTATATCGTCTTTTGATTGACCCTTATATTCTACTCCAATATTTTTTCTAATCATGTATTCATTAATAGTTGTTTGTCTATCTTCTTCACCATCATATATTTTAAACTCTCCAAGTATTCTACCAAACTTACCAACTTTATCTAAATGAGTTACAAGTACTTGTTTGGATCCAACCGGTATATATTTTTCAACTACTGACTTAGCATATAGTCCAAATTTCTTTTCTTCTAAATCTCTTGTTCTTGATTCTGGTGTATCAATGCCATATAGTCTTACACGCTCATTATTAATCCAAGTATTGAAACCCAAGTTAATGTTGACATCAACAGTATCGCCGTCCACAACCTTGACGATTGTGCATTCATATTCGTACATATTTCTTCCTTTGTTTTAATTACTATTCCTCGTTCAAAATTAACTCTCATTGAAACTCTCCTTTAGTTCATAATAACCACCAACATGGTCTCCATCTTTCCATATTTGTGGTACAGTTGAAAAGCCCATATCTTTAATTTTTTGTTTTTCTTGTTCGTCTGTCTGTATGCATACTTCTTCATACTCAAGATTATTATTAGCTAATAATTGTTTAGCCATAATACAAAATCCACATGATGGAGTTGTATATAATTTATACATCTTTCTTTTCTTTCTTTGAGCGTAATGCATATTCTTTTGGAACCTTACCATAACCTACAACTCTGTCCCATTGTCTTTGAGTGTATCCTTCTTTATCTACCATTATACCTTCCTTTTCTTTATTTTTCTTCGTTTGTTTTTTTCAAAGTCTTCAATAAATGTTCCCATATACTCTTGTGTCCATTCACTAACTTTAATTTCATCTTTGTAATTACCTTTTGAGGTAGTATCTCCAGCTTGAGTATCAGCTGTCGTTCCAAATAAATTTGTTTGCTCTGTCATCTTAAATTTAACAAACAAATGTTTCTTTTCTTTTTGGATTCTTCTAAGAAATGCATAATATATTATTTGTGTAAAATATGCAAATGGGTTCTTACTTTTCTCTGGATTAAAGTTATCAATATACTGAAGACAGTTTTCAATACCATCACTTATCATTTCTTCTTTAAATGTATAATTCACAAAATTTGGTTTTCTTGCCAAATGAGTTGCAATCTTCATTATACATTCTCCAACATAAGTAGGTACTATTGGTCTTTCGTTTTCTTTATCCTTTGCTTCAGCTACATTTATTCTGTATTGTACCATTGCGGCTAGAAAGTCTTTGTTATTTACATATTGTTGTTTAGCTCTTCGGCCCATAATAATCCTTTTTTAATTAACTGTTGACTTTATTGAAATCGAATGTATACTGGCTGATGTAGCCGCCGGAAAGAGGGTAGAACATAGACTAATGAATAGTTTTCTTATCATCAGGGTCTACTCCTACTTCATCCATAATTTCATCCAGTTTTGATCTTTGTTGTTCATCTTCTTCAATTTCTTTAAAGGTCTTCTCTATTCGTTCCTCAGTCTCTTGGTCATGTATCTTGTCAGTTAGTACTTCACCAGTCATAGCTTGTGATGCATCTTCTTCAGGATACTTTCCTCCCTTATAATCTTTTATGCGCGCATTTTGTTTATTGAAGTAGTCAATTAGTATTTGTGCAGTATTAGTAACAGCAACAATATGTTTTTTATTGATTGGAATAACTTCTCCAAAGTTCCATGGTAACCATTTAACTAAACTCATACCCATATGTGTCATGTTATTAACCATAACAATTTTTTGTGGGTTCTTAATTCTAACTTCAGATGTCTTTAAACTTTGCATATCAACTTCAGCTATAATATCTTCTGCTGTTGATAGCTTGAGTAATTTAACTTGATATTTTTTTAACATTATTTTGTTCATTTGATCCCCATCTTGTAAAGTTTATAATCAAACTTCTCTGAATTGTAGATCTTTATTCTTTCAGAAAAATGTTTTAAAGTATAGTTTACATGACTCTTGTATCTCAAGTCATCTGATATATCTATTAATCTTGCTTTTTCTTTTTTGTCTCCTTTGCGGAGCCCTCTTCCGATACTTTGGAGATTCCTAATTTTTGACTTAGATGGCGAAGCAAAGATGATATTGTGGAGATTACGGATGTTAATACCTGTGCTAAAAGTCCCAAAACTTGCAACAATAATTGAATTATCTTCAGTCTCTGCGATTGCTCTAATTTGTTCTCTAGTTTCGGCATCAGTTCCTCCATATACAAAAAATATTTTGCGGTTAGTGTTAATTTGTTGTTGAATCATATCATGTAATATTTTACCATGATTAATTATATTGAAGAGCAATAATGTATTACCTTCTTGGGCACTACATAGTTTACTAATAAATTTATTTCTTGGTTCATAATTAAGTATAAAATCCATCTCATCTTGATACTTCATATCTTTAACCATTTTACAAATAGCTTCTTCATATTGTAATGTGATACATTTAATTGCAAAGTCAGCCAAGTACTTATCATCAATTAATTTTTTAGTTGTTACAGGTTGATAGACAGGACCAAATAATCCTTCCAATACTAACTTATGTGTTTGGGATCCATCTAAGGTTCCAGTAAAACCAAATCTATATTTTGTATCTTTCAACTTTTCCATTATCTTGGTTAAACTTTTTGCTTTATATAAATGAGCTTCATCACCAATAATAACATCAAACTGATCAAAGTATTTGTTCGGCATATTATATATTGATTGCCATGTACTTATTACAATTCTATCTTCTGTATGTTTTTCTTGACCACTCATTATTACATGAATGTTTTCCTTACAGTTATAACTTTCAAAATCACTTTTCATTTGATATACTAAACTTGTTGTTGGTACTACAACTAATACTTTAGACTGTTTATAATGCTGAGTCAACATATAAATTACTAAACTCTTACCACTAGCTGTAGGAGACAGAACAAGTTGTCTATGGGTCGTTATACACTGTTTAAAGGTGCTTATTTGATATGGTCTTGGTTTTATAGGTAAATTATAATCTGGTTCATCTGAAGGGATATCTACTTTAGATTCTTTATATTTTTTCTTTACTTTATATCCTCTTTCTTCAGCAAACTTAATACAATATTCAACCAATCCTTTATAAATTAATTTTGTTTGACTATTATATAACCTTACTTTACCATCCCAATATCTACTTCTATAAGCAGGCATAAATTTAGCACCTGGAACTTCAAATGTAAAGAACTCTACTAACTCTTGTTTAATTGAATTTTCTGCAATAACTTTACTGTGTACTTCATTAACTTGTTCAATTATCAAAGTATCACCCTCCACCAAATTGTGTAAGTCTACGCCAATCAATTGCTGCACGAATCTGAAACCCTCTGTTGTTTATACTTTTTAATATATCTTCACAACAACCGACAAGTTCCTCTTGATATGCTAACTTTGTTTGCAAAGTAACCATGTCTTTATCAGCATCAATATAACTTGGTATATCTTGCTTTAGAGTAACTTTCGGCCAGGGTTCACGATTCAATTCTGTAAGATCTTCTGGGTTATTCAATTCACCCCTGTAATATTCACCTAACTTACGACTTAAAGATTTATATTTAATCTTTAATGATCTAAGTTTCAACCTTTCATTATATAGATACTTTAAGTATTTACCATGTAATACAGGTATTTTTAAACTTTCTGCATCTAAATCAGTATCGTCTATTTGACTATCCTGGGTCCATAAATCTAATATTTCTTCTAGTCTCATAAAGACTATTATACTACATTATCAAATCTGGACAACAGTAAAGTTTCTATATGTGAAAGTTGCATCTGCCTCAAGGTATGCTACATCTTGTTGTGTAACATCAAACTGCAGTGGAGATAAGTTTGTTGGAAATATATCTACAAATCCAATTCTAATATTTGGATTCTGTGCACTAGTCATAACTACAACGGATCCATCACTAAAAGCACCTTGCATTATATTACCAGCTGGACTAAAACCAGCAGTTGGTCTAGCAGATCCAGCAGCTGCATTTAATGCTTTATATTGATCAGTACTTTCAGGTGTACCTAAACCTTTCATCCAATCATATACCTCAAGATAGTTTTTCATATCCTCATCAACTCTAAATCTTATATCTAAAGGTGCATAAGTTAACTTTGTACCAGCGTATGGCAATCTAACTAATGGGTTTGGTATTTCTGTCTCTGCAAGGGATACGGATGGTAAAGATGCACTTTGACAAAAGAAATTCACGTTAGGTAATTTGTCTACTATAAATCTAAAACCTAAAGGAGAAAGAAAGTTTGCATTGGTTGGTTGTTTGTCTAATGAACTCATGTTACTATTTATCTATTTTTTAGACAAAAAAAAAGGTCCCGAAGGACCTTTAATTTTAAGGTGCGGTGTAATCCTAAGATTACATTAAGTTACTTATTTTTACAAATCTGTAATATAAGTTTGGTTTTCCGAATGCAATTGCACCATCAGCACTTGAAGTACCGAATGGGTTAGCAACAATTCCGTACCTAGTCTTAAAACCGATCTTAGGTTGGAATGTGTTCTCACCAACTGCTCTTACCATTTGTAGCGGTACATATGGACAGTAGAATAATCCAGCATCAAATGCAGAAGATCCTTTATATCCAATTGTAGCATACTGTAAACCAGCTGCGCTTGAGAAGTATGGATCTACATATACCTTAATTCTTCCGTTAAGTACACCAGCAAATGTATTACCAGTATCATCAACATTCAAATTAGCAGATAATGCAGGAGCATAATCAAGAACGCCAGCCATTTGCATTGCAGAAGCAACATCTGATCCACAGATCATTACGTTACCTTTACCACGTCTTGTAGCTTTAGCGATCTGGTTAGCTTCTCTTTCAATTTGAAAGATCATACCTTTAAATCTCTCAACAGACCATCTACCATTACTGTCAACATCTAAGTCAAATGTTCCAGCAGCAGATGTGTTTGTTTGAGCACCAGCAGTAGCTGTATAGTTAATTGTTCTTACAACTTCTCTGTTGATCTCAGCTAAGATCTCAGCAGATAGGATGTTTGAAAGTTCTGTCTCAGCATCTAAACCATGAACTGCCTTTAAGTCTTGAGCAAGTTCCATAGTGTATTCAGCCTTTAACGCTCTAGTAACAGCAGTTACTGAAACCTTCTCTACAGAGAAAGCCATCTCAGCAAATGAGTTAGCAGCAGCATCACCTAATGCTTCACCTGTTGCCGTTGACATACCTTGGTGAAGTGTGTAACCAGAACCAGAAGCTCTTGAAGTTGGATCTGATCCAGCTTGGTCAGTACCTACAGCACCGTCAAGTACACCACCGAAGTTAGATGTATTTGCAGCTTGTGAACCGATAGCTGAATGAGAAGTATTAGCTTCGTTGAATAATGCTTCAGAACCTGTTTGATCTTGAAGTCTACTTCTTAAAGCAAAGATAAGACCTGTTGGACCAGTCATTGGCTGGACACCACAGATATCATATGCAATAAGGTTTGGCATACTTCTTCTTACAAGTGAAATAAGTACTGGGTCAAATATATCAACTGAACCATCACTGGCAGTTGAGCTTGATGCACCCATTGCGTTAGCAGGAGCCGCTTCCCCTAATAAACTAGGGTTCATTCCTCCTGATTGAGCAGCTTGTTCTCTAGCTGCATTTTCTTGGTTTTCTAGTAAAGTGGCAACAACCTGACGCTTGTGAGGATCTTTGATTGGATCTAGGTCCCCATGTTCAAGAACTGGCTGCCATTTTTTCACTAGCTCTTCTGTTAAATAAGACATTTTTTATTCCTTTTATTGTTAAAGTTTAGAAAAGTCAGCCTTTTCATTTAATTAATATTATTTATAATATACTGTTAATCTACTTTTTAATTGACCTTGTAATAGCATTCATATATCCTGCCATTGCTGGATCAACTTTAGATCCACTCGGTTGTTCCTCTTCATCAAGAGGCTCATCAGTTTCACCTACTAAATTAGCTGTTTCAGTTACTGTGTCTGTAGCGAAATAGCTTTCTTTAATTATTGATAGTTTCTTTTGAAACGAATCTTGATCAGTAAATTGTACACCTTCAGCTAAAGTTTGAAACTTCTCTTTTTGAGTTTCTGCTAAACTTTCAGTTACAGTGTCAATCATTTTTTGTTGAGTGCTCTCGTCAATAGCTTTTTTAGCTTCAACGTTTTTAGTCAGCTCAGCATTGAGTTGTGCTTCTAGCTCTTCATTCTTAGCAGCTAATTCTTCAACTACATCTACTTTACTGTCTGGAACATCAATATAATGATCTTCGAATAAATTCTTCAGACCACCCATGAAATCTTCTACTAGCTCAGATTTTAATCCTTGCTCAATAGCAACTTTGTTTTCTTCAGACCATTGCTCTACAACATAGTCAAGATAACTATCTAATTTCTCAGATAATTCTGTCTTGATACCTTCAGCATCTTCTTTGAAAGACTCTTCTACAGTTACGTTGTAAGTTTCAATGTGTTCGTTAATTTTTGAAACAACAGCAGATTCAAAAACTGTTATTGCTTTTTCTTTGAACTCTTCTGATAATTCTTCATTACCGAATAATGCTTTTACATCAGCTTTAATGTCAATATCTTCTGGTGTTACCTTGTATGAAGTTTCAGAAATAGATTCGCCATCAGCTTCTGCTTCTTCAGCCATTTTTGGTTTCATACCAGACATCATATTTCCATATGTGCTTTGAATGTCATTCTTTGACATACGAGACATTTTTTTAACCATAGCATTAATCATTCCCATTTTAGTGCCAGCCATAATAGGCTTTTTAGGCTTCTCGGAAGAGCCTTGCATTGGAGTTGATTTTTCACCTTGATCTTTACTTGGACCAGGCGCTGCTGCTTTCGTTGATGTTGGCTCAGGAACTTCTGAAGGGTCACCCATAGATGCCTTGAATTCATCAAGCTCCACTTGACTTTCTTCAACAACTTCCTGATCTTCTGTTTTAAGATCTTGTTCAGACATGATTATTTCTCCTTGTTAGGTTATCTGTTTTATATTATTTATAAGTTTATAGTTTTGAAATAAAATTAGAAAATACTCTCAATTTTGCTTCTTCAAGGTTCTTTTTAGAGTATTTTTCAATCTCATCTTTATACTCAGCCATTTGCGCTTCTCTGAGAACCCCATTATCCCATACCCATTCCTTACCTTCCATGATACCTTCTACGAAAGCATCAGGAGCCGAAGGATCAGCTACAATGTCAGCAGCTGTGGCTAAATGATAATCTTTTTGTACAACCTGAGTTCCACTACCGTTTTGTTTCAGTGAACCCATTCCTCTTGAGCTAACACCCAATGTTGCTCCTTCATCCATTAAATTCTTTACTATCTTACCGTATGGAGTATCCATAATTTTAGCTTCACCCATATAATTATTACCATCCTGATAAAGATCAGTAATCATGTGACTAACTCTTTCAAGATTTATTGTTGGTCCACTAGGATGACCCAACTCACCATAAGCTCTATTCTTTTGTATATAATCTTTGTTATACTTTTCAACGTTTTCTTTTAAAATACCCATTGGGTAAACTCTGCCATTACGATTCTTGATCTCTCCTTGCATGAAGACACCTTTAATCTTATAGGCTTTTTTACCATTCTCATTTGCTTCTGTAATGTATTCTAACTTATGATCAACTATTTCTGATATTAGTTTCATTATACCTCTCCAGATGTTTTCTTTAGTTTAAGTATTAACGTACCAAGTCCGGTAGTTACAAAATTTACATTAGATGCTTTTTCAAATGAATTCTCTATTTGCATTCCGTCAAACTTGAAATGACCTGAATTGCCAGGACATACTAATACTGTATTAGCACCTCTTTTGATCAACCAAGTATTAGCAGAAACATTTCCATCTTTTTGTGTCCAGAATACTTCTCTAATAGTCATTCCTGTAACTGTTTCTCCAGCATTGTTTGCTTTTGACGTTCCTGCCACACCAGTACCTAAATTTACAAAACCAGCTGTATTTGCTTGCAGTACCAATGTTCCATTATTTTGATTTACTGTTATTTTTGTAGCCATTATTTTCTCTCCGCAAATGCAAGTGCCTTCATAAAGCCAGCTGGGCTAGACATTATGTCATTTGACATTGCTTTTAAACTTGGACCTTTAACACCTTGTAATGCTTTATGAATCATTTTTGCTTGGTCTGGATCAACTGTCATTGATTTACCATTTTTAAATTTATAACTAACTGGTGTTTTGCTTTTAGCAATATTCTTCATCTTTATCCTTACCATTACATTCTCATCAAGATCTTCAACTTCTTCAACTTCTTCCTTAATTTTTTTCATTTGCATTTCACCAGCAGATTTGTTTGCTTTGGCTGTTGCAATAGCTTTCTTTGTTGCTCTTAACTCTTTGAATGTTTTACCTTTAGACTTAACAACTTCTCTTTCTCCTGGCTCACCATCGTGACCTTTATGATCACCAGCATGCTTTGTTGTAGCAGGTCCTGATTGTCCAGGCTCAGCTACAGGATGTTTTGTTGTTGTAATTGTATGTTTATCTCTAAAGTCAACTTCTCCTTGACTTCTTGGCTTAATATCTTTTGCCTCATCATCATCATCTTGATAGTTGGCTATAGCATAATCAGCAGAAGGACCACCGACGTTTACTTTAGCTTTTTCTATAATTTGTTTAAACTTCAGCATCCTTTTTCTCCTTGTCTTGTACTTCGACGCTAGCTTCAGTTTCTTGGTCATCTTCCACTTTAGGTTTCAAAAAATTCTGAGCAACATCTAATTTTTTAACATCAAGGTAATCAGCAACTTTATTCATCAGCATATCATTAACTGCAGATTTAAATGCAGATGTGTCTCCAGTGCTCAATGCATTAACAGCATCTTTTGCTGAGTCGTGTTTCATTTGCATTACTTCTGGATTTTTTACTTCGACTGGTTGTACCATAATTTATCTCCTTGTTTAATCTATTTATAATATTTTTGAGTTTTAGTTATATTTCCTTTTACTGTCATATTTAAGCTGGATTAGATGGCGTATCTGTTGATTGAGAAACCCCAACATTAGTAAAATCATTATCCTCACCACTAAAATCCTCACCTAAATCACTACCATTAGAAAAATTTAGAAAAAAGCTCGTTTCTCCATAAGCGCCTGAATATTCTATTGGTAAGATATCGTCTCCAGTTCCATCTGTAAAATCTGATGGAGTTAATGCTTGATCATCAATAAAATAATAATCAGCCATATAACCATTATAATGATAATTTGTATAATACATACCTATTCTATGTTCTCCAGCTGAATTGTGAAGTCCTTCATAATTAGTACCACCATTATAATTAGTATAGGTTGTACTAGTTATTTGTACACCATCTCTATAGTATTTGATTGCATTTGCAATATTACTTTGTGTTGAATCAATTGCAAGTAAGTGATGTATCCATGCAGTTCCATGAACAAATGCTGCAAAATTTGCGGACATTACATTTGATCCAGCTCCATTAGTTTTTTGACAAGCCATTGCGTTATCTTCACCAATTTGAAAGTTATCTAATTGGTTATTTGGATTAGTATAGGAACCTCTTTGTGTAAAAATCTGCTGCCCTGAAGCTCCGTCCATAGCTCCCAATTTAAGCCATACAGACAATGTATATTTTTTCCTATTACCACCAGAGCCAAATGATCTTTTCATGTGATCTGCTTGAGAACGTTGCCATTGACCAGAGAATCCAATCTCATAGTCTCCACCAGTTGATGCACCCATAAGTGGTAAATGATTTCTGTAAATACTCATATGAGCTCCTAACTATAAGCTAGTGAGGCGACTGCTTGGATTCTTGCTGTTGAATATACTACATAATCAATTCTATCAACACCAGCTGCAGTTGTTGTTAATGTTGGAGCTGTACCTCCAATAAAATCCCACACTGTTGAATAACTCAATGTTCTGGATCCAGTTCCGTCCTGCGTCACAAATATTGTTCCTGCTTGACCAACTGCAACGTTGGCTGGTCTTCCTAATCTTGTACTTGCACCAAGTGTCAAATTAAATATGTTTGCATTTGCAAAATCTATAGTCACGTTTGCACCACCAACAGTTACACTCTCAACTCTACCTAATTGAGCTTTAGCATATGTTGCACTGTTATGAGTAAAAACTCCATTTGCTGCAGCTACATTACCTATTCTAAGTTCTCTGGCACCAACTACATCAGCACCCATTTTAGTATTTGCACTTACTGCACCTGTTGCTAATTCTGATGCTCCAACAGCACCAGCTTTTATATTACTTGCATCTATTATATTTGCAGCTATTTTAGTATTTGCACTTACTGCACCTGTTGCTAACTCGGTTGGTCCTACTGCGCCTGTTGCAATAGCATGTGCTGTAATAATACCTGCATTGAATTGTGTATTAGCTGTTAAAAGATCACTTGATCTTAATTCTGTTTTTCCAACATTACCAGTTGCAATAGCATGTGCTGTTATTACTCCTGAACCAAAAGCTGTATTAGCTGCAATACCACCTGCAGCAACTTCAGTTGCTTTTACAGCACCTGTTGCTATTTCGGCAGCGCCTACAGCACCATCTACTATATTGGTATTTGCGACAGCATTGTTTGCAATACCATCTAATCTAATTCTTGATAAACCGCCCATAATTGTCCTTTACTTTTATTTATCTATTTATCCCAAAGCTATAGCAAAAGCTAACGAATCACTAACAGATCCTAGCTCATTAAATGTTGTACCGTCGTTAGTAAATTCAAATTTATTTCCTGTTTCGTTAAATCTTATTTCAACATTTGCTTGATTTCCTCTATTTACTTTTATACCAGCATCATTACTTGGTGTTCCATCTAAACCAGCATTAAGTATCATAAATGCACTCTCAACATTTGAACTTGAAGTTGTTGTTTGTGTGGTTGTACCTTGCACTATTAAGTTACCAGTGATTGTTACTGATTGTCCAGAAAAACTTATATTTGTTGCATCTGGTTTAACAAATGTAGAATTAACATATGAGTTAGCAGCTGCATATGCTTTTGTAGTAAAAGTAGCTGAAGCATTTGCAACTTGTAATCTATCACTAACTAAAGTTCTTATAGCTGTATTAGTACCTCCAAGATTTGTATTTAAATTTCCTATTGCTGCATTTGTATTCGCTAAAGCAGCCAAAGAAGCAACATTCGCAATTTGTGCTCTATCGTTTATTAATAATCTTAATGCAGTATTACTTCCAGTTAAGTTAGTGTTTAGATTACCAATAGCTAGATTAGTATTAGCAAGTGCAGCTAAACTTGCAACATTAGCAACTTGAGCTCTATCACTAATTAATGTTCTAAGTGCTGTGTTGGATCCAACTAAGTTTGTATTAAGTAATGCTATTCCTGAATTTGTATTTGCTAATGCAGCTAATGAAGCAACATTTGCAACCTGTGCTCTGTCATTAATTAATAAGGTAATTGCGGTAGCAAAATTAGCATCATCTCCTAATGCAGCAGCTAACTCATTTAACGTATTAAGTTGTGATGGAGCTGCATCTATTAAATCATTAACAGCGTTTGTTATATCTTGTTGTTGTATTGTACCTACTGTTGTAGTCGCAACACTTCCCATATGTGCATGAGAAGAACATTGATAGAATACTGTTGGTGTAGTTTCTGTTATAACTATTTGTGTATAAGCGCCTGCTGATCCAGGTGTTCCATTTGTTGTTACACCTGTAGTATGAGATGTACTTTTAGCTGCATCTTTGTAAAATCTTAGTGGATGACTTCCATTTGAACTATCAGATTGATCAAACCTGTAAGTCATATTTGGTACAAGAATTAATGAAGGTGACTCTTTACCGTTTATTGAATAAGCTAAACTTGAACCTTGACCAGTATATGGATGAGCAGATGTTTTAGTAATTACTTTAGTTGTAAAAAGTTGATAACTAGCTGGGTTCATCACCAACATTGTATTAGCTTCAACTGCAGGTAGTTCAATACCACCATCTGCAGATGCTTTTATTTCTGTTGCTCCAAGAGATAATGTATTACCAGATAAGAATAAATCTTTAAATCTTTTTTCTTCGGATCCTAAATTAAATGTTACATTTGACTCTGGAAGTATATCTCTAACATGTAATGTTGTTTTAGGTCTTGGTCCTATACCACCACCAGCACCACTACTTGCTAAGTTTCTTCTAGTTATACTTGCACTTATATTATTTTTAAAAGATTGTAGATCAACTGTTAATTCGTCTTTAAGAGGTTTAAGATCTACCGACGTACCATCTTTTCCACTAGGTCCTTGTAATCCTTGTGGCCCAATTGTACCTCGCTCGCCCGTCTCGCCTCTCGGTCCGATAAGTCCTTGTAGTCCTTGTATGCCCTGTATACCGGGTTCACCCTGTTCACCTTTATCACCTTTTTCTCCTTTATCGCCTTGTAATCCAATTGGTCCTATTGGTCCAATTGGTCCTTGTTCACCAAGTAATCCTCTTGGTCCAATAGTACCACGTGGTCCTACTTCACCTTTAGATCCTTGTTTTCCTTCTTCACCAATTAATCCTCTTTCACCTTTTTGTCCTGGTATACCTTGACCACCTCTTGGACCTACAATAGATCCAATATCAGCTGTTTCTCCATCTGTGTAATTTAAGTGTAATTTACCTTCTTCAATAAAAGCTGCATTGATAGCTCTACCAGCTTCACCTTTATCTCCTTTTGGTCCAACAGGACCTTTTGCTTCTATTATGATTTTTCTATCTGGACCAGATTCGCCTTTAGGTCCTTGAGGTCCAATATCTCCTTTTGGACCACGAGGTAATTTATCTTCATTTAGTTTGTAGTTACTAAAATCAGCTCTAAGTTTTTTAATTTCTTGTTTAGTAAATGCTAGTGATGTAGCAAGGACCTTAGCATTTTTGATGTCATTTTCCATCTTCTTCTGCCTTATCATCTAAAGTTTCTTCAATAATCTTAGTCATACTATTTACTAATGATTTCTCTTCTTCAGATATTGTATTGGCAGCTTGAAAACTTTCTTGAGGTTGCTCAGGCTCTGGTTCTGGTTCTGGCTCTGGCTGTTGATCTTGTTGTTGATCTTCACCATCTTCTTCTGGCTCGTCTTGAAGTTCTGTCTTCATCCTGTCCTCTTCTTTTTCTATCTCATCTTCATTCATTCTCAACACTGATTTACGAACATATTCTTTACTAAAATACTTACCAACAAATGCATCAACTTCACCAAGTAATCTTAATCTATCACCCATAATTTCACCATACTTTAATTCAGTGAAATGATTATCTTCTAAGAAGTCATAATGTATATGCTCTTTCATTTCTTTGAACTCAGCTCTGGTAGTAACTCCTGTTAATACTAATTGTATTTCAAGAATATTATCAAATAGAGTAGTAAATTTATTTCTTAGTCTTTGTACAAACTTTGTAAACTTTAATTCATCTCTAGTAATTTCAGATGCTCTACCAAGATTAAAATTAGTTTCAGATTCCATTCTTGTTATAGGAACATTAAGTGCTTTGTATAGTTTTTTCTTAAAGTAATCTACATCATCCATTTCACCTAGATTTTGTCCTCCAGGCAATGTTGTAATCTCTGTACCTTTACCACCTTCTCTTCTTGGTAACCAAAAATCTTCTAACATAGTCATAAACTTTCTATCGTCTCTGACTTCACCTGTAGATGCATCATATACTAATTTATTCTTATGCTTAACCATCATATCTCTTAGATACTGTTCAGCTTTTACTTTAGGTAAATTACCAACATCTATATAAAAGATTCTTCTTTCAGGTGCTCTTGCTAATCTGTAAATTACAGTAGCATCTTCTAACATTCTTAATTGATTTAATGGCTTAATTGCTTTGTGTAGATGACCAAGAACTAATAACATTCTTTGATCTAATAAACCACTATGTGTATATGAAATACTATCTTTGGATATTTTTAATCCTTGGTTTGCTCTATTGATTCCTCTTGGGTGATATATGTAATACTCATTATATCCTTTAGTAACAATAGCATCCATCTGATCATCTTTTCTTTTGATAGCTTGCTTTATCTTTCTAATTTTTCTTGGATCAATATATCTTAATTCTTGAATACCTAATCTTGGATTACTTTCATCAATAACTAAATGATAATATAATCTACCATCAATATACCATTTTCTGAATAGATCGTAAGCATTAGTAGTAAAGTTTAACATCATAAGTATTTTGTTATACTCTTCTCTAATTTTATTTTTTATTGAATTACTTACTTTGAGATCATCTAATACAATTGAAACCGCTGGTTCCTTTTCGTTGTATACTATAGCTTCGTTTACAATATCATCAATAGCAGAATCACATTCCGGTTGGAGTGACATTTCTCTATATCTTGTAACTAATTCTGCTTCTGATTTTGCTGAACCCTCAAGGTCTACATATGTACCGTAAGCACCGCCCGCTGCAATTTCAATTGCTCCATCATCCGTAGTTGGTGGAACAAACGATTTAAGATTATCGTCTTTTAATTTCTGTTCATCTTCCTTTCGACCAATGCGAAAGCCAAACAATTCTATTGCCATAACTATTCCTTTAAGAGTATTGTACTACAAATCTATTTATTAGTCCAATACTTTTTCAATTAAATTGCTTTAAATACCACCAGCATTGCCAGTGATACCACCAGAAACTTCCCAATAATCGTATGTGAAACTAACAGTAAACTCACTTACCGCGTCTGTACCCCAATCCATTTCTATAGTAGATATTTCAGTTGGGAATATACCAACGAAGTTATATACTCTGAGTGGAACTCCAGTTTTACTAAATTGCGTTACTTGTGCAGTAGACTTATATAAAGCTGGTGAAGAAGCTCCAAACTTTCTTAGGTTTGTTTGAAAACCGTTAATGTTATTAGACCACTCTTCCATAGAGTTTCTAATAGACATATCTTCATCATTTAATATAGTTACGTTCCAATCAGCAAATGTTCTATTTCCAGCAAGTCTTAATTGTCTGCCAAAATATGGAACATCTAAGGGTGCAATTGTAGCAGCTGGAATTTGTGCAGCTCTTGCTAAAAATGGGACTTGAATATCAGCAACAGCGTTAGCTGGATTTGATATGTTCACTTGGAATAAGGAGGTTCTTGCTCCTCCTAATTTTAGTGCTCCTGCAAATAAGTTAATATTGAATGCCATCTATTTTCTCCTACTAATATTTATGTTAAAATTGACCAACTACTTCAGAAAATTCAACACCAGTTCTTACAGCTACAAAGTTAAGTTGAATGAAGTTTATAGATCTACTTGGTTTAATGAATATATCACCAACAAATCTATTAGTATCAATTACTTGTGGAGTATTGTTTGTTTCATCACAAACTACTCTGAAGTCTTGAATACCTCTTCTACTTTGTACATCTCTCAAGAATGGCTCGACTAGTTGAACAAACTGTGATCTAGTAAATGCATCATTGAACTCAAAGAGAGTAAATTTAGCAGCAGTTGAAATTGCTTTCTCAAGAACTATGAATAATCTTCTTACATTAATTCTATCGAATGCACTTGGCTTTTCTAATAATGTTTTGTCTCCAAATAATATTGTTCCAGACCCTGGGAAAGAAGTGACTGGGTTAACACCATTTTTATAAAGTAGATCTCTTTCTGCTTTATTTGGATTGAATGCTAATCTAGTTACGTTCTTCATAATACCTCTATTGAATCCAGCTGGTGAATACCAAGGATCTCTAGTAGTATCTGTTCTAACCATTAGACCAGCTGTATCTCCATTTGCTGGAATATATCTTTGAAGATCATTAAATTTATCGTATTGATACTTCCATCCACTATCCATAACAGCGTATGAAGTTGATGGTAAGCTATCTCTAAATGCAACAACATCTTCAGCTTCTTTGCCTGAATATGTATTGTTGTTTACAACATCAGCCCTTTCAGGTGATAGAACAACTACACAATCTTTTCTTGACTCAGCAATGTTGCTTATATTATGTTCTGTTACTACTTGATTTCGAGCTGAATTTATTATTATAGATACATCTACATCTTCAGCACTTTTAAAGTAGTTGTATCCTTCAATGTAATCTGCATTTCTTGGAGCAGATCCATCTCTACCTCTACTTAAACTTTTAGTATCAGGTAATGGATCACCACTGAATGTTGTACCAGCAGCAGCCGAACCTGCATTTGTTGAACCGTCATGTGCAGCCCAGAATAAATATTTTGATTGTTGATTAATAACTTCTTTATAGAAATTGACTGATCCATCTTCATTCTTAGCATCAGATGCAAAACTCAAGTTACCAAATGATTCTAGTACAGTGTCTTTAACACCAGACCACTCGCCATCTTCATCAGCAACAACTACGTGAAGTTCATCACCAGTACCTCCAACTGTATTTGCATATGCAGTTGTTGATGGTGCTTTATCAAAGTTACTAAAGAACTCCCATCTTCTAGTTGCTCCAGAAGCAGAAGCACTGTGTGTAGCAGCAGTACCATATTGTGAAACTGTGTTTCCTAAATATTTTGTGGATAATGTTAATACACTATTGTTTGAAATAGATGCAACTTTACCTGGAAATTTATCAGGACCTAATAGTAATGTGTCTCCAACCTTTAACTCACTAGAAAATGCAGTTGCAGCAGTACCACCTCCATTGGCTCCTGATCCTGTTGTTGGAACACCATTAACTGTTTTTGAACTATTTGTAACAGCTATGTTACCTGTAATTGTTGATTCGTATGCGTTCGAACTTGGACATACTGAAACTTTTAAACTGTTTCCTAATGCTCCAGGATATCTTGCAGCCCATGCTCCAAATCCAGATATACCTGTGCTATATTGCTCATCATAATCTTTTTCATTCTTTAATAATAAGAATGCAGCAGATGTATTAGCAGCAGTTGCATTTGTTGCTTTAGATGTAGCATCAGCAGTAGATTCGTTTACTACTCTTACAACATATAATGCGTTACCATAAGCAAGAAAGTTACTTGCTACAAAAAAGTCTGTAGCAGTATTTGCTGTTAATGGTTTTTGAAAGTTTGATACTAGATCATCTTCTGATGTCGTTAAAACTCTTTGACATGCTGGTCCCCATCTTAGGTGGGCAGCTATGCCACCTTCTGTCGTGGAAACGGCAGGGATTACGGTTGTAAGATCTATCTCTGATACATTTACACCTGGTGAAACTTGGAATGGCATTTTTATCTCTCCTACTTTGTAACAATTATAATTGTTTAATTTGATTCTTGCAATTATTTATAATTTTTTAGTTTTATGAAAAGTCACGATCTTTTTGTATAATCCATCTATCATGGTCATTATTAAAGTTATCTACTTGCTCATTATCTTGAATTCCATCTTCTTGAAATCCCAATGGTAGCATCTGTTCATCAAACTGTTTCATTCGCTCATTATATAGTCTTTCTCTAATGTCTGTATCAGTTATTTCCTTAAAGTAATCTTGTCTAACCATCCAAGCAAATAACACTGTACACATAACTAAATCATCATTGGTTCCTTCTTCAGCTTCATAGCTACTTCCTCTACCAACAAAAGAAGATAACTCTGCAATGATATCAAAATCTTTTATAATTAACTTATCATTCTCAATTAAATCTTTTAAATTACTACAACCAATTCTTTTTACTTGCTTTGTTGTCTTAACACCAATAGTTGTTGATCCAGCTCCAAAACCACTACTAATAACTTGACCAGCCCTACCTTTGTGTGTAGTAGTCATTAAGTTTTCATAATTAAGATCATTATGCATAATATCAACAACTTGTTGACCAATATCATTAGTTTCAATTAACATATAAGCATCATTATAATTCTTACCTATATTATGCAATGTTGTTGGATATAATAATGGTGAAACGTGTTTATCTCTAAAACTACCAACTATTTTAAATGGCATCTCTGTTACATCAAATAAGACAAAAGCACTATAATCTAATCCAACTCCTCTTGCTGTATCAACTGTCATCATATAAACATGATCTTTTTGAGGCTCTTCAAACTGAACAAAGTTACCATATTTTTTAATTGGATACTCAAATGGCATATTTCTAAGTTTAGTTGAACTAATCAGGGTATTCATACTTCCAACAAATTCACACTCAAACTCTTGTCTAAATTGTTCTTCGCTAGTATTGCTTATAGTTTCTTTCTTCCATTTTTCATCTCTACCTGGTATTTGATCCCATGTAACTTCTATTGGTTTATATGCATTCTTTTCATCAACACTATCACTCCATAATTTATAGAAATGATTTAATCCATTTGGAGTACTTACAATTATTACTTTTGTTGTTTCACCAGAAGATATTGTAGGATAAACAGAAGCAAAAAAACTTTCTGCAAGGTTATTACTTACAAATGCAAACTCATCTAAGAATATTAAATTATAAGATCCACCCCTAATAGCACTACCACTTGTTGCACTAGATATAATTTTGGATCCATTCTCTAATTCTATATTACCTTTATTCCATACAACAACTCCTTGTTGTAACCACTTTGGTAGATGTTCGTATGCAAGTTGAATCTTACCTAATAAGTCTCTTGCTAAAGATCCTTTGTTTGCTAGAATAGCAATACTTTGTTGATCGTGAAATAATATTAACCATAACATATAAGCTGTTACAGTTGTACTTTTACCAGATTGTCTTGGGAGCTTGTTAATTACAAATCTTTCGCTAACAAATTTGTTAACCATTGTTCTTTGAAAATCATATAGCTTAAATGGAATTAAGCCTTTATCAACATTAACAATTTGAATATATGTTTCTATAAAGTACTCAGCATCTTTTGCACACTTTATAAATTCTTCTACTTCCTCTTTGGTATATTCAACATTTACATTGGATTTTTTTAGATTTGGATTTCCAAGGTAATTATCATTCATTATTTCTTTTATTGATTAATTTTTGTAGTTCACTTGTATTACCAACAAATAATGCATTAGTAACATTTTGTGGTGCATCAGGAGAATCTTTCTTTAATACTTTAACTTTCTTTTGTATTTCTAGTAGATCTTTATTTGTATCACTTAGAGTTTTTACTAGTTGACTTACAACTTCAAATGCTCTAGGATGTTGAGATTGCTGAGCAACATCAACTAAAGTATTTAATGCATCAGATCCTTTTTCAATAATATTGTAGAGGTTTTCTCTTGCATACTTAAAATCATTATCCACTGTTTCTTCTGAATTGTCAACAGTTTTTAATTCTTTCTTCTCGTTGACCTTTTCTGGTAAATCAAATATACCTTCCATGCTCTTATCAAATGCTGTCATTACTGTTCTCCACTAAGGTTTATATCATAATCTATTGCAAATCCAAATGTATCATTAGCACTAATATTATCTATACTTATACTAGCAGCACTATTACTTGTTGGGGATCCATTTGCAAGTAATGCTGGTGTAACTTTGAGAGTTTCTAATTTAACACCACCGGCACCTGTACCATTAATAAAATCAATATTTGTTCTTTTAATAATTCCACTCTTTTTAACAGGACCATAGATGTATCCTTTTACTAAAAAGTCTAAATTATAAATTAAACTTCTTCTTGTTTCAAAGTCTCCATCATAACTATCTTCTGTTGTTACACTTTGAAGTACTGTTGGAACATCATGTTTGATATTCATTTCTGGTATTATGTTTATTGTTGATGTCCAATCAGGAGTAAAGAAAGGTAGTATTTGTTCTAATATTTGAACTCCATCATCTGCATTCTTTACAAATATACTTAAATTAAAATTAAAGTCATATGGTACTGGACTAAAAACTGTTTTTATTGTATTGTTTGATCCAGCTGTTCCTTGTACATTTACTCTTCTTTGTGTTGTTGATAATTTTCTTTCAGGTGCATATTGCATTCCAGTCATTTCAAAACCCATTCTTGGTAAACTAACACTTGATTGTTTAGTTAAAGTTGGATCTTGTTCCACTCTTGCTAAAAACTTTTCTTTAGGTCCATAAGCAATAGGAACAGCTAAAGATTTTAATCTTACACCACTTGTATTGAATCTCTGAACTACAATGTCATTAAACAATGTACCAAATAATACAACATATCTTCTTATAACTTGATTATAGTATTGATGTCCAAACATTAGTACCTATCTACCTCACTAAATGGGTTTCTTTCACTAAAGTCAATAATACTTTCTCCTTCAGATTCAAAGAATGAATTATTAGCACCAGCATCTTGAGTAAATAATTGATACTCTTGTATAATTGAATTACCTTCTTCTTCAAGTAAGTTTTCTCCATCTTCAAGTAACATTTGATATAATAATGTATCAAGAGTCTGTGAAGTCTCAATTGTATCAATTTGAGTATTACCAGTGTTAATTGTTTCACTACTGTATTTGAATAACTCACATCTAAGATCAAAAGTTTGTAATCTTCCTGTTTGATAAAAGATCTGTTCATGTTCTACAAACTTTATTTCAAACATTTTATTAACCAAAGGAAAAAATATTAAATCACCTTCCATTGGTCTTTCGGTTGTAATTGTATAATTATTTACACCTGTAGTTCCTGTTTCTAAAACTATACTTTCTGTATGACTATTACCGGTAAGGAATTGTCTTGATGGACTATCTGTGTTTGCTGATTCTTGAACATAGTTATATCCAACTTCTGTTGATAACTTCTCTGTTCTTATTTGATCGTATCTTTTTCTTGCAACTGTTAATGTAAGTTGGTCATTTATTTGAACACCAAACTTACTCATAAAGTCACCTTCACCTTCAAATCCTTCAACATTTTTTATATACATTTCTACATCTGCAGCTGTACTATAACTAATGTTTTTATCTTCACCAAATAAATGATCAATGCCAGCAATTGTTTTTGGCAAATACTTTACATTGTGTCCATAAATTTTAATTGATTCTATTGTAAGGTCTTCTACTAAATCTTGCTCTCTTGCATAAGCAAAATTATTGAAGTATTTATTGGTGGCCATATTAGCCCTCCATATCCATCACTGGCAATGAATAACTGTTGATAACTTCTTGCTCTAAACTTCTTTGTTCTTCAGTTGCTTCTTCCCAGATCTTCTGACCGTTAAAAGTTAGTCCTCCAGGCATTTGCATACCTTCAAATTTCTTAAGGTTTTCACCCCATTGTTTTTTTATTAAACAAGTACCATATCTTCTCAACCACCAATCACTCCACATATCTGTATAAGTATCAGGATTGATAACAGCATAGCCATCTACTATAACAAATGAACCTACAATCAAATCTTCTGATGCTATGTCTATGTTAACAACATTGGTATGTCTATTGAATCTTATTGGTTGACTTCCAACAAATATTTCTTCTAAAGATTCCACATGCCTCATTGCAGTAACATATGGAAGATAAGTTGTTGAAGTAAAATCAAATAAATCATTTAAATGAATTTGATATCTTATATTAAAAAGATTGCTACTATTAGTACTATCTCCAATATTTAATAATTTTGTTACTCCAATAATTTCTGGAGACTCGTTACTAAAGTCTATTGATTTACTATCTTTTATTGCTTGGGTTACTTCAACCTTTTTGATAATTCTTTCTGTACCATCAAAATGATAATCTCTGTAATATTGAAGTGCATCATCTATTCTGTCTTCAATCTGAGCGTCATCAACATTAATGTCAACAACAGGCTTGCCTAATGAACGAAGACAATATTCTTTAAATGTATCTCTTGAAATTGGTGTAGCCATAGTATCTCCTTGATACTATTTATAAGGATTTAGCTTACTCTATTGAATCTGGCCATTCTCCATAAACAGAATTAGCACTGAATTTACCATCACCATCTACAGTTTGTTCAGATCTTGTGATCATTTGAGTAACATTTGCAGTACTTGCTACATTGGCCTCATTAGCAATTGTTGCTGTTCTCACAGCATTAATATATGTATTAACAGCTAATGGAATTGCGGTACCTGATTGAGCTAATCTTAATGTGTACCAGTCATAAGGAGTTATAAGACCTGAAGCTATGGTTTTAATTTTTTTGATCCACATAGTCTTGAGACCTTCAGTCTTAACAGTATTTGTATCTGCACCTGTTGGAGCTGATCCTGCATCAATTTCTGATTGCGTCCACTTTACATCATCCATACCTTTTGCAGTATATGCATATCCACCTACAACAGTTCCAGCATCATCATCAACAGTGTATGATATACTACCTTGAGTATAGTATGTAGTATCTTTCAGACCTGCTTCAGTATAAGAATAAATTCCTATTGCTTTTAGATCAGCAGCTGACCATATTGAAAATATTGTTGAAGGATATTGAGTACCATCTATAGTAATAGCCTTTCTACCCGGTATAATCTCAACAACTTGACTTGCTTTTACTCTTGCCCACATTTAAAAATCTCCTTATGTTTTATTTATGATAAAATGTTACTATTTTTGGTTACTCGTTCTTATTTATGACTATCTTGCTGTGCATGGGTTAGTACCATCACCATTAAATGGATGTTCAGCAAAAGCTAAGTATCCATATATGTTACTACCATTAAAATCTGCATTAGTACTTCTTGGTTTAAAACCATTAGATAAAAAATCTATAGTATTGCCAGTATCATCAGCACCAGTTGTATTCCAAAATAATGCTGTATCTAATGGATTTCTAACACTTCGTGCAGAATCCCAAACTGTCCACCCATTACCAACATCTAATCCTTTAATCATCAACCATTGAGGTCTGAACCCGGTATAAACAAATGAACCATCCGCATTTGCATTTCCGTTGAAGGTTCCAACTCTTGAATATCCTGGTATATCTGTCCAACAATATGCTACATAATTTTTAGTATTTTTATTAGACGTATCTTCCCCACCTACCGTGAACACACTTGAAGTAGGAGTGGTATCATTCCATACTGCACCTGTTTGAGATTGTGAATCATCACTATCAAATCTCATATAATAAGTATTGGGACTAGCAGCTCGTGTCACATTCATATAAACATACCATGATGCCGAGTCACCTAAATTTTTTACTGCAATCATAGTTGGTGCAGCACTTAATCCATGTGCTACAGTTCCTGCACTACCTGTTCCTGTATATTGAACAATACTAAACCCAGCAGTTTGATTTGCTTGAGTAGTTGATGCTATACTAGCTCCTGAACCATCTGTATTAGCAGCAGTAGTTCCACCATTAGCAACCCAGTTCCATGCAACAAAACTTTCACCTGCTTCATTTAAGTTGACAGCATCCTCTGTTGCAAATCCACCTTTAAGAAATTTCTTTAATCCATCTGCAACTGCACTTGCTTCAGCAGATGTATCGTTAGGATAAATTTCTTTACTAATTCCTCTGCTACTATCATAAATTGTATGGTAATCAGTTGTATCTCTATTTTTAACCCAAACCATTCCACCTATACCTTCATCAGATTCAGGAAAGTTTTCTTGACTTAATTTACCATATCCTGATGGTGCTGTAAAATCATATGCTTTAGATCCAAAATTATAATCCCAAGTAGAAGCATAACTGCCTGGTGCAAAAACCTCTTGAACAGGAACAAATCTATGATCTTTTGGATCAAATTCAAATGTTGGATTAGTTCCATTAGCAGGGTTACCATCTGTTCCACCATCAGCAGCAAAATATGTTGTAGATGTTCCTGATGCATCATAGTGACCTATAAATAATTTACCATTATCCATATCAAGGGCCCATAACCAATAATCTCCGTCAGCCATGTTAGTAGATCCAATAGTAGACAAAGATTGTGAAGTTGATCTTACATCAGTAAATTTAAAACCACTTTCCATTCTACATGCCAAGACACCAGCAGATCCTGCCATATTAGCATTTGTAGGTATTGCTTGAACTTGAATTAAATTAAGATCTGCTAAACCACAATCTGGATTAGCTATACCTTGATATCCACCTACAGCTGTTGCTTTGACTTCCCAATACCATTTACCTGATTGAGGAATTGTTTTATTAAAACCAATTTTAGGATATCCTGATCCAGAAGCATAAACTAATTGCAAACCTCCTTCTTTAAGAGTTGGAGCAGTACCAATAGCTGTAAAAGGATCAGCAGTTATAAAATTTTGTGTAGGGCTATCTGTTCTTATATGATCGGTTCCTATACCATTAAGTGTGTCAAAATCATTTCCATTACCACTTGTATCATCTCCTATAGTAAGACCAGCTGTATTAGCAAACGTACATCTGAAACCATTGGTACCATATGTTATACCTGTTAATGCTTTTGGGACCCATCTACCTGTTGAAGTATCAGTTACTCCAAATACAGAAGGAGCAACTACAGAACCAGAAACACAATTAAATTCAGCTATATAGCCATCAAAGAATTGAGCTGCAGAATGTGAAAGAGATGATATTCTCATAACTGTACCGTCAGCTAATCCAACAATATCTGTATTTTGAGCTGGGTTATTATCTGAATTCCAACTTGTTATTCTATCTCCATCTATATAAAGTTGTGATCTATCTGTAGCAGTACTTTGACTTGCATCTACTTGCCAAAGAAAATGATAAAACTTATCTGTAGTTTGAAAAGTTCTGTTTGTAACTTTTTGATATTCTGTTGTACCGTTTGTTAAACGAAGCATAAGTCTATCTGAAGTATCAAATCTAGCAAACAATCTTCCACTAGGAGCTGCACCAAATAAACATGTTTCATTACCAAGCCTTGCTCCTGATGGTTTAAACCAAAACGAAAAAGTAGCTTTTCTTTTATTATCATCACCAGCAACTGTATCTTGAGTTCTTTGTAAATAACTACTACTGCTATAATCTACCATAACACTTTTTGCTATAGTACCATCATTGGTGAATGGAACAAAGTTACCTACACGTTGACCACCACCGTTACCCTCGTATGTGAACGAGCTCATATGTTGTTTGCCAATTATTATTGTTCCAGCCATTATAGTAAATCCTTTACGTTTTCAAAGTATGTATATCCTGTTGGTGTAGTACCACTAACTTCTGTTGATCTTAATAAAGTCCAAACATTAGTACTTTTACTATTTACAGCAAATGCATAATCAAGTGATCCAATCATATCTGAGATAGTAATAGTAGGGTTGTCACCTGTTGCTGGGTTACCATCAATACCAGCATCAGCTGCAACAAATTTCATTGCTGTTGCACTTGCATCATAAATTCCTAAAAAACATTTTCCTGTACCCATATCAACCGCCATCCAAAATTCATCACTAGTGGTAATAGGTAAACTTGGATCTATAGCAGCACTGCCTATGTAATTATAAAGTGATGCATCATTACTACTAGGTAAAAATTGTATACCATCATTATCTTGGCCACCAATTGCTTCATTGGATCCAGCTGCATCTCCAAAGTTAGTATTTGTAGCTTTTGTTATTCCCATATTCCACTCATCATTACTATTATCAGTTGCCTTAAATGCAACAGCCCATTTACCTGTTGCAGGTATATTAGCTGTTAAACTAATATTTGTTCTTGTACTAGGTCCTGTATACTCTAAATTACCATTAGTTAGTGTACCACCACTTTGTTGATTGTTTAATGGATTAAATGTTATTTGATTATTTGTAGGAGTATCTGCTCTTTGGTCATTAGTTGCAAGATTAGTAGAAGCATAAGTAGCAAACGTATTTCCTGATGCTACATTTTTACCTAAATCGTTGTTTGTTTCTCCTGTTATTCTAAATCCATTTGTTCCATATGATCCAGTATATTTTTTAGGGATCCAAATATTGGTATCTTCTTTAAACTCTCCAAAATTTTCTGGACCTAAAGCTGTTCCATCAATATGATTACACTCTGCCATATAACCATCAGCATTATTACTTGTACCACCTCCATACTTACCAAATAAATGAAGATTTGCTGCATTCCAATTCATTTGATAGTTTTGTGCAGGCATTGAACTTTCAGCATAATTTGATTCTCTTTCTCCGTTGACATATAATCTAACTCGTTCAAATTTAGTTGCTTGAGTCGTATCAACTGTAACAACAAAATGATACCATGCGCTAGGATCTCTGAATAATCTATTTGTTTCTAATATCTCTTGTGTTGTACCACTAGCATTATTAAAAATACATAACTTATCTCCAGCAGCACCACTTCCTACATCATTATCAATCATTATAGAAAAACGATTATTGTTGTCTGCATAACTGTTCCAAAGTTGATGTGCAGCACCACTTAGACTTCCAAGTAATCCAAATTTCCACCACCAACTTATAGTAAATGTTCTTTGATTGCCAGCACTTGATACTGTTCTGCTTATATAAGCACTATCAGCTTTATTGAATCGAATTGATTGACCTATTGTGAATCCAGTGCTTTGACCAGCAGCACCTGCTAACATACTTGTTTCTGACAGACTTGTCATATTACCTCTAACTTAATGCTAGTGTAGCGACTGCATGAATACTTGAAGATGACCTTACGACATAATCAATTCTATCTACTGCAGAAGCTGTTGTTGTTAATGTTGGAGCTGTTCCTCCAGCAAAATCCCATACAGAAGAATAACTCAATGTTCTGGATCCGGTACCATCTTGAATTACAAAGATGGATCCTGATTGACCAGCTGTAATATTACCTGGTCTATTTAAGTGTGTTGTAGCACCCAATGTTAATGCAAAGTGATTTGTATTTCCTAAATCTATTGTTACGTTTGCAGCACCAACTGCTACAGCATGTATTGTTCCTCTTTGTGCCTTAACAAATGTATGAGCATTATGTGTAAACACACCATTTGCTGCAGCTACATTACCTATCCTTAATTCTCTTGCTCCTACTACATCAGCTGCCATTTTTGTATTTGCTGATACAGCTCCTGTAGCTAATTCAGATGCTCCAACAGCACCAGCTTTTATATTACTAGCTGTAATTATGTTTGCACCAATTTTAGTATTCGCACTTACTGCACCTGCAGCTAACTCGGTTGGACCTACTGCACCTGTTGCAATCAAGTCAGCCGTTATAGCACCAGTTGCTAAAACTGTATTTGCATTTACAGCACCTGCTTGTAAATGTTGTGGACCAACTGAATCATTAGCCAAGTTTATAGCAGTTATAACTCCTGTGCCCATTTTTGTATTAGCAGAAACAGCTCCTGTAGCTAACTCAGTTGGTCCCACTGCACCTGTTGCAATTAGATCTGCTGTAATGGATCCAGTTGAGATTAATGTATTAGCACTTATTGCTCCATTTGCTAAAGCATGTCTTGTGATTACTCCATTGGCAAAGAATGTATTAGCATTAATAGCACCAGCTTTTAATTCAGTACTACCAATACTATTTGTTGAGGTTGTTCGTATTGCATTGAAGGTTTCTCCAAGCAAGACACCAAAAAACGCATGGCCTCCTGTTGGAGCTGTGTTAAAAATTATTTGATTGTTTCTAATGGCATAACCTTTTTCAGGTTCTAACACAACATTGTTGACACTTATAATTACTTGTGTTGATGTAATAATATCAGGTGCATCTCCACCAACAGTTAAATTGAAAGTCTTGAGACTTCCATTAAAACCTGCTTTGATGTCATCTAATTTAGCAAATCTACCTGCCTTAGGTTCTCTTCCTATATAAGCCATATTTTTTCCTTACCTTTATTTATGCCCTTTATGCTAATGCTAGAGTCGCTACCGCATGTATGCTAGATGTTGATTTGACCACATAATCAATTCTATCAACAGCAGACCCAGCAGTTGTCAATGTTGGAGCTGAACCTCCAGCAAAGTCAAATACACTTGAATAACTTAATGTTCTAGATCCAGTTCCGTCTTGTGTCACAAATATTGTTCCTTTTTGACCAGCTACAATATTGCTAGGTCTGTTTAGATGCGTTGAAGTGGTCAATGATAAATCAAATACATTTGTATTGCTAAAATTTAATGTTACGTTTGCAGCACCAACAGTGACTGAGTTAACAGTAGTTAAGTAATTGTCAGCAGAAACGGATCCAGTTATATCTATCCCAGTACTATTAAAAGTTGCTACAGTAGTACCATTAATACCTATAGTTACTATTGAATTGTTTCCTGTGAGTATATCTTTACCACCTTGAGCAAAAGCAACTGTATTTGCTTTTGGAAAATACATACCTGTTGCGATTTCAAGATTTCTAAACAATGATGGAGCTGTTTTTAAACCATCTCTCAAAGCTATTGTTGCATCTGGTGGAATCTCTGTTGTATTGACATTGCCTCCAAGATATACAACATAAATGTTATTTGTTGCATTACCTGGTGCTTCTGTAAATGTTAAAGTTGTTCCAGATACAGTATAAGCAGAATGTGGATCCTGCCTTACATTGTTTACAAAGACTTCTATATGTTCTGGTCTACTCACACTGTTCCTCATAGTAAAGGCAGTCAAACTACCATTACCAGTAAATTGTTGAGAACGTATGGTACTAAAACCAGTACCTTGGGGACTACCGATATATGTCATTCTACGTTACCTCGAGAATTGACATAACCGCATCAAGTGAACTTGCTGTATTAGCTTGAACAAAGATACCATGTACATTTGCCAAAACTACTTTCTGATCACCACCAACTACAACTAATGATGAGCCAGCTGGAATTGGTGCGGCTTTAATTAAATGTGTGTTCGATCCATTATTCGTATGACTACTATGGAAAGCGGTTGCTGTGATTGCAGTATTAGTTACATTAGCTAATGTTAATCCTATCACTGTTGTTTTTGTTCCTGAGGCTACTGTATAACTACCAATTCTGGCAGCTGTTGTACCTACAGCTCTTGATGTTTTTACGTCGAAATTACTTGCCATGCTCCTATCCTAATGCTATTGAAAATGCTATTGTGTTATCGCTTACTTCAGTTATTGCACCTGCTACAGTATTTGATGTAGTAGCTGTTAAACCATTTATTTCTAATGTTCCAGTAAAATAACTATTGCTAGTTACTAAAAGTGATTTACCCTTAATGTTTGTATTAGCACAAGTTATATTACTATTGCTAGTTACTAAAAGTATTTTACCCTTAATGTTTGTATTAGCACAAGTTATATTACTGAACGAACCACCAACATTAAGATTTGCACTTACTGTTGAAGTTCTTCCACTGATAGTATTTAGGTTAACTGTGCTTGAAATACTAGGACCAGTAAATGCAACATTTGCAAATAAAGTATTTGCAGCTATCTGACTTTCGTTTTGAGCGAAGTTGTTTAATCTAACTACTGCTCTATTCAATTTTACTCTTTGAGTATTGAATGTATCACTTAGAGCTACATTTGCTATTGCTGTCATATTAGTCCTTCTTTATTATTATTTATCTTATATTTATACAAGAAGTCCATATTCATACTTATAAGCCACCGTATATCTTGGTTTAGTAACATATGGCAATGGTGGTCTTGCACTATGTAGTATATTAGCTGGAAATATTGCAACTCTTCCTGGTTTTGGAACTACCGCTTGCACAACTTCTTTATCCTTATTATAGAATAAAGTTTCACCACCTTCATTATGATCCCATTCACTATTGACATATACAAGAACAGTTGTGTCAACATCATATTTTCCATCATAATGAGATGTGGGACTATCTCCAGCTAATATTTTATTACAATACAACCTTGTTAAGATAATGTCAACATTATTTTTAAGTTTATTCCAAAATAATTGTTGACATTTTATTAATAATGGGTCTTTATGATCAAAGTCATGTGTGTTAGTTTTAAAGTCATATTCTTCATTATCTGTTTCAAATCTTGAATAAGTAAAACCTGACACATATTGTTCTAATTCTAATAATAAATCTTTTGTGATTAAGTCATCATAAACATCAACCAAAGACATTTACCCACTCCGGTGATCCAAAATTAAACGCTACATTGATTCTTGGTTTATCTGTTAAGTTAGCTTTTACTCCATGATTTAACCAACTTGGAAATAATAAAATATCTCCTGTCTGTATATCAAGATGATTAACTTCTTGACAAGACTCTTCATCAAACATTAAATCATCAAAATTAGCTTTTAGGGGAGTCTGCATCATTATTCCTGGGGTACCCTCAGGTACGTCGATATAATAGATTCCTGACACTATTCTCTCCCTATGATCGTGATACTCTTGATACTGATACTTGTCTTGATAATTGACCCACATCTCTGTCATTAATATTTTTGACTCATGTTTCCATTTTCTTTTATCAATATACTCTCTAACATACATTCCAATAACTTTTGCTATCTCATGGAATTGAGGTCTTTTAAATACTTGAGCATCATAAGCATATGTTGACCACACATTACAATTCCATGGCAGGTCAGTCATATCTTCTGTTTCTTTTCGAATTTCTTGACAAGCGGGAAGAAGATCCCTATTATATTTTTTATAATTATCAACTTTCCCATGAAAGATGGGAACACTAAACAAATTTTTAAACGACATAATTTACTTAACTAACTTATTCATTGCTTCTAAGACATAGTCAATTTTCTTTTCAATTGAATGTATCTTATCTTCCAATGTATCAATCTTCTCTATTTTTTTAAATGTTGCTTTCTTTTTTTTGTAGGCTTGTAGAGCTTCAATATTAGTATTCAAAATAGCTTTGCTACCTGAATCTCTTACTAAATCTCTATGATCTTTTACTTGTACTTTATCAGCCATTATACTTGCAATGCAATTGCTCTAAGATCTCTTATCTGTGGTACTACAACATCAGTAGTACTAAGCATAACTATCTTAATTGCAAACACATTGAATCCAGAAAATGTTGCTCCTAGACCACTTGTATATGCAACAGCATTACTAATTCCAGTCATATTGGCTGATGGAATTTGATACTTATATTCAATAAAATCACTTAAATTGTTTGTTACGGAATTTGTACCTGTGTTAGTTACTTGAGTCATTTCAACATAACTCTTATCATCAAAGTCTTCTGAGTCAGCACTATTTAATATTTTGTAATAAACATTAATAGTTGTTTCTGATGGTTTATATGCAGTCAAAAAAACTAATAAATCTTCTGCATTTTGATTATCTGCAAGTGTAACTCTTCTTGTAATATATCTTGCTTCCGCATCTCCACCACTAGCATTTGTTTCATTAGTTGAAGTATTATTGATCAAGTTATTAATTAAATATGCAGTTGATTTCTCAATATCAATTGCTGGAGATATGTTTGCATTTCTTGTTGTCATAGTTGTTTGTAATAGACTTGATTTTTTACCAGAAAGGTTTGCAATCTCATTACTATAACTCATAACTTTTTTAACATTAATCATATCAATGTCTCTGTTTAATTCTATCTTTGTTCCAAACGAACTATCTTGAACATTATTATTAGATGTTGCTTTTAATGAAGAACTCAAATCAGTATCTCCAAGATTAATAACACCAAAGTTATAATGAACAGTATCTACTAAGTAATCATTAATAGCTGTGATTGTACCTACTGCATTTGATTCTTGACCATTAACTTTCATACCAACAGTATATGCTGAATTTAATCTATTTCCTAATACTAACTTTGTAACAGTATTTGCAACATAAGATTTTACAACACCACTACCTTTTGTATTAGCAAAAGCATGACCACTGGTTGTATTACCAAAAACTAACTCACCAGTTTTAAATGTTCCCCCTGATATTGGTGCTATAGTAAGATCATCAAACTTTTCATTCTCTTGAACTAATGTTCCTGTAGATTCAAAGTTAGCACAATACATTGTAAATCTTAAATCTATATCTTGTGATTCTGTAAATGTTGTTCCATCTGCAGATAAAAATAATGTACCTACTAATGGTTGTTCACTAATAATATTAGTTGTACCTTTATCAAAGTCACCAAGTTTAGCTGTCCATACACTATAATTTTTTGAATTACCACCTGGTGTTACTACTAGTGCATAATCAGTATCATTCTTTAAATATACTGGTGATTTAAAATGAAATGTAGATGCTTTGGATCCATCTGTACTTGTTTGTACTCTTACAAAATCATCATTTGATGCTGCAGTATCTGATGGAAACTTTGTTATTGATGAAAATGGTACTACTCTTTTTGTAGGTACACCTAATTTCATCTCTCTTATTGAAACTGTTACTGGAAGTAATGCATCTTTTTTTGAAAAGTACAAATCTACTTTTGTTACAAATACACCACCAGGTCTGTTTTGAACTCTGAAAGACTGAGCTAAATTCTTTAATGCCATGTTTTTACCTTTTCTCTAATCTATTTATACTAATTCTTGGGTTCTTCGTCAAGCACTTCTTGGCTTTTAGCCCATAACAATGGTCCGTAACTACCATCTGTTAAATCTTTTATAAATGTTCTAGCATGTTTCTCACCTTGTGATAATCCATGATACTTAACATACCTTTTATGTAATCCTGGATTTTCTGTAACTGTATAAAGTAGTAAACATCCTCCATCTTTGGCTTTACTAATTAATTCATCAATTAACAACTTAATACATTTATGAGTTAACTTAGGAGGAGCTTTTGGATCAGCTACAATCCACTCCATAAAAGCAAACTTCGTTCCATCACAAACATATAAGCCTCCAGCACATATTGGTTTATCATTATGTGTAACCATAACACCAATAGGAGGTAAGCATTCTTTTGGTACTTGTCCAAAATCATGTTGCTGCCACCAATCAACTAATGTGTCATAATCTATATCTAAATTCCAAGCACTGACTAGCATTTTTTTTGTATTACTATTCTATTAACATTAAATTTACTTTCTAAACAAAACTGTACTGCCTTTGAAACTTCTATAGGTTTTAATTTTTTAGCATTAACCCATAGACCTTTACTCATTTGTGTATCAACAATATCCGGACAAACATCAAATATTTGTAGTGGTTTATCTACTAATCTTTGTTGAATCTTTTCAATATATTTTATAAGTTTTCTTTTATGTCTACTATATTCCTTATAACTATCAGCTTCAATTGTTTTATCAAAACATATATCTGTACCAGAAGTACTTGTTATAACTATAATTTTTTTCTTTTTGTTTTCATATTTGTCCACAATATGTTTAAGAAGTTTATATTGTGAGTCATAATAAAAAGCATTTAATATAATCCAATCATAAGCAAAAATATGTCTATAAAACTTTTTTGGATCACATAGATTAAAACCATTTGATCTACTTAATCCTTTTACAGTATGACCTTTTTTATTATAATAATCATATACAGCTTTACCAATACCTTTGGTATGTCCAATAACTAATATCTTATCCAACTTTTCTTCCTTCATATATGTCACACAAATCCCCTGAACTATTAAAAGCATCATTATAATTATTGCGATACTTTATAAAGTCTTTTTTATTGTATACTGTTTCATCATAAAAGTCAAGTAATAAAGTTACTCTTTTTCTTGGATTTTTATTCCATCCGTTGTGTAATTGTTTACCAGGTTGTATAATTACTGAGTTACCATTTTTAAATATATGAGTTTCTTGTTGAGGCCATCCTTCTTCATTTACATAAGTATAATTTATTCCACTATTATCTCCACCACCATCATCAATAGTAAGCTGATATCTCCAACCACCTTCTCTATCTTTATGATTACCAATAGTAGTATTTGGTTTAACAACCATAAATGCACAATTCATTTTGTATGGAAATTTATCTAATATAGAGTATAAAATAGGATAAGTACTTTCTTCCTGTACTTTTCTATCTTCAGAACTTATACCCACTGCATACCATGTACCTTCAACATATGTATCGGCACCATCAGAAAAATCATGTTGATCTAAATAAGTTGGGTTTTTATGATTTTGATATTCTTCAGCTATAGATTTGTAATGAGTTTTAAATATCTCAAAACACGTTTTTTGATAGTTCATTATATAATCTCCTAAGCGTTTAGAGTGTCTATCTTCTCTTTCTCAAACGCTGGTATTTTATCAGTCCAAGTATCAAAATACTCTTCACCTTCATTAAAAAATTCTTCTTGTTCTGCGACTTCAAAGTAATCAGTAAACTCAATATTGTTTATCATAATTCTCTTATTCTCATTACCTAAAGTATACACTATCTGGTCGCCATTGTCAAGTTTAATTCCTTTTTTACTATCTTCTACTCTAACCCATTTGTTGTTTTCTTTTACAGCATGAGATCCAGCAACAAATACACCTTCATAATCATAAAGATCATTTATTAAGAATTTAGCTACAGCATAAACCATACCACCTTCTAATACTCTATCTCCAAGTTCAACATCTTGAATATGTCTAATACTACCATCTTCCATTGTTACAGGTGTACCTTCTAAGAAACAACCTCTTCTACAACCTCTACGACATGGAGGAGCAGGACTATTAACAACAGAAGAAATAAGATCATTTTTATGTTTGAAACTCATAACATCTTGGAACTCTGTTCTTGATTGTGTTAATTCTTCTTGACTAAAGATTGGTTCTCTAGTAGAAAGAATTGTTTCTTGTTGAATTGTTGACAACCCTTGTGCATGATATGTTGCACTTGCAATTGTAGTAAAGTCTGTTGTTGAATTTGTACTACTATCTGTTAATACAAATGGTTTAGCACCAATTCTAAATTTAAGAGTACTTGTATTTGGTATTCTAAATTCACCACTTGCAGTACCAGCTGCATCTGTAAATAAGCTACCACCTAAAGTTCCACCAGAAGGTTTAATGAAAGTTGTTACATCTTCATTATCAAAGAATGCATAAACTCTTGTACTTGGTCTCAATCCTCTTGCAGTAAATTCAATATTCTTAGATCTAATATAAGGTGTTACATTTACATCAACAACTCTATCACCAATTGATTCTTTGTTAATATAAGGAGTAGCTTTAATCTTAATACCAGTCCTTGTCATTCTTTGTTCTACTGATTCATAAGCTAATAACTTTTTATTATCGTATGTATTAACTTGTGTTCTACCACCTGATAATGGAGTAGAAGTTGAATAGTTTCCTAAATCTTCTAATAAGAATTCATCTTTTGATACACTACCTGTTACGATTGTATTCCAATCACCCCATTGAGTACCCCAAGCATCTGTTAATGTTTGCCAATTATCATAATTACCTTCGTGATTAATTACTAGATCAGGTTTAGTTTCTGTATCTACCCAATTATCAAAGTCAGGTGTTAATTCAATTGTACCTACAAAATCATTAAACTCTGCACTAGAAATTCTAAATTCTGTTGATACGAATGGTTGTACTATTAGATCATTTTGATCGTAATCTAATGTTGCAAGAGGTCCTTCGTTAGGTCTCTTAACAATTGATATCGTAGCTGTAAATCCAGATGTTGAACCAGTTACAGTTTCTCCAGCTGTAAATCCTGATCCTGTTTCATTTTCAAGTAATATAATATCTGTATTTGCACCTGTAATATATTTTAATCTTCCTGTTGATCCACTTGTTGATCCCGTTACTGTTTCATTAAATGACATTGATATATCATCAGCTAATTGACTGTTTGACACTTTCATCATTACGTCTCTTGATCTTCTTATTACATTTGTAGTACCAGAAGTATTTGCAATATAATCAATATTATTAATTTTAAAAGATGGTCTTAAAATTGTTTTATCTGGATCAATAGCAGCTTTATAATCTTCATTGACAACTTCACCAACACCATGACCGGTAAAGTTATCTACTAAGATACCATTTTTAAATCTATCTAATCCAGCAGAATCTAATATTTGTAATGATTGTGAATCTTTTTCTAACATTGATAAAGAAGTATAATATTCTAATCTTGTTACTCTTTGAGCAAGTTGACCAATATCTCTCATAGTAAATCTTCTATTATCCATTGGAGTAAGAGTTACTTGAAGATCTTCTCTTTCATTAATTTTAGCAACAAATGGAGATATTGAAGGATATGGTGGAATATCTAATACAGCAAGAGTCATTTCATCTGATCCAACAGTAGGTGGAATTTTTGCTTCACTTGATATACCAGTTTTTATTACTATTCTTCCATCTTCATTAACAACAATCTTATCTGTTCTACCAAGATATATTTGTAAGTCTTTCAATATATTCTGACCAGTTATTGGTAAAAACTGACCATCACCAGCAACAGTGTACGAAGAACTGTTAGCAGGATTTATTGGAGACGAACTAATGGTTGTTGTAGGATTAGCTGTATTAGCTTTGTTAGGTCTAATATCAATACTATTTCTTAAATTATATTCATCACCAGTTGATGGGTTTGTATAAATTGGAATCTCAAATGTTTTTATAGATGTTATTGAATTTGTACCTTTTGTATCATCTACAGGATAACTATCAACACTAAAATAACCTTGTCCCAATGAAGAACTGTGTTTGAAATGATCAAAATTAACTAATAACTGTCCTGTTGGAGCTGTCTGACCAGCTTTAAGTATGATACTAGCAATATCATAACGACCAGCCTTCATACCACTATCTAATTTGTATCTTGATGTAATATCTGTTGTTCCAGATGTGTTTGCTACAACAACATTAGATGTTGACATATAAACTTTTCTTAATCTAACAGCATCTGTTACTCCTAATGGATATGGTCCATTACCAGTTTTATTAAAATGTGTATTTGGATTAATTCTAACAAACACATTTGCAGATAATGATTTAGCAGCTTCTCTTGCATTCACTTTATTTAAAGTTACAATTGCTGTTGCAGCTAAAGTTGTATTAAGAGTTTCTTTAATATCTAATGCAGCAGCTGTTGTTGAACTAATAGTAAATGTTCTGTCAGCTCCATTGCCACCTGTACCTGTCATTGATAAATCAACTAGTTGACCACTTTCAATAACTTTAGATATAGCATTACCACTTGCAACATTTTGAGCTGCAGTTGGAGTTGTTGTAATAGACATGGCAACATTACTTGTTACAGCATTAACTGTAAATATATTAGATGGTCCTAATCTTACTCTGTCACCAGCTTTTAATAAATTAAATTTTGTTCCTGTTCCTGTAACAGTTGTTGTTGTACTATTAGCTAAAACTGTTCCTAATTGAGTACTTGTTACTTGATTTTTAGCAACTAATGTTACTAAGCTATCTTTTTGTGAAGCACTTAGTGTTCCTGTAGTTGTAAATTGATGATCAGATGCTCCTGTTGCAATTGATGCTGTACCATTTGTAGCAATTGTAATATCAAATGATTTTTTAAATTGAAATGATGTTTCAACACTATTACTATCATCTCTAATAGTTTTAACACCTTTAAATGGTAAACTGTAAACCAATGAATCATTGGTAGGTTCATTTAATGTTGCATTACCAAGGAATGTTGAATTAGCACTTGTTAATACAGCATCAGCTAAGAAGTTTTTACTTGCTCCTGATACTGCATTTGCAATATAAAATGATTTAACATTTGCAAATTGACCTGAAGTTAATTTTATTTCTCCAAGATGTAATTTAAATTGACCACCAGCTGTATCTGTATTACCAGCATGTTGTGATATCATTCTTAATCTTGCTGTACCTATTTGAGATCCAGGAGATGCTGTATTATCAAATGTTTTATTTGTGTGTGATTTTGCAGCAGCATTTCTTAAACTTACCTCTGGTAAATTAGTTGGATCCAATACACCTGATACTTCATTAGCTAAAACAAATTGTCCATAGTTTGGTGTAGTAGAAATTGATTCGTATAATTGTGTATTTGTACCTTTTGCAACATCAACATAAATTGTATCTATATTCTCATAATCATATTCAAAACCTTTTACAAAAGCATGACCACCTTCTATACCAACTGATAATGTATTAGCATCACCGCCTGCAGCTGATGTTTTTAAACCTAAGTTTGTTCCATCAATTAAATTTTCTCTAACATTAAACTTAAATGCTTTTGTTGTATAATGACCACTCTCTTGGAATGTTCTTCTTGCCATTTCTTGACCAAGGTCAGCATAATCTGGTTGTTTAGCTTCTTCAGCTCTTAATCCATTATCTAAATTTAATAATTCAAAGAAACCATTAGATGCTGGTGCATCACCAGTTACTGATAATGGTAATATATTTAATTCTGTTGATAATTTTAATCTATTAGCACCTGGTGCTGTATAGTTATATGAACCTTGAGCAGGATCTAATAATGTTGTATCTGTATTACTTGTTATTATATTTTCATTTACTTTGAAACCAATTCTTTGACTTGGTGTTTCATTATATCTTTCTACTACTATACCAGAATTAGAATGTAAAATAAATTGACCTTTAGCAAATACTAAAGCATCTGATAATTGGAAGAATACACCATTACCTGTTGGTGTATTTGCAGATGAAGCAACTGTTGCATTAGCTGTTCCTGTATTAGCATATACGAATGATAATACTTCACCAGCACTAAATGTTTTTGTTGTTTTATTTGTACCTGAATTTGTATACTTTACATATAACGTGTTTGTATTAGCTGCAGTTTGAACACCTGATACTGTAGCAATAACTTCTGCTGTAACTCCTGTTGTACCACCGGTAACTGTACTACCAACTAATGTTGTCATAGTTAAGGCATTATTACCATTATCTTTATCTGTTATTTTTACAAAAGGAATACCAATTTTTAGTTGTTTAGATCCACCAGAAACAATAGTACCTTCTTTAAATATATGAGCTCCAAATCTTGAAGTTTGTTTTTGTAGTATTGTTTGTAGTTGAGTTAACTCTCTAGCTTGAACTGCTAGACCAGGTCTAAAAAGTATTTGGTGAAAATTCTTTTCTTCATTGTAATCATCATAATACGGATCCACATTTAGATCTGTTGAATACGAAACTGTGTTACTTATATCTGCCATAATTTATCCTAAAAACTAAATATTATCTTAAAATTCTCAATTTGATCTGTTGCTCTTGTAATTGGTAATATATTTTCTGTATATAATACATCACCTTTATAAAAACTCAAGTCCGAATTTGATGCTGGTCGTACCGTTGCAGTCTTACTCGAAGCTGATCCAGTAATAACTTCATTGTTCTGAAACCTTCCCGTTATATTTATCACTCTAAGCGTGCCTGTTGAATTGGCTGAATTTGTATTACTAAAACTAACCACATTACCAGTCGCTCCACTTGTACCACCTGTAATTAATTCATCTTGTGTAAAGTCTCCTGTAGCACCACTCAATGTCAATCTTGTTGTCATATCAAAGTTTCCTGTATTTGCAACAGCACCTGTAGATGTGAGTGGATCTCTAATTAATCCAAATGTTCTTATATCATTTGTAGTTGAAATAGTGTTTGATTCTGTTCCATTAAATTCTGTAGCCAACATTATAAAACTTCCACCTAATTCTTCTCTTGCATTGGATCCATGTCCATTTCTTGGTGAAATATATGGTACTGCAGTTGCTCCTGTACCATAAGTTGTGTTAGCTGAAATTGTTATTGTTGCATTACTATATTTTGATCCTGTACTAATCATTGTAATATAATTTACTGAACTTGCTCCATCTGTAACATTTGCAAATGCAGTTGCTCCTGTACCATCTCCAGCAATAGTTACTTTTGGACTTACAATGTACCTAGAAGTTGTATTTGGTGATGTTGAGAATGCAGTGTTAACTGTTACACTTTTTGATGATCCTGTATATGAAGTTACTTCTCTTATTAATCCTGCACCAAGGCCTGATGAAATATATAAAGTACTTCCAATATAAACACCATCATTTGCACTAGCAGTTGATGCTAATGTCATAACTGTTGAATTACTAACTGTTCCAAATACACCATTTGTTGTTTGATATCCAACTCCACCAGCTGTTACATCAACGACTTGAATAGCTCCATTAACAGCAGCTTGTTGAACAGTAAACTGTCCTGAACTATCATTTGTTGTTACAACTTTTACAGGAAGATAGTCAGCTGTTACATATTTACCAATATCAGCTGTACTAACAGAATACATATACTTCCATTGATATCCATCAGATGTTTGTAGTAAACCTGTACTTGTTCCTGTTGGCATAACTGTTGAGTTTGCACCTTTATTATTAAACAAGCATTTATAAACATTATTATCTGTAGTATAAACATAAAATTGACTAGTATACAAATTAGTATTGGTATTTGTATACTCTGTATAACCAATATTGTTTGCCCAATTGTATCTTCTTATTGCATAAGTTACATCAGTCTCTTGAACTTTTTTTGCAGCAAGCATTTGTTTGTAAATATTGTAATCTTGTTTTTGTACTGTGTCAGTTGGTGTAGATGCAGAAGAATCATTTGCATATGGACTACTTCTTCCAACAAAAACATATAATCTTGAAGGATCAGTTTCACTAAATGATTCTTTAAATTGATCTGCTATATGATATGACAGCCTCTTAGTTGATACAGCTGGCATTAGATTGCTCCAGTATCTTTGATATTAACGTTGCCTTTCATAGCTGCATGACTTTGACAATAATATGTATATGAATTTCTCCCAGATGAAACTATGTCGTGTGGTATTTGCCAATATAAAACTCCTTCTACTTTTCCTTGAGCACTTGCTCCTGTAGTTATTGTACCAGAAGTTGCAACATGGATCAACGTATTTGAAAAAACACTTGAACCAGAATCACCACTTCTTATAGCAAATGGATGAGCTCCACCTAAACCATTTAAGTCAAATGCAATAGTTGTTTCATTTCTTACAGTCAATTCAGGATTATTAAAAGCTGCACCTCCTTTACCAAAACCCATATTAGAAACAATATAAGCATTAGATCCATTTGCAGATATATCATATGTTACTGCTGCACCATAATTTGGTACTGTTGAATAACTTTTACCACTACTGAATATTGAGAACACATTTGCAACTTGAGATCTATCACTAACTAATAGTCTTATTGCTGTGTTAGTAGCTATTAGATTTGTATTAAGTAATGCTACTCCTGAATTTGTATTTGCTAATGCAGCAAGTCCAGCTACATTTGCAACTTGAGCTCTATCAAGTGTAAGTGTTCTTATTGCTGTATTTGTACCTGTAAGATTTGTGTTCAATAATGTAATTCTTGAATTTGTATTTCCTAATGCTGCTAAACCAGCTACGTTTGCTACTGCAGCTTTTGTTGCAATAGATAAATTTGTATTTGCTAATGCTGCGAGGGTTACTACGTTTGCAACTTCAGCTCTTTTTGCAATTGCACTATTTGTATTTGCTAATGCTGCTAATGCAGCAACATTTGCAACTAAGGCAAATGTATTAAATTTTGCTGTTAATGCAGTATTTGCAGCATATGTTGCGACTGCATAAGCATTGGAAACTAATGTTCCTGTATTTGCAGCAATTGTTGTTCCATTTCCTAATGCATTATAAACTTCTGTAAAGTTATCGTTTACTTTATCACCACCGGCCCTGACACTATCACCAGTTCCGTCATTAGCACTTGTTCCTATACCTATTGTTTGTTTAGCCATTATTTGTCTTTCCCTGAAGTTCTAACATATAAACCAAACCATGCTGCACCAGCACCAACTATAATTGATACTAAACCAGCTTGTTGATTTGTAGGTGCTTCTAACATCATAAACCATTGCACCACATCATAAAACATCCAAATATATACACTTATGAATAATCTTGGAAATATTCTCAATCTATCTAAATTTGCTATAAATTTATCCATTCTTTTTCCTTAATCCTATTTATATTAAAACTTGTCAAATGTTGTATTACTTGAATCAAATGTAAGAACTGTACTATCAAATGTTGTGTTACCAGTTGTTAAGTTCACATTACTAACTAATATTGTTGGTGTTGATACAACACTTATTGTTCTTACTTCACCAAACATTTTTGTTCCTGCTGGATGTAGTAAATCATCTACAAATTGCTTATATTTGTTTAATGCATTATTTGATTTAATTACATAACTATAAACTTGATAAAAATAATTATCTTGTAATCTATTATTCCATGATAAAAAGCCTTTTGTATCTGTATACTTTCCTTCATAAGATTTAATACCAGTAATTGATGGTAAACCAGTTACATTTGCAGTAGGAGTTCTTGTAGTATTATCAATAGTTAAAGTATCATATTTGTTAAAGTTGGTTCCACCATCTGTCACTGTGATAGCTTTAACTGCTCCGTCTAAATGTGATGCAGTTATAATAGCATTATTACCTTTAAATGAATTGGGTTGATTTGGATCAGGAATTCTCAATTCTGCAACAGCTGGATTTCTAACTGATACTGAAGGAAGATTAGTATAATTATATCCATATGACGTTTGATAAACAGTATTAATAGATCCAACTGTTGTATTTGTAAAAGCTAAAGCATTTCCAAGTTTACTATTAACATTGGCTGTTGCTAAATTTGCACTTACTGCTCTACTATTAGCACCTAATCTTACAAAAGCTGTATTTGTATTTGAGTTAGTTGTACCTCCAGTTGTGTTTAGTGGTACATTAGCAACTGAAGATATATCATCTCCATCTAATAACAACACTTCTGTATTACTTATTGAATTTACATAAAAAGAAGCTCCAACTCCAACTTGATTTTGTGTAATAGCAACTATATTATTTGATACTGTATATCCAGAACCACCTTCTGTTACTGTAAATTGAACAGCACTAAAGTTATCTGTATCTGAAATAGTTGCTATTGCTGAGTTTACTGAAGTTGGAGATGATATTGATAAGGTATCTCCCAAAACATGACCAGCACCTTTATCAACAATATTTACATTTGTTATTACACCAGTAACATTATAAATTGTTGCATTAACAGTGTTGGCAGTATTTCTAACTAATTCTAAATCTTGAAAAGTACCACTCACATTAGATAAAAATAATTCTCTAACTAAGAATCCAGATTCAACTGTTTGTGTTGATCTTTCTACTTTACCTGTTGCATTACTAACTAATCCTGTTATAGTTTGTCCAAGTAATAATTCTGTATTACTTAATGATGGATCGCCAACTCTTATACTTTGTTCTTTTGAATATCGTCCATCACTTGCTCTAAGTATACTTGCACCTGGATCATATATTTCAACCTCTTCATTATATAAAGCTCTGAACAACAATCTGTAACTTTTCTCACTACCTCTTGACTTATAAAGGTCAGTAGCTCTCTTCATTAATATGTGAGTATTAGCAGCTGTTGTTTGTGGTAAATCTGGAATTAATTCTCTTTTAAGATACTCGATATACTTGTCTATTGAAGAGTCTACATCTTGATAAGCTAAAAGTTTTCTACTTTCGTCTAAAACATTATTACCTTGTTCTAAGAATTCGTAATAACCTTCAACAAAAGATTTAAATAATGGAGCATCTGTTCTGATAAACTCTGGAACTTGAGTGTTTATTAGTGTTGAGACTTTTTTTGAAATAGCCATCAGTACACCAGATTAGTAACACCGCCAGTGGATCCTGTAGATAGAATTGAACTTGTCTCACTAGTTGTTGTTTCTGTTGTACCAGCTGTTGTTACATTAGAAACACTAGATTCTGTAATTCCTGTTGAATCATTTATAACAACAATGGATGCCTTTGAAATTAATAGAATCATATTTCTTGTAGGAGAGATATCATTAATTGCTGGTTTACAATTCACTTCTATTGTAGAAGAACTTGTTATAATAACACTACTAATTGTAACTAATCCTGAACTATAGTTTACTATACCAGCACTTGAGTTAATATAAACTTTTGCATTATTAACATCTAAATAGTAAATTCTTAAAATACCATTTCCATTATCATCAAGGAAGCATGTTTGACCTTCATAAGTAAATGATGTTGAACTAACAGCACCATAGTGTCCAGCATGTGGATTAAATATTCCATTATTAAATGCAAGGCTGTAAGATGTTGTTATGTTTTGATTTGGAGTAAATCTTTTCATCATTCTATAAGTCACATTCGCACCCAATATACTTTGATCTGCAGCAACCATTGCTGCAATGAATGAACTTTCTCTAAACTTCTTATCAAACAAACTTAATTGGCTTGTCTCAAAGTTAAGTATTGCTGTACTAATTTTATCAGATATTTGACCAGCACTTATCGTTGTTGCACCACTATTATATCTTGTTGTTACAGATGGAACAACGTATAAGAATGTAGCATCAACAAACTCTGGTGTAATAGTTACAACATTCTTGGATGATAATAAAGAAATTAATTCAGCTTTTCTTTGATCAGATAAAATATTACCTGTACTAGGTTTAGCTGAAATATAAACTTTACCATAAATTGGTGGATTATTATCTTCACCGCCCCATACACTTGCTCCAGCAAGATCTGGTGCTTCGGCTAATAATGTTCTTGCATAATCATTTTTTATAACTGCTCTATTTTGTCTTTGGAAACTTTTTGGTGCATTAAATTTTATACTATTTACACTTTCTGCATTAGCACCACCAGTAGCTGAGCTTGCAACTGTTACAGCAAATGTAGATTGTCCTCCTAGTGATCCAGGAGCAACAAAATTATTAGCACCATTTACAACACTACCGTTGACAACTCTGTAATCTGATATTACAATATTACCATTATCTACAGATTGGCCTAATACATCATCACCAAATAACAACTCATATTTTCCATCTTCATTTTCTTGAATAAAGTATACAGCACTATTGGCTTGAACATCTACTAAATTACTTGCTTGTGACCATGTAATCTTTGATGTATTAGCGGCACTTGTTTGAACTTGAACTTTAATACTTGTTGTATCAACATTATTATTATCAAGAATATATCTTTGGGCTGTAGAAGTGTTAACAGTAAATTTTTGTGTTAAGGGTTCACCTTCACTAATAGAAATAGTATTACTTGTATAACTAGCTCCTCGTGTTAACACATGGGGCTCTGTTGTTGTAAACTTATAAGATATTCCATCAATAGTAGATGTGAATAATGTATTTGAGGCAATAGTTACACTTGCTACATTTGTTGAAGGTGTTATTACAGCTTTGATAACTGCTGATGATCCTCTTGCTGAGGTTGGAGTATATCCAACCATCTTAGCTCTAGCAACTACATTGTTTCTTATCTGAGCACTATCAAGGAACATTTCATTGCCAACCATGTTAGTATAAATTGATTGTTGATAAGTGTTGTATGCAAGTAAATCTACCAAATTAGATAATGCACTTCCTTCAAAATCATAGTCAGTGAAATCTGGCTTTGTTCTTAAAAAACTTTTAAGATTATTCTTTATTTGATTAAAGTTTAAATTTGTAACTCTTATAGCACTATTTGCAGCCATTATCTAACTCTCTCTAATAAAAATTGTATTTCTACTGGTGTTGTTTGGTTTACAGCTCTAAATTTTATTGTTACATTGATACTGTTTCCATCTATATTTTGATCTGCAAATACATCAATTAATTCAGCTCTTGGTTCATATTCTTTAATAGCATCTTCAATAGCTTCTTTTATTTCTTGTTCAACAGTACCATCATTTAACTCAAATAGTTTTGATCTTACATCTCCACCAATAAATGGTTGATAAGGTCTTTCACCTTTATTTGTTAAAATAAGATTTTTAACAGATCGAGCAATTGCAGCATTATTTGTTAATGTGTTTAACTTTCTTGTAACTGGATGTCTATCAAACAAGATATCGAAATCTTTATAAACAACGTTGTTAATTCCTGCCATTTTGAACCTCTGACCTATTTATTACTATTGCTTAGATTCTTGTATCTCTTTGCGCCTATCTTTACACAGTTTAGAGATTTCACTCAATGCTTTCCTTGCTCTAGTACCAGCACTTTTGTTACCAGTCATAGCTTTTTCATTTTCGTTAGTATAAGTGTTAAATAAGCTAACTAAAGTTTCGTGTGTATTCATATTCTCTTCCTTTTATATTATTTATCCCGAATTTGCAACATTCGTGGGTGTTGTAGGTACTGTTAAATCATCACAATTTTCATCTGATGTTCTTGATGGATCTGTTGGACATGAGAAATCTACTCCTTCATCATGTCTTAAATAATCATCAGCACCTCTAAATGTTTTTCTATCACCTTCGTGATGAAATTCACTTGTTAAGTTATATCGTACAGCATAGTTGCCTGTATAAGTTTGACTTGTTGCTGTGGATGTTTCATTTAATGCTGTTCTTGATAGATGGGTTGTTCCAGAAACTGTTTGTTTATAATCACCAGCTATTCTTTCATTTTTATTTCCAGCCACATCTATATTCCAATTACCAGCAATATAAGTGTTACAGTTTGCACCAATAAATAAATTACAAACACCTTTGATATAAACATGATCGTTATTAGCTATAATAGTATAATTGTTTGCAACTACTCTTGTTGTCTTGATTCCTCGTTTATCTATTTCATAAAATGTTCCTGATTTATGATACTCATGGATCCTTTCGTTATTTGGTGTATCGTCATATTCTTTTATATGACCACTTTCTGTTGCAAATACATGATTGTTAGGATACACAGCTCCATAAGCACTTACAGGCTCTCCCCAGTTATTGGCAGCAGGTTTTTCTCCACCACCCAATGCAATAGTTATATTATTTGCTTTTAAATGATTTTTAGTTTCAATAACACTATGAGCATTATTAGCATCATTTCTTGCTAATCTATTTGAATCTGGTTCATGTATTACGGTTGGATATTTTTCTTCTGGATCATTAAATCCATATTGTTTATTTGATAAAGTACTTGGTATTGCAGGTATAGATCCCATTATAAATGGTCTTTGTGCTTGTCCACCATCTAAGAAAAATCCTATAACCCAACTACCTTGTTTCAATCCATTTGGTGATGTACCAATACCAGATATAGATGCATTATTTGCAGGCATCATTACTTGTGCCCAAGGTATTTGACTTGTAGGTAGTTTTCCTTTGTCAGACGTGTGCCAATCATAGCATCTAACTTTTACTCTACCTGTTTTTAATGGATCCAATACATCTTCTACAACTCCAAAGAACCAAACAAAGCCACCTAATCCTAAATATTCTTGATCAAATGTTTTACTAGTCATCACTAACTCCTTCAGAATCATTAACTTTTTGTACAGTAGTTGCTATTTCATCTTTAAAACTATCTTTTATAACAGTTAATACAGTTTGGTATCCTTGTGCTTTGTTTTCATAAGACTGTCTCAACTTAACCACTAAAAACTTTGGATCAACTTGACCAAAAAACATATTGTACATCAGTTCATCCATGCCACTTGATGTTTGAGGAATATACAGGTTTATAGTATCTCCAACTTTAACATCACTGTTTCCAGGAACAGTAATATTAATTAAAATATTATCTAATAGAGCTTTAGAGGATATTCTTTCATTTAATACGTGTTGTTTTCTTCTTGGATTAGCAAGTTTTGGATCATTAGCAATTATTTTTGCTAATCTTTCTGAAGCAGCTTTGTTACTAATTGTTCCTGAAATTTTATCTTTTTTTTCATCAGGATTTTCTTTATCAATTGGAAAAAAATATGGAGTAGTTGCATAGCTTGATTCTGTAGGTGTGAATCCTGTAGGACTTCCTGTATTAATGTTTGTTGATAGTAACTCTGTTGGTAAATATCTTGTGTGGGTTGAACCAGAAAATTTAAATAAACTATCATCTGTTGTCAATCTACCAACATCTAAAGTTTTTAATTTTTTGTAGTCTTCATTATAGCTAAAACTTTTCTCATCAAATTTTTTTGTTAATATATCAATGGCTGCTACTCTATTACCATATGTTCCAAGAGATAGGTTGTGAAGTGTGTCAAATGTTTTTTTAATACTAAAATTATTTACTGTCATTCTATCATTTAGATCCTCTCTTTCACCTGTTTCTTCTCGTGGTACAGTATCTTGTTTTTTCTCTTCAGCTGCTCCATCTTGAACTATAAATTTAAATTGAGGTGTTTGATTTTTTAATTCTGAAAGTGTCGTCAAATGAAATCCTAAGTATGTTTGAAAGAACACATAATCACTATTATTATCTAAATTATTTTCATGTTGTGCTTCTTCTCTCAAATATGTAATTGCTTCAAAAGGTGTAACACCAGGTGCTATGTATGATGAATTGTTTACTGATTTTAAGACATCATTTTTGTTAACACCATATAAACGTGGATACTTGTCAAATGGTCTAAACACTTCATCTGTTTTAATAAAGTTGTTATGAAAAATAGTGTTTGCTGCTAAAGTACAGTTTTGACCAACAAAACTTCCATCTAAATCAGTCATTTCATTTAACATTAAATGATCATCAACACACATTAAAACATAGTTATGTTGCCTTTCCTTTGATTCAACTTTATTTCTAAGTTTATAAACCCTAAATGATCTAACTCTAAGATCATATTCTTCTTGATGTTTTTCCCCATCACGATCTTGAAATTTTTTTTGACCTCTTGTTCTATAAGTCATTACAACATACTCTTCACCTACTATAGGAAATCGTTCTGGTAAACCTAAAGCATCAATTATTAATAATTCACAAGAAGATACAGGGCTTGTTAAATCTTCATATATGTTAAATGTATCAACTTGATCTGTAATATCTATTGCTTCTCCTTTATAATTAACTATTCTACATGAAAAGCCAGCTATATCATTGGGTCTTGCATTCTTGTTTTCTGATGTTTCTGCCATTAGTTGTAATTTTCACTAAAGATAACCTCAACTTCTGATTTAATTTGTCCTACAAAATCAGAACTTAAAATCTTTATGTCCCTTTTTTTATCATTTTGCTCTTCATAGTATTGATAAGCATCTATTTCTTTTCTGTCTGATGTAGATAAACCATTATATGTATTTTGATCAACAACAACAAATCTTTCTGGTACAACCGTTCCATCTATTAGTGTGGATTGACTATTCAATATCTTTCGATATTCATATGTAGTTGCTCTAGCTGTATTTGGACTACCATATAATGTTGTCATATATTTGTTAAAAGCATCATCACTTAATGGCCAATCATAGTAAGGATCAATAATATCATTAACCAAATATATTAACCAATCTAAAGTTTCATCACCATAATACTTATATGCTAAAACATCTGGTCTGTCTCCATCCTTTACAGTGTAACTAAAATATATTGATGTTCTGCTTTTTAGTATATCTCTTATTTTATACCTTGCTGTAATATTAGTCAACAGTATTGGTAAATTATTTTTTTTAATATCGTATGATACTTTTGGAAATGGTCTAAAATAAAAACTCATTATCTACCCTGCTTTTCAATCTCTGTTTTAGTAAGAACTTTGATCTCTTGGAAAGTTAATTGCATTTTAACTGAAGCTGGAGCTAATAATTTTCTTCCACTACTTTGTGCTGCAGAGGCATCATAATATAAAGGTGTTCCTTCTCCATGATAATCAATAGCAACATTTTTTAATACCATGTCTCCCATTTTAAATAAGAAGTCTGGATGTTTAAAGTATACTTTGAATTGATTTGGATAATCAAAAAAATGATTTTGAGCTAAATATTCTGGTGCACTATAGTATTTAAAAAAGTGTATTATTTTTCCAATATCAATACTTTCGTGATATGATTTTGGTTTTAATTCAAATCCAAATTCAAACTGTCTAAAGTTAGGTGAAGTATATAAAACTGCCATATGAGGATTTCTTGTTATTCCAACTCCTGCCCCAGCAATTTTTAATCCTTGCTGAACTCCAGCAGCTGCTCCTGCAGCTAATCCTCCTGCTACACCACTTGTTCTTTCAAATTTGTTGGCAAGACCACCTACTCCTCCTCCCGCTAAAGCTGCTCCTGTTCCACCTGATAAAAGATTTCCTAAAGCTGCTGGGTTTGCTAATTTTTTTCCAGCTTCAAATCCTATTTTTGACAAACTTTTTCCAACACCCAATACATCACCAGAAGCTGCCTGCTCTCTTATAGCACTACCTTGATTAGATGCTGCTCCTGCTAACTCAGCCCCTATAGCTCCCATAGCTGAATTTTCATAACTTTGTTCGTACGCTGTTGTTAAACCAGATGGCATTGGAAGATAAACAGAACCAAGTTTATTTTTATTTTGTCTATTAACTGTAGATGCTTGGAAAGCGTGTTCTTCATAAGCTGAGAAAACCATATAATGATCTACTTTTGTAATATTCCTTGGATATTGCAATGATTGACCTGCACCAAGTGGTCCATCTAATAATTTTAAAGGACCGTCATCACCTGGTTCTCCAGGACCTGCATTTGGATTTCTATTTGCTTTAGCACTCATTATAGACATAATGCTTGACTTTCTTAGTTAATTGTTATAAAATACCATATGGACTATTCAAAAGCCTATAAAGGTATATTTAAGCCAAAACACCCTCACAAGTATAAAGGTGATCCTACTAACATTATTTATCGAAGTTCTTGGGAAAAACAGTGTATGATTTATTTTGATAATAAACCAGACATTGTTCAATGGCAAAGTGAAGAATGGTTTATACCATATAGACATCCAATTACAGGTAGGATCCATAGATATTTTCCTGACTTTGTTATTAAAAATACAAAAGATCAAGTATATGTAATTGAAGTTAAACCTTACAAACAAACTCAGGAACCTAAAATACAAAAGAAGAAGACAAGGCGATACCTTACAGAAGTTAAGACATTTGCGATAAATACTTATAAGTGGAAAGCTGCAAGAGAATATTGTGCAGCAAGGAAATGGGAATTTGTAATATTAACAGAAAAAGAATTAAAGATTTAGATGGTCGCTTATATTTACGACAAGCTAGTTGATAAAGGTATTCAATCTGGTCAAATTCCAAACTTGACAAGAAGTGCTAGGAATTGGTTTAGAGATTTAGCTAGAACAACAAGAGGTGTACAACCAAGACAAATAATCACATCTGCTCCAAAAACACAGATGACAAAACAATTACAAGTTGGATTTATGTATCAGTTTTTTTATGATCCAAAAACAAAGGATGACTTGCCTTATTATGATACCTTTCCTCTTATCTTTCCATTCAAACAAGCATTCACAAGAAGTAGGGCAGCAGAAAGTGGAGCTTTTTATGGAATTAACTTACATTACTTAGATATAAGATTAAGAGCTAGATTGATGGATAGCTTATATACTATATCAAGTGATAAGAAATATGATGAGGACACACGTATCAGACTTAGCTACAAGATGCTAAATAGTGCTAGCAAGTTTAGATTTTTTAAACCTTGTATTAAAAAGTATTTAATGAGTCGTGTAAGAGGTAGGTTTGTTAAAATAAATGCTAATGCTTGGGATGTTGCTTTATTTTTACCAACAGAAAGATTTAAAAAAGCCAACAAAGGAAAAGTTCATAGAGAGAGCAGAAAGATGATAATATAATGGCATATCCAGTAGATTTTCATAGAGGCGATATAAACAAAGAGAGTGTGGCTAAAGAGTCACATTTTATGCTTGTATTTACTGCTCCAGGAGATACACTAGGTACAGGAAAACTTAGAAATAAAATAGGTAAACAATTTAAAAGATTAAAAGATATTTCTAGTCAAGTACCAACATGGGAAGATTATGGAGGCTTTCATTTAGCATTAAGATGTGAAAGAGTTACTCTTCCTGGAAGAATTATAATATCAAGTCCTTTTAAAGAAGCTAACTATGGTTTAGTTAGAGAGTATCCAACTAATGCTGTATACCAACCAGTAGATGCAACATTTTTAATGTCAGCAGATTATAGTGAAAAGATATTTTTTGAATTATGGCAGGATTTAATTATAGGTCATCATAGAACACAAGGAGATGTTAGTGAAGAGCATAGTGTAAAGGAATTAAATTACTTAGAGAATTTTAGTTGTTCAATGACAATATTTTGTTATGATGTTGTTGGTAAAGGTGATGGTTCATTAATTAATACATATGCATGTACTCTTCAAGAGGCATATCCAAGAACTATCCAAGATATTCAAATGGATTGGTCAAGCAACGAATTAGTCAAACTCAATGTTGTTTTTGACTATAAATATTTTATTGATATAGTAAACACATCAGCTAACTTTAGTGTTCCAAGTGCTGCATCAAGAGTCAATCTTGGTACATCAACAGGAATTTCTCAAGGAGCTGCAGTACTAGCTGGTCGTGCAGTTGCTGGTCAATCACAAAGAACACAAGCATTTTTAACAGGGGCAGCATTTGCAGCAGCAAGATTATTTTCATAATAGGAGTATATAATGGCATTACCCAAACTTACTACACCGGAGTTTTATACAAAACTTCCTTCAACTGATCAAACAATAGCATTTAGACCTTTTTTAGTCAAAGAAGAAAAGATACTTCTTATGGCACAGCAAGGTAAAGATCAACAAGAGATTCAAAATGCAGTTTTTAAAATTTTAGAATCTTGTGTACTGACACCATTAAAAGTGATGGAATTACCAACGTATGATGTTGAGTGGTTATTTTTACAACTTAGAGCAAAGAGTGTTGGTGAAATAATTGAACTCAAATTAAAACATTATCAAGATCCAGAATGTAATGGTGAAACAGATGTTGATATTAACATAGAAGATATAGCTGTATCAAAACCAGAAAATTATTCTAATGTTATTGATATAGATGGTAATGTAGGAATAACAATGAAGGCTCCTTCACTCAATATGATTAAAACATCTGGAACAGATTTTGCACAACCATCATTGAAAGATATGTTTGATATTTTAGAAAAATGTATAGTAAATGTATACGATAAAGATCAAGTATATAATGATTTTACTCCAAACGAATTATCAGAGTTTTTAGAGGGATTGGATCAAAAACAATTTACAAAAGTAGTTAACTTTTTTGATAACTCTCCAAAAATTGTACATGAAGTAAAGTATAAATGCTCTAAGTGTGGAAAGGATGTTGAACATCAACTAAAGGGCCTTATGGATTTTTTTTCATAAGTTTGTCGCATAACTCGTTGCATAATTACTATTCGACAAACTTTGCCTTGATGCAACATCATAAATACTCATTGAATGAGTTAGAAAGTATGATACCTTTTGAAAGAGCCATATATGTTCAAATGCTTATGGACTGGATTGAAAAAGAAAATGAAAGAGTACGACAAGAAAACGAACGAATGAATAGGAAAACAAGATAATGTTACCCGCAACAATATCAAACGGAGATACGATAAAAAGTTTAGAAGGAGATTTTACTTTAAAATCTGATTCTATAAAAGCACTTCAAGATGTTTTTATTGCAGCATTAACACCATTGATTTCATTGGTACAAAATATTAGTGATTTTGTTCAAAAATCTATGGAAGCAAATATCGATTCTCAACTTGAGAATGAAACTGAAGCAGCTAGAGGAAAAGTTGAAGTTGATGCAGAAGGAGCGAAAGTAGATTCAGGGTTCAATCCTTTAGCAATTGCAGGTATAGGATTACTAGCTGGTGTTCTTGTAATGTTTAAGGATAAAATCCAAGGTGTAGTTAATACTTTAAAATTTCCTAGTATAATAAAAGGACTGAGTACTGTTTTAAAAATATTTACATTGGGTTTTGTAAATTTGACTGCTAAGTTTCAACAAATGAAGTTGATGGCTGGTCTGGGTAAGGGTGGTCCAGTGTTTGGATTTATTTCAAGGTTGGGACAAATTACTACAAAGGTAGGAAAATTATTTAGTTTTTTAAAACCTATAGGTAATGCACTTGGTAAATTATTTATACCTATTACTGTTGTATATGGTATTATAGATGCTGTTCAAGGATTTATAAAAGGCTATCAAGATGGAGGTTTTATAGATGGAATACTCACAGCAATAGGTAGTGTGCTTGGAGGATTGATAGGTATGCCATTAGATTTTTTAAAAAACATATTAGCGTTTGTTGCAGAGAAATTGGGTTTTGATCAAGTAGCAGAAGCTATGAAAGATTTTAGTTTCAATGAATTAATTGAAAATGTATTTGGAGGTATAGTAGATTTTTTCAAAGCTATTCCTGGATTTATTAAAAAGATTGCACAGAATTTTTTACGAGCTATACCAGGAGGTGATTTTTTAGCAGACAAATTATTTGGCAAAGATAGTGATACTGAAATTGAAAAAAGAGAAAAGGTTCAAAGTGAAGCACAAAGTGATATAGATGATGCTGATAAAAAATTAGCAAATATTCAAGCTAGAGAAGATGTTTTAATGAAAGATGGTGGCATGAAAGGTTTTGATCCACAATTTGCAAAAGCAAAATCAAGAGCTGAAAAACAAAAACTTGCTGCCGAAGATAAGATGAGTAAAGCAGCACAGGAGAGTTTAGCATTAAAAGAACAATCTGCTGGTAAGGATATTGGAACACAAATAGCAGCAGGAAAAATTACAAATATAGATGAATATGAACAAGCTGTAGGGACAAAATTAACAGAAAAAGAAAAATCTTTTGCTATGAGTAAAATTGGATCAGCAAGAGACCTTGTTGCAGATAAAGAATCTGCAGATTTTTCTCAAGATTTAGCTGATGATGTGTTAGGTACAACATCAAGAAAAAGGGGTCAAGACGAATTTAATATTGATACTGCTAAAACAATGGCTGGTATGGATCCTAATGCTCCTGGAACATTTGATATGACTATGAAAGAAGGTAAAATTGAATCTATCGCTGATAAGAAAGTACAACCAACAGGATCATTAGCAGAAGGAGGTCCTCCACCTATAATCGTGGGAGGCTCTAGCTCTGGAGGAAATGATAATAGTCAGACTTCTAATGATAATAGAAGTTTCAATAATTCCACCACTCACAATTATGGAGGAGGAAGCGATTCTGCATCTAACTCTGAAGAGTCGTTAGCAAGAAACACTTCCTACGCTGCCAATATCTAATCGTCGATTAACTTCTTAAACATATCCATTTCATCTGTATCAGAATCAGGAACAGGCATCATTGGTGCTTGTGCTGGAGTTACAGACTTAGGTTTTGGAGGAGTAGTCAACTCAGTTTGTTCAGCTGTAGTTGTATTAGCCATTCCAGATAATCCCAAAGTCTTATCTAACTTAGCTTTCAACTCATCATAAGTTTTAAAGTTATTTGGCTCAATAAACTCTTGTAATGAATACTGACTAGCCCATACTTGTTCTAACTTATCGTCATCTTCAAGTACAGCTTTAGGAGTATCAAACTCACTCTTATCATAGTTTCTATATCCTTCAAGATTTCTTATTTTCATCTTGAAGTTAGCACCATCCCAAAAGTGAAAAGGGTTCATAGGTTTCTCATCTTCAAATTGAGGATTCATAGCTTCGTTAAGTTTATCAAATATTTTTTTACCATAACGGAATAACTTTACTTGACCATTATTCTCAGGATGAGCTGGATCATTAACAACATAGATATTACTAATATAAAGTAATCTACGCTTTTGCTTTCTAGCTTGATCTTTACCAGCATCATCTCCTCTGTTCCATAACATAGAGTTATATTCAGAAACAGGATCTTTTTGATTCATAGTAGTTAGAGAGTTCTCAATATACCATCCACCAGGACCTTGAAAGCCATGGTTAAAGATACGAACCCAAGGAATGTCCTCTCCTTTAGGAGCAGGTAAGAATCTAATAACAGCATAGCCATTACCAGTTTTATCTACCTCTGGTTTCCAAAAACGATTATCATCCCTATTAGAGTTCTCGCTATTAGATGTTAACTTATTTGTTTCTTGTAGTAGTTTGTCCAGACTGGACTGTGAAGAGCGTTTAAGCTCAGCAAATGATTGCGACATAGTATCTCCTTGTATTGCAATGTATTAGTTTTATCCACTTAATCATAATATAATATTATTTATTATATATTATTTTTTATCTTCGGTCAACAATCTTTTTTCTTCATTGACAGAATTATTTAATTCATCTATAACTCTTTTTTGTTTTTTAACTTTTGCTCTGAGTTGTTGTAACTCTCCAACAAATTTTTCTAACTCAAGATTCATAACTTTCTCCTTTTAAATATTTTAATATATTTTGTGGTGATGAAACTTCATATGGATCCTGTCCATGATTATCTTCCATACCAGGTTCAACAAACACTTCATCAAATGTACCATCTTTTATTATAGCTGCATATCTCCATGACCTTTTACCAAAGCCAAGATTTTGTTTTTCAACTATCATGTTAACTGAATCTGTGAACTCTCCATTACCATCTGGAAGTACTTTTACTTTACCAATGTCGTGGTGCTTTGCCCAAGCATTCATTACAAAAGAATCATTAACAGATATACAATAAATCTCATCTATTCCAAACTCTTTAAACTCCAAATATAACTTATTAAAATCTGGTAGTTGATATGTTGAACACGTTGGTGTGAAAGCACCAGGAAGTGAAAATAAAATATATTTTCCTTTTTCAAAAATATCAAGACTACTTTTTCTTACCCACTTATAAGGATTATCTCCTCCAATAGATTCATCTCTTTCTCTTATATGAAAAGCTGTATAGGGAACTGTGTTACCTTTTTTTATCATTTTACAAATACCTTTCTTAAAATTTCTTTTCCTTTTTTATCGTTAAACACTACAAATGGACTATACTTATCCATTCTCTTTTTAAACTCTGTCCATACTGGATCGTCTAAAACCTTACTCCATTTCCTAGAATAATTCAAAACTCTATCTATTATTATCATAGTTTCTACATATATGTCATTTCTTAATATACATTTTAATAGTATAGGATGGCCGTCTTCCATTACAAATAAACTATTAAAGTCAATATTTCTTTCATCATAATAATCTTTTAAAAATTTAAAATCATTTTCTAAGATATATGACAAACTATCTTGTCTCTTCTTCCATTCAATATATACTTTTTCTGACTTCAATGTCAGCACATTACCAATCCAAAAGTCTTCTCCATCAGCAAAGTTGCTAACAAATAAATCTCTCAATTGTTGTTTGTTATACTTACGCTCTAACTTACTAAAGAAAAACTTGTCTCTACGTTTTAAAAAACTTTCTTCTTTCACATTTACTTTACCACTATACTTAAAGTAATCGTATGTAGTAGTAAAATGATTACGTACAGCTAAGTAAACTTTATAAGCATCAAAGCCTTCATAGATGTTCTTCATTTTTCATATAATTTAGTTTAATTGCTTCTTCTTTTAAAATCTTTTTTATCTTTTGATTTATTAGTTTAGCAGCACTTTCAACTTCTATATTATTTTTATAACAGTAATCCATTATGGCATCCATATAGGAAATTTCTTTTTCTTCAACTTGTTCAGTAATTATCTTACTAAACTTTGAAGTTGTCATAACATTAATCATTTACTTTGCCCACGCTTTTCCTTTGTATATCCTCGGATAGCATTTCAGGCCAATAAATTTCAAAAGCAATACAATCTGTAATTGCTCTAAACAAATGATACTCACCAGGTTTAACAGCCATAAAGTCTCCTTTATGTAATGTTGTTTTATCCACTAGGTCGTAATCATTTTTAAAAACTTGTATTTCCATTTCACCTTTTTCAATGAAGAATCCATTCCATTTATAACTATGTTTATGTGTACTACATTCTCCACCTTTAACAACTTCAATTCTGTGAAACTCTACCACAGGGTTCTGCAGCAGAGCTTTCGTTTCGCCCCACACCTTACCGGCTTTCATATAATCTCCTTTTAATATATTGTTGTTCTATAAAATATATGGTCTTCGTGTTCTACTGTTTTTGTTTTTTCTTGTGCCCACTTTGGATTAACATAGTATGCATGATACCATAAAGCTCCATTAGTGAGATTCTCATTATACCCAGTTAATACTTGTCGGGCAACAGTTTTTGCAATTTTCCAAGCCATCTGATCATTTATCTCATCTGGCTTTCCATCACAGTACCAACTAAATTGGCATCTGTTTTTTATTGGTACAACTTTATTCATTTTCTCTTTGTACCATGTACTGTGTTGAGCTTCATAGATTACTCCACAAACAGTATTTGGAAAGTTCTCATCTTGCACTCTATTCATTACTACTTCACTTACAGCTAGTTGAGAAACAATGGATTGATTTCTAGCTTCAAAATATACATTCTTTGCTAGACAAGTCAAACTCTCATCATCAACTAAATGTTTTTGTTTAAACACATTAATATTGGATCTTACATCATCTATTTCAGAAAATAATAATGGTTTATCTCTTTCTATGTCTGGTGCTCTATCTACTATTGAGGCTAATGTATAAACCATATACGATAGTATTATTGCCCAAAACCAATTCGGTATCTTAATTCTCATAAGTTCCTCCTTTTGTTAAAAAGTCGTAATATTATTTATTATTCATTATACTTGAAATTAAGCTATTTGGCAACAGTTGATTTACAACCACATTTTACTTTGTAGTCTTCTACTGCAGCTTTAATAGCATCCTCTGCTAGAACAGAGCAATGTATTTTTACTGGTGGCAATGCTAAGGACTTAGCTATTGTAGTGTTTTCAATCTTAGCGGCATCATCAATGTTTTTATCTTTGACCATTTCTGTAATGAGACTAGAGCTTGCAATCGCACTTCCACATCCAAAGGTTTTAAACTTTGCATCTGTTATTACATTGGTGTCTGGATCAACTTCTATTTGAAGTTTCATTACATCCCCACATGCAGGTGCACCAACTAGACCAGTTCCCACATTTGGGTTCTTTTTGTCCATGGATCCAACATTTCTTGGGTTCTCGTAATGATCAAGAAGTTCTTTACTGTATGCCATACATGTATTTATGATAAAGCCCTCGGTTGAGGGCTAATCGTGGACGAAATTACTTCTCAGCGCAAGCGTAAGAGTTAATTTCTAAACCTACAGAAATTTCTGTAATTGTTGGTTTTTGCCAAGCCATTTTATGCTCCTTGTAGTTAATGTTAACATTAAAACGAGTCGGTTGATCGTTTGATCCGCGATCCTCATCTTTATTTAGTTACTATACCATACCAATGCTGAATACAAGATGAACAACTCGTTAAGAAATCGATTAATTTCGTTAATAATAGATATTTTATTTTAGAATGTTATTTTTCGTTTTTATCCTTTAGAGTTATCTGGTCTTCCATTCTATCTGTTTGTTTATTAAGTTCTTTAACAACAGTGCTTGACCATGCTACTACAGGAGATTTGTAGTCACTATTTATCCTGTGTTTTGGATACTTGTGATCTCCAATTGTCTCGTCTCTTTTGTAGTGCTTCAGAGGTTTGTCTACTCCGGCTTTCTCTAGTATCTTTTTTATGTCCGTTTTTATTTCCGTCATTGCTCTCAGTCTCATACAGTTCAGGATGGTTCTTTTTAAATTCTCTTATTCTTTTTTTTAATAATGCTACTATATCATCTTTCATAGTTATTAACTCTCGATTATATTTATATTTTTAATCAAAAATAGAGCATTCCACCATAAATAATTATATGAAGAAATGTACAAAATGTCAACAAGAAAAAGAATTTAGTTTTTATTGGAAAGATAAAACAAGAAAAGATGGTTATCAAAGTATGTGTAAACCATGTTGGATGACTAGACCATATTATAAAAAGAAAGAGTATCTAAAGTCTAATGAAAGATATAGACATACTGAAGGTGGTATTGACTTTAGAAAAAGAAATCAAAAAAAATATAATGCTACATCATATAAAAAAAGACCAGAAGTATATAAAGCTGGTACTGCATTAAGAAGAGCAACACTAGCTAAAGCTACTCCTAAATGGTTAACTAAAGAAATGAAAAAAGAGATATCTAATTTGTATAAGAAAGCTAAAGAATTAAACTTATCTGTAGATCATATCTATCCTATCAATGGAAAGACTTGTACAGGATTACATGTTCCTTGGAACTTGCAACTGTTAACTTTATCTGAAAATTGTAGTAAGAAAAATAGGATCCCCGAAGGGATCCCATTAAAGCCTTAGGCTGCATCTGCGTATGCAACGACCTTCTTGAGTGCTTTATCCTTCACTCTTGAGTTGGCCCCATACCAGGATGAGGACATTCTAGCGTCAACTGACTTACCTAAAACATGATCTGTCATATATGTGACAGCG
>Ga0209535_1000056_pt1 | contig 62817 bp, 68 predicted proteins | sample LinPmetageLP28_FD_184041 | JGI IMG/M metagenome (GOLD analysis project Ga0209535, IMG submission 184041) | Marine viral communities from the Pacific Ocean - LP-28 (SPAdes) (version 2) | ecosystem: Environmental > Aquatic > Marine > Oceanic | place: Pacific Ocean | collected 2009-08-22 | reverse complement strand
TCAAATGTTACAGGTGTAATTAAAGGTGCAGGACCAAACTCAAATGTTACAGGTGTAATTAAAGGTGCAGGACCGAATTCAAATGTTACAGGCGTAATTAAAGGTGCAGGACCGAATTCAAATGTTACAGGCGTAATTAAAGGTGCAGGACCAAACTCAAATGTTACAGGTGTAATTAAAGGTGCAGGACCAAACTCAAATGTTACAGGTGTAATTAAAGGTGCAGGACCGAATTCAAATGTTACAGGCGTAATTAAAGGTGCAGGACCGAATTCAAATGTTATAGGCGTAATTAAAGGTGCAGGACCAAATGTAAATGTCACAGGTTCAATTACAGGAGCAGGACCAAATACAAATGTTACAGGTTCAATTACAGGAGCAGGACCAAATACAAATGTTACAGGTTCAATTACAGGAGCAGGACCGAATTCAAATGTTACAGGTTCAATTACAGGAGCAGGACCAAATACAAATGTTACAGGTTCAATTACAGGTGCAGGACCAAATATAAATGTTACAGGCGTAATTTCAGGTGCGGGTCCAAATGTAAAAGATCCGAAGAAACTTATAGGCTCTAAGCTTATAGGAGGTATGCTTATAATTGGAGGTTCAATACTTATAAATATTGAAATATCTCCTCCTCCACCCGGGGTAAAGGACAATGTAGGCAATACTACTTGTGGCAAATCAAAATCTGGATCGAATTCTGGACAATCAGGTATTGTTATATTTGGGAAATCTGGTGGCGGTGGTAAAAGAATGTCGGGCGCCGGGGGTGGTGTATCTGATGGCGGAGTAGTGGGCACATCTCTATCTGGAGGAGTTTGAACAATAGAACAAAATTCATTACTAACTGTAACAACTGGGTCATAAACTGTATTTATCCCATAAGTATGAGTTCCAGACTGCGTTGATCTGGTTGATGTTCCATCTCCAAAATCTAAAGTAAAGTTATTATATGATCCATTTATTATTATATTATATTCTATAGTTAAACCAACACACGGATCACTTGCAATTTCGGTGATTTCTAGTGTGACTTCAGGACATAAAACATCATCAAGGCAAATTGGTTGACTTTCTAAGAGTATGATCTCATCTTCTAAGTCAAGAAGATAGTTTTGTATAGATACTACTGTATCTACTAATTGATTGTGATGTTCAGCAATCACAAAGCCTCTTACCCAAGTTCCTGAGTAATTAAATTGGGTTTGTCTTCCTCCAATATTTCTCGCACATCTTTTGAATTTAATTATTTTTCCATCAGAATTTTTTTCTACAGAATTGTAGTAAAAAAGTTCTCCTGAAATATTTGCAAACCCACTTTCAGCCCACTGCTCTTCTTCATTTGCTCCAACTGGCGTTATTTCTACCTCGTCAGACCATGCAGAATTATCACTCGTGATTTTGGCTTCACTGGTGTTAAGTACCAAAAAAAGAGTTCTATCGGAATCTAATTCCAATGGATATAGTGGTTGTGGTGGGAATCCTGCTGTCATAATAAGATTATTTACCCTAGTAAACTGTCATTTTTAATTGATTTTCCATAGGCCTTGAACCGATAGAGCTAAAGGTGAGATCTGTTCCATTAAATTTAATAAATGCGTTCCTGCTATAGTCGTAACTTAAGTATGCGTTTTTATCTCCATCGGAAGCTGCAATTAAGGTATTTGCTCGACTATCAAATCCAGAAACGTTAGAGTCTTGCAAATTTCTAAAAGAAATAGTAGTAGAATTTGATCTTCCAATTTCCCAAGTTTGTGTAATATCATTCCAAGCAGATATTTCTCCACTGTTATTAAAGAAAAATACTCCGTTACTTAAATTTACTAATTCTCCTTCAACTTTAGAGCTGCCTGTCATATCAGATAATTTTGAAAGACTAGTAAATGGATTAGTAATTACGCCTTCGGTTCTATAAAAATTACTAATCCTAAAAAATTCATTAATACCAGAGTTTCTTAAAAGATACCCAGTTTGATCTTTCCAAGCAGTTCGGTATGTTGCAAACCAACCATTTGTTGGGTATAAAGTGCCACCTCCATCATCCTGTATGTTTTCAACCATACTAAGAACTTCATTAGCTCCATTTGAAAAAGAATTATTTGATTCCATTTCAAAAGTTTCTGTTTGAAGATCATAGTTTACAATTGAATCAGACATTGCGTCATATGAGGTATCACCGGGAGAGCTTGGCCCATCGCCATAAACACCTAGTATAAAATAAATGTTGTCTGCTGATATTAAAGGTGCCCAATTCCATTCTGGAAACGCAGGGGGAACAGTGGAAGAATTTATATTTGAAGTGGTAGTATATGTGTCAGAAAACCCATTATATTTTTTAGTTAATATTTGGGCAAAGCCGGAAGGATTGGAAAATGACGGCTCGGTGCCAGAAGGATAGGCAGGTGGACCAGAGGCATTGAAGCTACTATCGTCTGCTCCTTTTGCCCAAAACAATAAAGAATTACCTTTATCTCCAGAAGGCGTTGAACCTTGTTGAGCAATGTTGAAGTTTCGAAAAAATTCTTTTTTTGCTCTATCTTCTGTTCCTGTGTGGTATGCCGACTTTGAATATTCTTTTAAGAATCTATTGTCTCTATCTAAAGCGAAAGTTTGGTTTCCTAACTTTTTAAAAGTTTCTCCTAAAATTCCAAATTCCCACGCCTCTATAACTCCGCTATCATCGGAATTTTTAGTTTGATAGTTGTATAGCCAAAGATTTCTTGTTTCAACTACATCTATAGAATCTTTATAACTCGTTATTCTATATGTTCCAAACTGCGTATCTACTCTAAGAGTCAAATCGTAATATCCACCAATTGAATATAAGGCTTTTGTTGAATCCAAGTTCAGGTGAGACAAATCATCTCCCAAACTCCAAGTCCAATTTATAATCGGATCTATAGGATTTGAATTCGAATTTAAAAGTTCTCCTCCAAAGCTGTAACCCGGAGTATTGGGATTTTCTCCTTCTGGAATTTCCATCTGAACAAATTCACTAACAGAAGTTCTTATTTTAGGTGGCGTAGTATAAGGTCCACCAGCTGGTATTCCAGCAGTAAAAGATTGGCTTGCATTTGGATTAAGCTGAATGGCAGCATATTCAGGAGCTGGTATCTTTGCATTAATTAATTCTTTAAATTCAATTGTATCTTCGCCATACTGATTTCTTACAGTTAGCTTCACATTATACAATCCAGCATTATCATAACATTTTGTAATTTTGCCTCCATCTATATCTCTAACTGTTACGTTAGTCGCTCCATCAGGAACTTGATTGGTAACAGATATAGTTCCATTGTCAGGAGTTATTGTAGAAACTCCTGATATGTAAGAGGCATTATATGAAGTATCGTCTCCAAAGTCCCACATGTAAACTACATCATCAGTATCTGTTCTAAAAGATTCTTGTTTAAACTCAACACACAAAGGTGTTAATCCAATTCTTTTATCTACTGTAAACCAAGCTCTTGGACTCAAAACTAATTTTTTTAGAAAATTCATCCTCCCTGTAATCGTTGTTCCAAAAGGAATAGTGTCTGTTTGACCTTGGATTCCTAAAAAAGTTTCAACAGCAATCAAAGCATCTTTTAAATGATTATGGTGTTTGTCCAAAACATTCATTGTGATGTTTGTGATTTTTTTTAATTTAACCACATCTTCAAATTCAGGAAGAATGTCTAATTGATCAAATGTTCCTGTTCTTCCGTCAGCTGATTGTGTTCTCGACCCGTAAAAAAAACTTATAGCTCTTTTATCTATATCGCTACATTGTTCTGTTAAAGTTATTATCCCAGTAGGAGGAAATGTACTTAGTGTATCGGAATCACCCTCTACAGTTATAGATACATCCCCGGGATTATAATCACTTACGAGACGAACCCTAAGAGAATCATGAACTAAAAATAAATTTTCATCTGTGTCTAATTCTGTTGGGAACTTTGTTGGATTTGGTATCATTCTACAATAACCGTCCTTTGTAAGTAAATTCTTTTCAAACTATCATCTGCAAAAGCCACCAGAACAGAAGGATCGTACTGCCCCGGGTTTTCATATTCGTGCTCAACTTCATGCACATTTGGATCATCAGTAACTAAATTCTCACTACCATCTCCAAAGATCCAAAATCTTTGCTTAACATCTCCATCAGTTTGGTCTACAAATCTGTATCTGGTAGCAGCTGTCGGAGTTCCACTATCTGTTCTTTCTTGAGCTGTTTTTACTGAAACTCCGGTTTCTTGTGGTAACACATAAAAAAATGCTTGTTTTGATTCATTGTCTATTTTTATATAATTTAATTTTTCTGCAGCGCCTTGCCCACCTGTACTCGTTATGATGCTAAGTTTAACTGTAAAAAATCCTTCAGAAAGATAAGTGTGTGTTGGATTTTTTTTTGTTGATTGAGTACCATCTCCAAAATCCCACAAGTATCTTACGACATCGCCTTCAGAAAAGTCATGAAAAGTTACTTTTAAACCACTCTCTCCTTCTTTTGGAAATCCTTTAAAAGATGATTTAGGAGCTAAAAATCTTTGCTCTAATGAATTCACTCTTCCATTTAAACTTGTATCTACAGGATTATTTTTCACGCCTGTTTTTTCTTCTATGTTTAGCAAAGCATCTTTTACAGCATTGTGGGGTTCAGCAGTCACAGCATTAGTTACCCAGCTATCTACTGTCCATTGGTTTTGTCTCGAACCCGCAAATCCTCTTGTCAACTTTTTAAAAGTTCCTTTTGTTTTTTCACCATAGTAGATTAATTCAGCAGGGCCAGAATCCCCAGCAGCCGCACCTACTCTAATAAGTCCTTTGTCTGGAAATGAGCTTGTATCTTCTACAACTAATAACTTTCCATTGTAAGATAAGTTTGCTTTTAGTTTTGTCTCGCCATTATTTGAAACTTCATACAAACTATCTTTAGAGTCTAAAACTTTTGGATCTGTAGCTAGCGTTCTTGGGTCTGGTGAAAAATTAGAAAGACTTCCTGTGATATAGTCATTATCTAAAGTTGATTTTCTACTCATTTTTATTTTTCTGCTCCAATGCGTTATTTTGTTGGCTCAATGCTTCTTGCTGTTTTTTTTGAGCTATTGCCTTATGTTGTATTTGATCTAAGATGCTAACCATTTCTTGTCGAACAGGTGAGTTGGTATCTAGACACAGTATGGATTTAACTAATTCTAAATCTAGAGGTTTTTGCATTAATAGTCTTAATTGCAATTCTTGTCCGAAGGTGTCATTCCAAAGTTTTGCATTAGATTCTGGGTCGTCGTGTCCTTTGTATGGTTCTATTTGTTCTAGTTGTTTGAATGCAGATAGAAAAAAATCAATTTCTTCTTCTGTGTCTTTTTGCTTAGAAATAATGCTAGACAAAGCTTCTTCAAATTGGTGCGATTTTCTTTTTAACTTTCTTATCTGAATTTCTTTATACTGTTTATTTATGTTATTTTTGGATTTCTTTTTATCTAAATTAATAATTTTTAGATTAATCAATTCAATGTCATCTTTTGCCTCATCTTGGCTTAATTTCATTGATTTTAAAGCAGCTGCTCTCGATTCCATTTCTTTAAGGCATTTTTGCATTTTTGCTTGTGTTGTTAATTCTTTACCTATTACAAAGTGCTTAAGTTGAAAAAAAGTGTGTCGATTAGACAACTTATTGCTTTTTAATAAATTATCTACTTCAGATAGCAAGCTCATTTCATTCATTTCATTTCTCCTAAAAATATAAACATTCAATCTATTAGAGTATTTTTAGTCTTTTTTTAAATATGTTATTCTGATAAACTGTGATCATGAATAAATTAAACAACCAAAAAGTTTACCTAGCAGGAGCGATGGATAGAGTTCCTGACCGTGGGGTTGCTTGGAGAGACAGCATCACTCCTTTTTTAGAATCTCTAAATATAGTAGTTTTTAATCCTTTGAAAAAACCACTTGAAATAGGTTTAGAAACAGATGACGCTCATGCAATAAAAACTCGTTACAAAGCAGAAGAAAAGTACGATGAAATATCTAAGATGATGAAAACCATAAGGACAACAGATCTTCGATTAGTTGATATAAGTAATTTTTTAGTTGTTAATTTAGATTTAGATGTTCATCCTTGTGGAACTTATGAAGAAATTTTTTGGGCGAACAGACAAAAAAAGCCTATTCTAATACACATGGAACAAGGAAAGAAAAATGCTCCAGATTGGTTGTTTGGAACAATACCACATCAAATGATTTTCTCTAGTTGGGATGAAATAAAAGAATATCTGAGAAATATTGACTCAGGAAAATATTTCAAAACTTATGACAGATGGTATTTTTTTAATGTCAACTAACAAATTCTGATCCCTAAGACAGATTTGAATATCGCTCCTTCGTCATAGGCTTGAAGAGTCCAAAATCGTCTTGATATTTCTAATGGGTTTTCAGAAAAATTTCCTACTTTGTCGAACATTTCTTTGTGTATGCAAATTCCATTTAAAGAACAGTTATAAAGAGTATCATGTAATATTTTTTTATCTCCTTTGAATTCCACCATCAAAGGAAAGAAAATATCGTCATTGCTAGCCATCCAGTTTTTGTAGCGGTTCAAACATCTACTTACTCTTGCTCCTTCAAGAACTAAAACTCCCCAATTAGACTTTATTTTAGAATATCCTTTATTAATCAAAGATGTAATTGTTTTGCCACTTCTAATGCAATTGCAATGCTTTTTCATTTCTTGTAGTTGATCGCTTTTAACATCTTTGTTAACTACACAAATAACATTTGAATCTGGGTAGTAGCATTCTATAGAGTTTAGAGTAATTCTCAATCCTCCAATATTATAATTTGGAGATAAAATTATAAATTCAAAGTTTTTGTTCATTACATTAAGGATTAAGAACCAGACAGATCTTCATCAAAATCTATTCTTATTACATCATTAGATGCCAAGGCTCTATTCAATGTGAAATTGCCATTTGTATCAGTTGAAGAGCTTATAAAAGTTTCTGTCCAAGTGGACACATCGGAATATGCTGGGACTAAGGTTGGAGTTGTATCTAAAATTCTAATTCCGTTTACATATACTCTAAGAGTCCCTACCATAAAAGGAGTGTTGACAGAAGTGGTCATAAAGTTTTTGTAGTCTGGAGTTGATGGTGTTTGATGAGCTGGAGATAATCCATAATGATGTTGGTGAGCACTACTCACAGGAAAAACAGATCTTGCTTTTATTACATCTGGAGATTCAAAATCAAACTTAACTGTATCTGTGCTTCTGAATCTCAGGGTTCCAGTGGAAACAGTTATGTTGCTAGGTATGTAAGACACTGCAGAAATTGCAGAAACTGGGATTGAATCCTCAATTTCTATGTAGAGTTTATTGGCCTCGGAATCTATTAAAGAAAGTTTATCTCTTTCTTCACTTTTCATTCTTACATAGTCTACGCCATCATATGTTCCATCGACATGATATCCTATATTGTGAAGAACATTGTTAACCGCAGCATACTTTAAAGTGCCGTCATCATTAATGCCAACAGAAAGCCTATTGCTTAAAGATCCAACTGTTCCGTTAGCTCCTCTTAGAATATCTGCATTTATATCTACTTGGTTATTAACTAAGTCTATTCTCGTTAATATATTTGCTAAAGGTAGATTGTCATATTGTACATGATAAGGTTGAAGACCTTGATACAAAACTTCTGGCACTTTACTGATGTCTGGCATATTTAATCCTTATTATCTTTTTAATTTCTTTAAATTATATAGTTCTAAATCTAAAAACATTTGCCAGTCAGCATCTTCTGCAATTCTAGTTTGCCATTTTTCTCCATAATTTCCCAATATTTCGTCATCTTTTTTTATATCTTTTGTGAAAAAATAAACAGCAGAAGAAGCGGCTGGGTTCTTATTATTTTTATTTATAAATCTTATTGTAGCATTTTGATCTTTTTCTTCTGTCGCGTGATTGATTATTGCCGCATAACCCATTGGAATAATATGTCTTGTATATTTATCTTCATATTGAGCTGCAAATTTATAGTCTTTTGCAAAATCAGTGCATTGATCCGAAACCGAACCTACATTGACCATGACTCCTATTATTTCTAGATAAGACTCTTTTTTGATATCCTCAGAAGCAAAAACTCCCATTCCTGCATCTTTTATATTTGATTCTTTTATGTAGAACCTTTTGTCCTTTTCTTCTACTAGCATCATAGTTGTATATAGCCTGTTTTAATAGCCTCCATAACTTCTTTCATTGCTACTGCTCTGCCTAGAACCTGAGCAAGTGATGTTAGAAGATAATTTTTAATATTTTCATGAACTTTTTCTAATTCTTCGCCTTCTAAAGAATTAACTTTTTCTAAAGAAGAATCATCTATTGCAAAATCAAAATATTGATTATCAATAAAAATTAAATCTTCGCCATTAAATCTTCTGATTTCAAATAAAACTTTTCTTTTCATTTTAATTAAATTAGATAAAAGACAATCTCCAATTCCAAGTTATCTGCATGGTTGATGTTTTAGATATTCCCGGAAAAGTAGCCATGCTATAATAATCACCATTATTTAATTGAAGAGCCATTTCATTTAAAGCGTATCCATTGCCTTCGTCGTAAGGCACAGTAGAAGTAAATACAACTTGTGTGCTATTATTTGGATCTATGTTCGCAATCACAGGTTTTGTAACCCTTGCCGAACCAAATAATCCAGTTCTGGTTTCTTCAACTTGCTTTGGCACTCCACCTTGAGTTCCACCATCTCCAAAAATCATTCTACTAACAAAAAAATCAAAATCATTTCCAATTTCATTAGCTAATCCAGAAACCAAAGCATTTCTTCCTGCTTTTAAAATTGTATTTCTGAACTCTATTGTTTGTTGGCAACCATCTTTATGTTCAATAAGAACAGTTACATCGCCTCTACAGGCTGCAAAATTTTCTATCTTCATATTTCACCTTCCTCACTTGTTCCATCTTGATACTCGATCTTAAAGTTCACACCTTCGTTTTGTGTCGTTGAATCCAAAAGTTCATTTGCATTATTCAAAGCTTTAGCAGCAAGAAAAGACACAGAAGATTCCACGCTATTAGTTATGACTTCATTATCTGATCTCACAACTTCTTCAAAGTCGTGTCCGGGATTTACAGGATATTGATTTTCTTGTATGCTCAATGGTTGATTAATAAATTGGTATATAGTAAAGTCTACAGGTGTCCCTGTAGTTTTCCAAATGTTGTCATTAGGCCCATTTAACGTAATGGTGGTTCCATCTATGTCTGTTATAGAGTAGTAGTCAGAACCTATTAAAATTAAGTAATTTTCTTTAAATTCACTTTCTAATGTTTTGATTGCTATTGCATTTGTTCCATTTTGAATGGGTAAATTAGATTCGTAATTTACTGTCGTTTCTAGGCTTAAACCATCATACCCAAGTCTTCCAACCGCATTCTCTATGATTCTTCTATATGTCTTGACCGCAACTCCACCCAATCCAAATGGATATCCGGGGCTGCTAGCGGGAGTTTCTATATAAAATTTATGAGTTTCATTTTTTAAAAAACTTTTAATTTTATAGTCATACGAACTGTAAGATAAATAATCTCCAATTTTGACATGATTTCGAACATCTGTTATTGTAGATGTTCCTGACGGATCAAAGTCAACTATGGCTTGATAAACAGTTTCTAAAGAAGAGTTGGTTCCGTCGTCATACGTTCCTTGAGCAACAATACTCTCAGAAGGTAATGAAGGATCCTTTACCAATTTCCAATCTGAAGGCATAGAACCCAATGGGGCAGATCCACTTAAAATCAAAGTTCCATTTGGAAGAACTTCTTGAATTTCATATTCGCTTATCAAAGGAGTCCATTCAAGATGAATTTCCCAAGGTGGACCTGTCGCTATTCCATCATCTATGTCTTTTTGACTAACTATTCCAAAAGTAGATAAATTTGTTTCTACAGAGAAAATATATTGATCATCTTGAGTTATGTCTACTGAGCTTTCTTCAAAAATTTTGTTTGATATTCTAAATTCAAATTGCGAAGTATCAATTGGCTCACTCACAGTTCCAACAGTAATTTCAACCATGTCTTTTTGAACATTAGATACGCTGTAGGCTCCTTGGTTTGCAGAAGGAGAAAGTATTTCTAATATATTAGAGTTGTCAGACGCGGCTCCACTTAAATCAGTTTCATTTATATTTCTTTGAATAAAAGATCCAACCTTATCTTTGAAATCATAATTTTCAAGTTCAGCAGTAGTGCTAGAACTTGGACAATATAGAAGTATTTTATTATTGTATCCAGTTCCAGTAACTGTACCTGTTTTGTCTGACATTGTAGCCAAAACATTTCTTTTTATAGAATCCCATTGCTCAGGTGGAATTGCTCTGTTAAATATAACTTGAGCATTTCCTGAAATTGTTGAGTCCTCATAATTGTTTGTAATTAAAGAATTAATAACCTCAACTGGAGAGGTTACAAATTCATGCACCGAACCAACAAAATTTATTGAATGGATTATGCTATGAAAAGGGATGTATTCTTCTATAGTTCTCTGAGCTTCCAATATTCTATCTTCAGATAATTCTTCTATTTCTACATCAATATTTAATTTTGATCCCTGACATTGACCACAGCTTTCCATGAATTCTTTTTCTATATCACAAGGATCATAACTATCTCTTGTAGATCCATTGTATTCTTCCATATTATAAACATTTTCACTATATGGAAATTCTGTTCTTACTTTTCCCCAAATTATATCGTCTTTAATTGGATGTGTTATAGGAATCAACACACTGAAAAGAGGGTCATCTTCTTCTAAAACTCTTGTGTTCCAATTCTTAAGAGGGTAATTCTGAAGTCTTTCATCTCTTAGATCCATAAGATTTAAAGATATAATATAATCTTCTAAAGACTGCTCTGAAGAAGAAGGCACTTGTTTTATCTGATATCGTACTCTAAAACTATCGCCAACTTCTAAAGCAATAGGACTAGAGGCAGTATCTCCAGTCCAAGTGACAGAATAGCTTCCGTCTGACTCTAGCTGTATATTTACATAATCTTGTGTTATTGATTGCCAATTGTTTGAATCTTTAGATCTGTAGTTTGCTGAGAAGTTATTTGGATCTATTGGTAAAATTACATTTTTAGACAATATGAATTTTTCTACATCTTCTTGAACTTTTTCAAAGTTTTCTTGATATGTGTATTTTGAATTAATTTGCCAAAGTCTAGTCACTTTCAAAAGATTTATTCCAACATCTCCCAATGCAGATTTTAAACCTCCAATAGTTCCTTTTTGTTTAAAATTAGGAATTGCTTTTTTAATTTGCCTTCTCCATAAAGCAATATCGTTAGATTTTAAATTTAAATTAAACGTATTTGACAATAAAGGCAAAAGTCTTGTTTGAAGAGTATTTGAATCTAGCAAATCTATTATTTGATTTGCCATGTCTTCGATGACTTCAAATCCATCGCCAACAGAAGCGTTCAGTTCTTGAAGGACATAAGGAGTTAAATCACTCTCTGAAATTAATGTTTTAAACATCTCCGGAAGGTATCTTTCCATCAATGTTGGATACTTCTCTGGATCTGTAAAGTGTGTTGGAAGCGCACAAGTTTGTTGTGTATTCCCTTTTAACTGAAATAACATGTGCGCAGCGATAGCGTTTCCAGATAAACCGGGATTCCAATTCCAACAAATAAAGTAATCCCCTTCTCCTAATTCGCTTGCATCCCAGTTTAAACTAAATTTGCCCTCTTCAGTCAAAGTAAGCATGTTGTCTTGCGTTACCTGATCCACTTCTGGCGCGGGTACCATAGTTGGATTTATCCAAGCCGGAAAAAGCTCTCCAGTTTCATTAACATAACCACCCCAAATTTTAACTGGTACGGATTCTTTAAAATAGAACGGAGACTTTGTTGTAGAATCATCAAGTTCTTTTTTCAGAGTTGCCAACTTGTTTATATTTTCAGTTGTTGGCGAATCACATGTAATTTGTTTTTGTGAATCATAATTTTCTAAATTTTTACTATCTAAAATTCTGTTTTCATATTCAAAAGAATTTTTACTAGCAAATTCTCTTGATATAAAATATATTGTTACTTGGTTTATTTTATAAGGGGTTTGAAGACAACCGTCCGCATCAGTCGTCGATAATACAAACTTAATATCATCTGTATTTCTTATATTAACTGATTTTTGTCTTTCTGCTATTATTTTAGTTGTCATTTTCCCTCTTAAACATACATAAATGAAATTTCTACTACGTCAGGTCTAATTATCTCATAAAACTTAGTGGTTACTATGCTTCCTGAATTATCTTCGTCATTTGTTGTATAAATTACATCAAAACTTTTTGCTGACTTAATAGCAGATAAATTTTTAATTAAATCAGATTCTTTTAAAGCTTGACCATAATCCCAATTACTTAAGCTAAAAAAATCATTAATTTTAACTTCTATATTTTGTTTAATTTCTTGTTCAAATTTTCTTTCTGTTCTTGGAACTTCAACCACTACAGACACATCTGTTTCTATTATTTGGCCGTTTTTCAAGCATACAAAATCAGTAATCATTTTCTTTTCTTCAAGCATTTCGCTTAAATCATTTTTTAACTCATCATTTGCTTCTTGTAATCCATTTGCGTTTAATTTTGATAATATGTAAATATCAACCACGTTTCCAGAACAACCTTGGTTTCTTAAAACAGCAGTAGATTTTCCTATCTGTCCGTGATATGGAGAAACAAATTGGTCAGTTAAATTTTTATAATCACTTCCTGTTACTGCTCTATTTTGAGTTCTTAAATACAACGGAAGTTTTGCTCTTATGTCGTCTACTGTGTCCCCGTCGTAACCAAATTCTCCTTTTGTGTAATTTGATATAAAAACAGGGACATTAAAATCATTTCCAAAAACCCTAGCCTGTCTCTGTATATTCACAGAACCAGTGACTATATTTCCAATAGTTCCTCCGCCAATTCTATAATTTATTTCTATACTAGAACCATTTGCTGGAGATAACCCTACTTTGTTATTTCCAAACATTACATAAGCTCTATAACTTGAATCATATTCTACTCTAAATTCTTTTCTAGGTTGCGAATCCGTAAAATAATCTACTCTTTCCCATTGAGCGCCATCAACTTTTACTGAAACAGAATCATAAATTATAGAATCAAATCTTGTTTCATAAGATTGCAAGATAGCCCCAGTTCCTGCATGTTCATCGACTGCTGTTGAGCCTTGAAGTCCCACAATTGCAGAGTTAACAGAAGTTCCAGAAGATATGATAATATCTTGATCGAAAATAGGATTGTTTTCAGAGTCTGCTGGGAAAAGTTCATATTGTATTTGAGCGCCATCAGAAACAACATCAACAGATAAAGGTGCAGGCAATGTTATGTCTTGATCGTAACTTGTATTTATTGTTGCTGTAAATAAAGCTCTAGAAGGAATTGGAGGAGTTGGTTCAAATCCAACTAATTTACATAGTCTAAAAGCGTTGTCTGATTCTGTGACTGTGTCTATAAATAACTCATTTACAATTTGATCAATTTTGAATGAAAGAGTATCTCCAATAAACGCCCAATTTTCTATGAGCATTATTGCTATTGAACCTTCTACTAAATCATTAAAAGTGTTTGGAAGAGTGTTTCCATTTTCTCCAAATCTTTCATTAATAAAATCAACCAATCTATTTTTTAAAGACCAAAAGTCTTGATTAGTATAATTTACATTACTGAAACTTTCATTTTTTGTAATTAAAGGTTCCGATAAAGGATTGACGTCAAATGGGCAATTATCGGGCATTCTTAAACTCCTCCGGCAGGTAATCTTAATTCTAATTCTTCTACTACGTCTATACTGTCAAAATTAGAAAATCTAATTTTTATAAGCAAAATATGTGGTATATTTTGACCAGTATCTAATTCATTCAAACTTCCAGAGATATCTGAAGTAGCTTCATTTACTACTTCTATATCTTGGATTGCTATTCTTGGTTCCCATTGAGAAATAGAATTAGCAATTGCTTCTCTGACTTTTTCGTTAACAACTGAATCATTCGGCTCAAACATAAATTTTCTAAGCGGTGTTCCAAACTCTGGCAACATCACACGTTCTCCGGGTTGTGTTAATAACAAAATAAGCAGATCAGATTTAATCTGGTCTACTCCTCTAGTTGTTCTTAAAAAACCCTTGGGATCTTTTATTATCGGATATGGTGCGCCTAAAAAACTCATAATTTTACCTATTTTATTTAGTAATATAATAATAATTTCACATTATTATTATACTTATTCGCAAGCGCATGGTTCTGGGCAGGGATCATCACATTTTACAAATGGTGATAATTGGAACAGCGAAACACACGGATCTGTTGGATTTGCCGAGGCATAAACTCTAGAACTTGCTTTTAATTTAACTTGAGGTGGATCTCCCGAAGGAATAAGAACAGCAACTGGGCCTATGCAAGGAACGCAATCATCTGGACCTTCTGCATCTTCCGGAGGGCAGTCCTTTCCAGCCATTAAAAGGATCATTTTTTCTGCTAAAAACGCATGTATTTCGGCAATATTAAAGTAAAAATTACACGAATAATGTAAAGTATGTTGACTAACCGCAGTAAAATGATTTCTTGGACCTAAACAGCCACCTTCACAAAATTCTTCTGTGTCTTGGCCAACTCCAACTACTGTATAATGATCGCCTTCTGTCATGCAGATATAATCGCCAGCAGCCTTAACAAAAATATATCCACAGTTAACATCTTCTTGCATTCTTATTATGTGAGGGTTTCCAGTGTCGTAGCAGGCATCGTATTGAGGAGCCATTAACTGAATATATTGTTGTTGCGTCTCTTCTTGATGATTGTCATCAGCCATCATCATTTCCAAGCCATAACCAGTTCTTATTTTTACAAAAGCATCAGTAGCCTTATTGGTAGGCACTCCTCCTTCTTTTCTGTTGGGTCCACATTGCTTATTGTTCTCATCTATCATCTCAAAAGTATGATTAGATGTACTTTGCATACTTATGCCACGCTTAGGACCAGCGCTGTCTGTTCCGCATCCACATTCGCAATTTTCACAAGTGCAATCACAATCATTGCTGTCATCATTTAATTCAATTTTATTTCCAGAAGCACTTAGAAGTCTAACGTAATTATCTGGACCTCTGAGCCTAGGCTTGTCATCAGGCTCGACATCACTCATTTCAATTTGATGACCATGAGCAGATTTCCAAACAGTTCTTCCTTTAAATACTCCTTCTCCTTCAGGACACCCATAATCAAAAGGTTCGTTTGATTTTTCCCATTCGTTTGTTCCTTTAGGCTCTTTGACAGAGTCATCCATCCATAATGTATGACCGCTTAAAGAAAGAAATTGTATTCCCGATTGTGGCAAACTTACTTTATCAACTCTATTGCTTTGACAATTTTGAGGGCCTTGGTAGGGCTTGCATTCGTTTTTATGCTTAAAATAAGGATTGGCAGAAGTTTCTTCAAATGGATCAGCAGGACAATCGTCTAGTTTTTCTATTGGTTCATCACCATCATTGCATTTACTTACATCTCCACCACCTCCGCCGCAGCTTGGATGTGCCCATTGTGCACTAGGATGAACTCTATCATCTTTAAGAATTATATGATTGCCTTGAGCAGATTTTAATTCCATTCGTTGCCAACGGTGATTACATTTGTAATTTCCGTCAACCATTTTAATCATATGTTTTTGAGGAGTTTTCCAACCATAAATATTAGGATAAGTTATTTTATCTCTTCCGCCATCTTCATCTCTTTCAAAATCTATTAGGGAATCTATATCTTGACCATTATAATTTTCTGTATTCCAAGGAGGAAAAACTTGATCTTCGTCGGGACCTAAAAGATAACCTCCTCTATGACCTCTGTGTATAGCTTCGTATTCAGGAACGGGGATGTCCCATCCTCTAGATCTATCTCTATCCCAAGTAGTTCCAATATAAAAAGCCCAATCTCTATTGCCTCCTTCGAACAACAAACATAGCTTTGAACCTGCTGGCGGAACCCACGTACATCCACAATCATCAAATCCTCCTTGAGCAGAAATAGGGTACGCCCATGGCAAAGCTTTAACAGGAGTTTCTTTCTTATGAAGAAGAGGACTGAAAAACCTTACTTTTCCTTGCTTCAATGGATCTATAGTCTCTATGCATACGGCAGTGTGCAAATATGGAACTGACTGTGCTTGAGCAGGTTGATCATAATAAGTTTTAATTTCACTTTGAACTATATTGGACATAGAATATCCAAAATCAGAAAATCTTTGTTCCATTTGAGATAATCTGTCATTTAAATTTACAAATTTATCTGGTATTGATAAATTTACTATACTTTTGCTATCGTTTTGTGCCATTTTATTATTTTAATATTATTTAATTTAGGGTTTAACATACATTTTCTACGGGAATTCCACTAGGGTTAGCACCAAGTGTATTTTCGGCACTTGTGGACAGATCAAATCCGGGAGCTGCTAGCTGTACCTTTAAAGTAGTAACAAAAGAACCTTCTTGAATAGAATGACTCCATCCAAGAATCAGCCAAGATTTGTTACTAAGAAATTGATTGCACTCTGCTTTTTGTAAAAAATCTCCACAACTTTCATCATCACCTCCTTTTATGGTAAATGGATTTATAATTGTGATGCTAACAAGCTTTCCTTTAGACTGCATAGAATGATAATCTGGTAAAGTAGATCCTACTATTCTAAGATCAGCAGTAATTCCACCTTTAGCTACCATATTGACACCTTCTGCTTTAAAATGAACATCTTGAGATTTATTCATTTCTTTTTGAGCATTTCTTGTTCCTTCTGTGTATACTGCTGGTTGAGTAGGAACTATTTGTGTTTGTGGTCCTGCGTCAACTCCGGCTGCTCCCGGTGTGGGTTTTGTTTCGTCTTCTACGAATTCTCCATTCGAAGTTAGAGCACCACCAGAACTTCCACCAGATCTAGCTTTTTTCATTACACTAACTATGTCTAGTGTTGGATTAAACTCTAAAACATTCGAGCAAGATCCTCCATTAACGATATAATTACAAACAACTTTGCCCCCTAGTTTTTCATTTTCAGTTGGAGAAGGGTCTAAAAGCAATGTTACTCTGTTCGGAACTTGTGGATCATGTATTATTGTGATTCCTTTAGTTTCACTTCCATCCTTAACTCTGTAAGGAGATATCCAAGACGCTATAGTTTCATATTTATTTGACATGTTCGCTGCCCAGCAAGCTTTTGGACTTTCTTCTCCATGTTTATCCCAATTAAAAGAGGGAACAGTTACGATTTCTCCGTCTGCATTTCTTTTAGCATATGTTACTTCAATTTTAGGACTTCCTCCTTCAGTGTAACTTGCTAATTGCTGAAGAGCGTCAGATAACTTAATAGGATCTTCTTCAGTTCCAAAAGTTTTATCAATGTGAAAAGTTTGAAGAACAGATTCAACAGGGCCAAAGCCTATTGTAAATCTTATCAACCCGTTACTTACTTGAGAAGTAATTCGCTGAATTATAGCTTTTTTTTCACTTGTTAGACTCCTTTTTACAGCTCCATCACAATCAACACCAACCCAGCCTACTTTAAATATTATCTGGTGTCCTGTACCCAGCGTAGGAATGCATTTTTCCATTTTCTGCAAGGTTGTTTGAAAAAATCCAGTTTCCCCACCGTTTTCATCTACTATTTCTATTTTTCCTTGCATCATATTATCAAATCCGTATTCTATAGATTTGACAACAGCAGTATTTGGATCGGCACTGAATGAGTTGTTGCCTACTGTTACTTGGGCACCATTTGAGCCTTCTATTCTTGCTTCTATATAAGGGGCCATGCTTGCAACTTCGCTGAAAGTGCCACCTAGTGGTTCTACGCCAGATCCATTTGGTCCGTCTGCTTTGTAATCAGAAATGCATCCTGCTAAACATCCTTTTCTTTCATGAGGCATATGGATTCCCCGGTAAAGTGATTGTCATTCCTGCTTTAAAATCATATACGTCTTTTATTCCATTTATTTCCATTATCTTCCACCAAAAATCTACTGTTCCGTATTTTTTTTTGGAAACCAAATCTGGTCTGTATTGCATTCCACTTGGAACGACAGTAACTTGATCTTGTGCAGTAGGATCATATTTTTTTTTCTTATATGTTTCAAAAGTTATAAATTTTTCATCTGTATAAAGAACTACTCTGCTACTTGAATACCTGCTTGTAGGACTAACAAAAACATTTGCATTTTTACTTGAATATTCTATTGAATTTGCCATTTTATCCTCCTAATGAAAATATTTTATTTTGGCCCGGAAGTGAAGAACTCGAATAGACAACATCCCAAGTTGTGTCAACAGAAAACTTCATAGGAGTAAAAGGCTTATCAAACCCAGCGCCGTTTCCAAGTTGATTATCACTTATCCAAGAAACATCTGTTGGGAATTTGACCGAGTAATTTTTTAAAACAACGCACAAGTCTCCATCTTTTTTCAAAAGCTGACCACATCTAATTTTACAAACAGGAGGAGGAATAAAAGGCTCGCCATCTGCTCCGTTTCTTGGATATGCCGCACTTTGAATTGCTCTTAAACTCTCTAAGTTCTCTGTTACATCGTTAGGCTTTGATATGATGAAATGAAGCTGCATGGTGATGCTTCTATTATCTGATAAGGAGTATGTTTTGATAGGACTAGATCTTCCAATGATGGTTTCGTCAGCATAGGTTGCACTTTTAGTGTCTCCTATATCAGGCAAATTATCTAAAATTATTGTTTTAGCTCCCGGAATAATAATATAACATTCTCGTATCGGTTTAAGCTGTCCTGTTAATGTTGTTGCTAGTGGCATACTACTCCTTATTTACCATCATTTATAATTTGTCTATTTGGTCCTCCTGAAGCATATCCATACTTCATTGTTCCAAATATTGGTGAGTTCCTAGGAACTCTAGTATTTTTTGTATCTCCTATTATAGCGTCACTAGAAGAAGATTCTGTTGCTCCACCTCCGGTTGGACGCATAAATCCTACTAGATCTTGTATTCCTTGATTAATTTGTTCTAATTCACTCACTTGTTTATTAGAAGCTTCTTCCATTCTTGTTAACTCATCGCTTTGAAGCTTCCCGACGCCAGCTTGTGAAGAAGTTCTTTCTTTGACTATTGATTGACCTACATCTGTTAATGGTGCAGGTTGCATGTCTAATGGAGTTGCTGTTTCTGGTTCGTTTCCAAAATAACTTATTGCACTTCCAATGTTTCCAATTCCCGGAAGACCTATGGATTCAAGCAATCCAAGAGGAGACATAATTTGTGGGCCTATGTTTTCTAATATTTTACCTAATGAAATTTCTGGTGCACTTGGTTCTTTTATGCCCATGGCATTCGCTATCTCAGACCAGTTCATAATTAAAACTGGCATTGTGCCATGTTTTTGAACAATAGTTGAAGGTAATTCTTTAGATGCTATTTCATTTGGCTCTTTGTTAGAAAACAAATTTTTAATTCCACCTAAAGCATTTTTTGCTGTGCCAAGAGGATCTGTTAGTATGTCTCCTGCAATCTTTCCTATTCCCAAAGGATCTATTACGTTTGAAAACATACTCGATATGTTTTCTATGCCACCTAAATCATTTTTCGCTGTGCCAAGAGGGTTTGTTAGCATGTCTCCTGTAATCTTTCCTATTCCCAAAGGATCTATTACGTTTGAAAACATACTCGACATGTTTTTTATGCCACCTAAAGTATTTTTCGCTGTGCCGAGAGGGTTTGTTAGCATGTCTCCAAGACCTGCGAAAACTCCTGAGAAAGCTGAAGACAAACTTGGGAATACTCCATTTCCTTCAGCAACCATATTAGTTATATTTTTTGGAACAACCATTTCGCCTTCATGAAGCATGGCCAATCCAGTTTGCTGTATTTGTCTTGTTCCTTCATTAAAGTAATTGAAAGGGTTTAGATAAGATCCGACTGCCTTTGCTCCTTCCCAAGCACCATTAGCAGCATCAGATATAGTTTCTCCAGCAGCATATACTCCTTCTTTTATAGCTCCCCCAACTTTAGATGCTCCTTCGCTAAAGTCACCAGTTAGTATATCACCAACACCGCCAACAGCTGCTCCTCCTGCATGGAGCATACTATTTCCTTCTTGCAATCTAGTTGCTTCTTGAGCAACTGATGATTCATTATAACCATCTATGGCTCCCATTCCCGGAATCCAACTTTTTATGTAATCCCACACACCGGATAAAGCTCCTGTGAATTGGTCATATAGCCAAGTTGGAAATCCTACAAAAACATTATAGATTCCATCTAGTATTGATTGTCCTATTGAAGATGCAATATTACCAATACTTGAAAAAGCAGATTTAATACCGTCTGCTAGCATTCCCCCTAAATTTCCAAGTCCAGAAATCATGTTACTAAGCAACCAGCTTGGGAAATCTACAAAAACAGATTTCAATCCACCTAATATCATTCCCCCTAAATTTCCAAGTCCAGAAATTATGCTACTAAGCAACCAGCTTGGAAAATCTACAAAAACAGATTTCAATCCACCTAATATCATTCCTCCTAAGCCTGCCAATCCATCTAATATCATTCCTCCTAAGCCTGACAATCCCTCCCACAAAGCAGAAATTCCAGCTCCTACATGTCCCGGAATATCCATAAAGAATTCGAGTGTTTTATTTAATAGCCCAACGACCTTGTCATAAATAAATGTTGCAAACTCAGCTATTTTTCTAAAAGGCCACATAAACGCGTTGTATAAAAATTCTCCTATTCTTTTTATAGTTTTTACAATTCCTTTGTAGAGCATTTCTGGTATTCGTGCCAAGAAGGTTCCAAATAGATAAGCAACATCCATAACTTTTCCTAACAACCACTTAGGAAATGCTATGAAAGTTGATTTTAAAACTCTGAAGATTGTGGCAGGAATTCTTTTTAAAACTTTGAAAAGATAAGAAACTGAATTTTTAATTCCTGCATATAAAAACTTACCTATGTCTTTGATTTGATTTCCTATGGCGGCGCCTATGCCTACTATGCCTTCCCATATTTTTCCAAAGTCCAAAGTAGCTATTCCATAGAATATATTAAATACTCCTTGCAAAGCTCCGACAACATTTGATATAGTGCTTCCAATAAAACTAAATACATTTCCTATTTGAGACATTAAGGTTCCAAAGTAACTTTCTGTTCCAAAACTAGAAAGATAAGAACCAATATTAGAAAAAACATTTCCAATCATTTTTGGTATGGTCATTAAAGCAGAGAATATTTTTTGTGGTAGTTTTAAAAACCAATTTATAATTCCTGTAACCATGTCAGGAACTATAGAACCTCCTACTAATGTTTTCCACAACCAACTAAACCAATCTACAATACCTCCAAGAGTTTTTGCGATGGTATTGTATATTCCAGTAAATACTCCTGATACCAAATTTACTATAGGACTTAATACGGTGGAAATTACGGAGGCTATTGCATTAGCAATATAACTAACTGTTTTGTATATTGCACCAAATACGGTGGAAATTACGGTTCCAATAGCTACTACTATAGGAGCGATAAAAGCATATATTCCTCCAAATGCCCATTTAAGCCAATCAAGTGCAGGACCAACAGTTCCAGCTACAATGTCGTATAATCCAGTAAATACTCCTGATACCCAATTTACTATAGGGCCAATAGTTCCTGCTACTGCATCATACAACCCACCAAAAATTTGCTTGAATCCTGCACCAATCATATCGAAATCAAAAGTGAGAAGTCCATATATGGCTTTACTAAAACCAACAACAACATCAACAGCAGCAGATATTAAATTTGCTAAAATTTCTATAGGAACAATAAGCAAGCTTATTGCTTTTCCTAAAACAAAAAATGTTGCAGCCAAAGGAAGTCCTATTATAAATCCTATAGGCTTTCCAATTGCCTTCATAACATCATAAAGTATTGCAAACATGCCTCCCATGCTGTCTGCCTGTACTCCAAATATTCCAAATATTTTATTAAATGCGCCTAATACTGTTTGTCCTATTCTTGCAAACTGTTCTCCTATTCCACTAAATGCATTGCTTACTAAAGAAAATGCCGCTTTAATTCCATCTACCATTCCGTAGAAAAGACCCATTATAGTATTGATAGAATAAGCCAAGTAATCTTCCAAAGCTCTACCAACACCTGAGAAATTAAGTAGTCCAAAAGTTAGACCGTCTAATATTCCAACTAAAACACCGGCTACAGTCGAAGACGCATACATTCCAGCATTTAATTCGCCAAAATCTTTTTCAAACCTACCAGCAGTTCTAGAAAAGCCCATAAACCCGCCTATGATGCCATCAATGGCAGCAAGAGCAATAGCTAAAGGAGGAAAACTTTTACCAGCGGTACTTATAGCTTTAAACAAGCCTTTAATACCACCGGTTGCTAGTTTGAGTCCAGATTTTCCTGCGCTTAAAGTTTTAGTAAATCCAACAAGAGCTTTTGCATCTGCGGCTTTTGCTAGTCCTTTTATTCCACCTCTAGCAGCAAGGCCTGCTCTTGCCGAGCTAATACCTGCTTTTACAGTACCAACACCTCTTACTCCTTTTTGTACTGTTCCTAATGTCATAGACCCACCTTTAAATCCTCTTATCAAAGATTTAAAGAATCCATCTCCTGCTGATCTTGCTCGTGTAAATCCTTTTCCAAAAGCTCCAAACATATCTGTTGTTTTAGAGGTGATGGTTTTAACAGCAGAAGAGCCAGTAGATTTCAAAGAAGACAAAGTACTTGCGCCTGACGATTTTATAACATTTAATGCGTTTGATCCATTTCTAATTAAATAATTTTGAGCTTGTCCTATTTTAGTTAAAGAGTTAGCATAAGCTGTGCTAGCTTTACTAGCTGTTTTAAAATAACTTGATAATCCTTGTGATTTGAAACCTTTTCCTAAAGATTCGAAGAATCCTGCGCCTTGAGACGTTGCTGTTTTGAAACCTGTCCCAAAAGGTTTAAATATATTTTTTGCACCTTGAGCTACAGGATTTGTAATTTGTGTGATTCCTTTTCCTACTGAATCAAACGTGTTGTAAACAGCACTTGGGAGCTTCATAAGTCCTCTAGTTTTGTTACTTGATTGAATCAGTCCTCCTAGACCTCGATCTAGTGATTTGAAAAAACCTTGTCCTTGAGATCTTGCTCTTGAGAATCCTTTAGTGAATGGCTCAAAAATTGATCTTGTACCTGTTTTTATATTCGCAGCCGCATTGCCCACTGATTTCTCTACACTTCCGACAGCACGATTAATAGTTTTGGAATTCTTGTGTACTGCAAGGGCTTGTTTTTTCAAACCCATAGCACTCAAACCTTTGGTCAGAGCTGCTGAACCTAAACTGAACATTTTAGCTGACTGATACAGACCAAAACCAGCAGCTACTGCTGTTCCACCTAATATAGTTAAAAGTAAACCCATGCCTCCCAACATATCTAAAAACATCATAAGAGGACCAGAAGTTAAATTTCTTATTGTCTGATTAAGCTTGTTAAGAGCATTACTTAACTCACTTGTAGGGCTTGTTCCTTTTTTTAAGTCAACTCCCATTTTTTGAGCGGCAGTAGACATCTCATCATTTATCTCTCTTATTCTTAAAGTATCTCCACTTTCTATGGCTTTTTTAAGTTTGCTTGAAAAATCAGCATCTAATCCCATGTCTTTAAGATCAATTTTATTCTTCTCAGCAGCTAATTTCAAAGATTCGGCAGCAGCAAGTTGCTGCGCTCCCATCATCAATGCGGCATCTCCAGCATTATTAATAGGATCTAATCCTTTTAATACATCTTGTGTTATCTTTTGACCATTAATCTCGATGCCTACATCTTTACTAGCCAAACCTCCAATCGCAGCAGACAAATCTTCTCTAAATTCTCCAAGATTTCCGCTTTGCTTTAAATCATCAACAAAACTTCCAGTTGCTGATTCAAAAGCTTTCATCTTGCTTCCAAAAGCATTTGGATCAATTGCTTTAAGGGATTTATCAAAAGCTGTTGATGCCGCAAGTCCTTGGTTGCTTAGTGCATTTGCATAATCTGCTTCAGCCTTTACTCTTTCCTCGGCTGTCATGTTGGTATTTTTCATTTCGTCTTCAAGATCTTTTAGCGTTCCTGCTATGCCTCTAGATTGCTTTCGAAACGTTTCTCCAACTCTTTGGAACTCAGTAAGTTCCATGCCAGTTAATCCTTTTAGCTGTATAGAAAGTCTTTGTCGTTCTTTAACACTCAGATTTCCTATCTGCTCAAACGTCATTCCAACATCGCCGGTCAGTCTTTTTAAAGTTCCTTCCATTCCTGAAGCTAAAGAACCTAAATTTTTTCTTGACTGCATGAAGGTTCCTTCAAGCATGGTTCCCGTTTTCCCAATAGCAGCTCCTACACTAAGAAGATAACCTCCAGTCGCATCACTTGTAGATTCTAATAATGAATTTGTACTTGATAGAGCATTTGCAATTTTCATATAGGCATCTCCTACGCCTACTTTTTGAGCCTCAGCAGACATGCCAATTACATTTTTCATTGCAAGGCTTGTGAGATTTCCTTGATTTCTTAAATTTTCTAAAATCTTTTTAGATGCATTCATTGCATTAACAAGTTCATCGCCAGTCACGCCTGTACTTCTAGAAACAGACAATGAATCTCTAGACAATTGTTGCATTTGCCTTTCGCTAAGACCTAAAGTTCTATTCCATTCACCAAAAAGATCAGCTGTTGCTTCTGTACTTGAGCCTATTAAAGTTGACGCGGCTAATCCTGATTTTATAACCTTAAGTCCAGATTGATTAGCTTTGGTTCCTTTCTTTAAATTTTTAAGGTATTCATTTTGAAACTCGTCTACGTTTTTTCCAGTTGCTTCAACTACATCACCATATTTTCCAAATGCAACTTGTAGATCTCTAGTATCTCCTGTTATGCCTTGAGTCTCAAATGCAACTTCTCGCAATGCGGCTTGAAATATAAAAGCGTCTTTAGCAGCACCTGTAAATAAAACTTGAGTTAGACCTACGCCTCCTGTTAACTGAGCGAGATAACTAGTTAACTGATTTCCTTGTCTTTTGAAAAAGTCATTATCATCAAATTCAAACCTTCCTTTCCCAAAATCAGGTGGTGGTGGATTTGCTACTCCTGCTGCTACTTCTGCTGCTCCTGCTTGTGCTTGCGTTGATGTGGACGGTTTGTAACCAATCGCCTTCGTGAGAGCCATCGTGTCGTCAAAATTCTTGTTATTAACCTCAGCAAATCCCGATATGGATTTTTCTAGGTTTTTGTTCATGTCATTAACGTTTTCACCTACGCGCTCAACCGCTCCAAGTAAATCTTGACTACTTTTTTCAGAAGATTTTTCTTGTTTTTGTCTATCTTTATTAGCGTCATTTGCTGATTTTGCAAGATCTTTGAAATACTTCTGCGCATCTTGAGATGACTTTAAAACTGATTCATTAAGTCCCGTTAGAGCAGACATGATTTTTACTAAATCTTCTATTGATTTATCAAAAGAAGATTTATTATTATTCATTGCGCTTGCCATATTATCAGGCAGATCTTTTATAGCACTAGTATCTTCATTTAGTGCATTTACTAATGAATCAAAAGATTTATGTATTTCTGAAAAATCAGGTGGTACTTTATCTGCCATTTATTATTCCGGGTCATTTATAGATGGGACGTTGGGTACGGTAGGAATAATTCCAGTAGGTGCATCTTGCTGTATGTTATTTAGTGTTTTCAAATTAACTTCGTTCGCTTTTGGGTTAATTTGTTTATTAATTTGCTCTTCTGCATTTCTTCTTATTATTTCAACTTCTGCTGGATCTATGCTTCTTGTAGTGCCTATTGCATCCAATAGAACATCGCAATCTAGTACTTTTATTTGTCTAATGCCTGACCATTTGTAAGATCTATATGCATTTTGCAAAAAAGAATCGCCTTTTATAGATCCTGCATATGAAAAAAATGGATTATTGCAGTTTCTTAAAGTTTTTTTAATATAGTTAAAAGTTAAATAATGTAGGTTTATTCCCCAGATTTTGCTTCCCGGATTAACAGTGCTGGCAATCACCAAGGGATAAGGATCATTTTTAAAAAAAGTATAATTGAAAGTTATTAAACTTCCTTTTTTTACAGTATTAGATAATTGTTTATTTGAACCAACTCGCCTGAAAACTTGTTCAATTAAATTATTTGGAACTGCCATGATTAATAAATCGAATTAGAATAATCACCCAAAGCTCTACCAACAGTGACTTGATTAGATACATCATTGTTTTTAGATACTGGATTTCTAGAAAATAAAACTGATCTTTGATCAACTTCTGCTTTAGAACTTTGTTTGAAAAAACTTTCAAATTCTTCAATTACAATGTTGGATATAGTTTTTGCCATTTTCACGCCTTCCATATCAGGAGCTAAATCTTCATATGCTTTTTCTATATTTAAAGAATAGGCAGTTCCATAAGGCTCAGACGTATTCTCATTTTGAACTCTATATGCAAAGCTAGATCCTATTTGATAAACTCTAACTCCATCAAAAGGTAAATCCATTGTTTTTTCAGGCGAAACATACAAATAAGGATTTTCCATATCTTCTAAGAATTCTTTAACTTCAAAATCTTGACCTATAACTTTAGAAAGAACTTTTAATTTTTCAATTATTTCTTTATTTTTAACATCTACAAAACTTGAAAATTTCATTAGCACTGCCTCATCAATAAATCGTGACAGCTGTAGACACAACTTCTTATGTCTTTAAGGTCACTAGGGTTTCCTTTATATGGTGTTTCTTTTACGACTGTTCCCTGCATCACGTATGCAGCATCGTTTATTGTTGAATAAGAAGCTGTTAAGAACAGCATTCCATTTTTCTTTTGCATGAAACTTAATTCTTCTGTCACTGGTTGACCTTCTGCATCGAACTCACCTGTTTCTTTTACAAAATTTATTTTTAGATCTGACATTGCCAATATAGTTCCATTTTCATCAATGATGGCTTCAGAGTCTAAAGACTTGTCGTTTTTAACAACTAGTTTTCCATCTGAATAAGCTCCTCTAAGAGCATTAGCTATATCACAACCCAAGTAAACAATTGTTCCATCTTCATCAACTACATTGACTATAAAAGATTGTTCTTCAAATTGTTTTGATATTGATTCAATGATTACTCTTTTTCTAAGTATGTCTCTTTCTTCTGGACTGCCTTCTGTTAATCGTGCAAGTTCAGGCTCAGACAGATACTTCTCTGGATCGTCTTCTTTTAAGGACCAACTTCCTAAAGATACATCGCCCCATTCGGAATTCAATCTAGTTGATATTTTTATTGAATACTCTTTGTCATTTAAAATTAAATTTTCTTTATCTGGGCTACTGCTAACTTGAACGCCTCCTATTAAAGCTCCTATGAACTTTCTATGAAGCTCGCCTTTGTATCCTGAGTATCCTGTCATCTTTATAAATATGTTGCTCACATCAGGCATTGAATCTAAAACCATATTGATATGCGCAACTAAACTTGTAGAAGGGTTGTTTTTATCTAATTGCTGCTTTGTACTTTTTCTTATTGCTTTGCTTGCTTTTTCTACATTTGCATTTAATCTTATTAGTTGAATGTTTATATTGTCTTCAACAAACTTTCTTTGATAAGGTTCTAATTCTTCTTCTTTGCTTCTCATAGGATAAAGCAAATCTAATAACTTAGCTGAATTACCACTTACTGATTCTCTAAAATAGTTTTCTTTCCAAGAATCAAAATCATCTTCTAAATCTTTTTCTTCTTCTGGGAAGTCGGGGAATTCTGGTTCTTCAATTTCATCCTCAACACTATCTTCCGGAGCAGAATCTTCATCTTCAGGTTTAGATTCTTCATCTTCCATTCCCATAGATGCAGCTAATGCCGGATCTTCAACAGGAGCATTAGGATCAAGTGGATCTTGTCCTTTTTGAATCATAGTGTCAGCAAAATCAGGTTGTGACGTAGGAGGACCTACTGCGCCGTCTGGAGCTGAAGTAGAATCTTGTTCTGCTAACCAGTCTTGTAAATTATTTTTGTTCATTATTTTTTTCCTTCTGAATTTTTTCCATCAAAGACTTTCTGTTGATGCCACTAGAATCATAAATATTTATTGTATTTCCGTTATCTTTTTTACTGCCATTCATATATGGCTTGAAAGTGTCTGGTTGCTTGAGTTTTATCCTCGTCATTAAATCCGCTATTTTTGACATTTTGTCGCTAGTGTCTATTTTTGTTTTTAGCAAATTAACTAATGCCTCTTTGCTAGAAGTAGAACAATCTCCGTCATTTATCACCATATTCGAAAAAGTATCCACCAGATTAGAAATTTGATCTCTGTCTGACCTCAAATTAGTCATTACTTCCCCATATACACCAAGAAGATTTTCATCGCTTATTATGCAATTTTCTTGTTCTTCTTTTTTAACCAATTCTTGCTTTTCTTTTTCAATCAGAGCGTCATCTTTTGATTTTATTAATTCTTCTTCTTTATTAGGCATAATATAATATATATAAATTGTAGCAAATAATGTTAAAAAAAAAGAGAAACTATGTCAGAAGAGATTCATCCACATAATAAGTACTATCAAAGGCTCACAGAGAATAAGATAGAACGTGAAGTTGCTCAAAATAAAGATTTAGAGTCTCAAATAGAATCTTTGAAAAAAGACATTAAAAAATTAGAAAACAAAATCAATAATTCTGACAATAATAAATTAGTAGAAAATATACATAAATTAGACTTGAGAATACACTCTGTTGAAGTTACTCAAGGTGGTCAAGAAAAAAAATGGAATATGTTTATTAATTTTGGAATACAACTACTATGGGTTATCATGGCTGCGTATTTACTTTTTAAATTAGGTTTAGAAGCGCCCTTATAGGAAAATAATTATGAAAAATTTTAATGAATGGTTAAAAAGCCGACAAGAACAACAATTAAATGAAGCTGGGCCAGCAAGATTACGAACAAGATATCAAACGCCTAGTGAATTAAGCAACGTTGGAATAGGACGAATTGGACCTTTAGGAACATTCGGTCAAGACTCAAGTCCGGGAGATGTTGAACGAGCAATCGGCGGCGTCATGGGAGCTTTAGGCCAAGCTATTCAAAAAGATTTAGTAAAACCTACTGCTGTTTCAAGACTAGAAGTTCCTTTAATTTATAAAAGACTTACTGAAGGAGTTCCACTAGAAATTTATATGAAACTTCCTCTTCAAGTCCCAGTGGTTGGAAATGATCCTAATAAGGACGATTATGCTATGACCATAAGCACTTCTCCATCAGGCTACGGCACAAACAAAAAAAATATTCGAGACAAAATAAAAGATATTTTAAACGATAAAAGAATAAGAAAAGAAGGAGAAACTAAAGAGTCTGATACTAAATTCGCTCATGTAACTAGAGAAATGGAGCAGGAAAACGCTGCCACTTATGATAGAGCAGTGGCATTTACAACTGCACTTATTATAGAGGTAATAAAAATGCAACATACAAATTTAGAAAAATACTTTGATTTTGAAAAACCTAAAATAGTTTCCAGAAACATACAAGGCGATGAATTGGATCTTGGCATACAGCTTAAGCCTAAAAAACCTCTTCCGTTAGGAAAAACAGCAAGAGACATAAGCCCTGATGATCCTAAAGAAAAAGATGAGGATGAGGAATGAAAAAATTTAAAGATTTTTTAATAGAAAAAGAAGGCGAAGATGATGGAAATTGGAAAAAACAATATATTAAATTAGAAGAAGGATTTGTTCCTCCTTCTAAAATGAATCCTATTATTGAAGCTTTTTCTAAAAGCAACTCTATAGAAATAATGGATGATACATCCAAGCAAATAAAAATGCCTAAAAAGACCTTGTTGCTGTGCAGATCTACAGTTAGAGATTTCCTTAGAAATAAAACTCCTAAGAAATTTGAATTAACCACAGATGCCACTCCAGAGCAAATTTGCCTTATTCTTCATAGCGCTGGATTTAAAGCAAATGAAAATTTTAATTTAAGTAAAAATAAAATTGAGATTTCTTTTAAACCCGATATTGCGGATGAAAACGACCATAAATTATGGTATATTAAAAATAAAAATGAAAATAAAAATGAGGCAACTGTTTGCGCCATAGTTGACAAAGAACAATTCGAAATAGATACGCTTACAGAAGAATACCAAGAAGAAGGAAAAACTCATCTTAGATATACGAATGATATTAAAAAAGATGTAGAGAGAGTTAAATTTACAGTAGACGCAATGTATATCGAACTTACTAAAATTGATGGAGAGAATAGTAAATTATTTGATCCAACAGAAAGAGGGTTTTATGATATCAATCAAAAAGAACTACACTTAATGTAATTTTAAAATTTGCTTACTAGTATAATTTTATGAAATATTTTGTAAGCATAGAAAATATAGACTACTTCTATTGGCAGACTGAACTTCTAATCCAAAGTTTTAAAATGCATGGAATTGAAGACGATCTTATTATTGCCATAGCCGAAAATGAAACTATTAAAAGTACGCCTTATATACTGAACTTATCTAAGCATAAGAATTGCATCACTCATAGAAATTTAGGTAGGGAAAATGATTGTTTGGAATTAAACAGAATCTATTCTCTGACAGTAGCCTTGCGTAAAAACATTTTGACATTTCCATTTACACTGATACACTCCGACATGGTTTTGAACAAACCTATTCAACCATATGAATCTAATATAACAACAAACACATATCAATTAGAAGATGAAGAAATTGATATGTTTATAGATTTTGATGAAATTAAAAATAATCTAATTAAAACAGGAGTTCTTAAATCTTTAAATAATTTTTACTACTCACATCCTATAGTTTTTAATCATGATGAAAATACTACTGATTCTTTTAAAGAAAACTTTTTTAATTTTTTATTAGCAGACGTTATTAATTCTATTGGAGGAGACCAAGAAGAAAAGTATAGAAGATTTTTTGAAAAATCCTCTTGGAAAAAAAGCCTTTTAAAATCAGTAGGGCATTGCGAAATATCAGGAGATGTTTTGTCTTGTAATATAACAGATGAAATTGATGTTCCTTTTATACATTATGACAAAGGAATACCTCCTTCTTTCAGCAAACACTATTATAAAAACAAGGACGGAATTTTCCTAGCAGAAAAATCCAGTCCTTTTTCGAGGCTTCTGCAACTGAGAGATATGTCTCCCCATGCTTCTTATGTGGCATCGGTAGTAGATTCTTATCTTGAAGAATATAATTTACATGTTGATTAAAATTATGTTCTTAATAACTAAATTATACTATGAGCAAAGAAAACTATTATTTAATAAAAGATTTTAATTTTTTTGTTAAAGAAACAAAAAAAGTAGCTGTGGATAATTTTAAAACTTTTGTAGAAGAAAAAGATATTGAAGAAGAATATGATGAAGTTACAAATAAAATAACAAGTGAATTTATAGAGATTGCCAGTAAAGCTAAACTTGATTTTGAAGAAATCAACAATCAGATAATCTCCGATCATGAGTGTGAAGTTTTAATGTTCCCTATGATAAAACATAGGGATGGAAAAATGATTGTTTCTGAAGGAATGTATTTCGATATATTGAAATGCATTCACACAAGAATAATAAGTAATACTCTTGCCATTCTTGCTTCAAAAGGAATAGTTGAATCTGCGTTTGATGAAGAACTAGATGATTTTGTTTTTTGGATTAGCTAAATTTTTTAAACATTTTTTTACAAAGTTCTTCGTACTTTCTTTTTGTGATATTCAAATTAGTTAATTTAGAAAAGTCTTCAAAAGAAGGAGCATGAGTAGCTAAAAAGCAACAAGCCCATGCTTCTTTAAGTTTTTCTTCATCTCTGGTATTTTTTTTAGATTCCAAAAAAATACCAGAGGATTCTTCAGAATAATCTATTTCTTCTCTTTCAAACATCTTCATAACCTTTCAAAAAATTATTTAACTGTAAAGCTTTTTTGTCTTGGATGTGATAATTACCTTCTTCTCCATAAACGACTCCATCTTTACATTTTTTAAAATTTGCGGATTCATAAAAAGTTTCATTTGGTTCAACCAAATAAATATCAATTCCTTTATAATCCATATCTCCTATCTTTTTCAAACAACGATTAATATCTCTAATCATTATTTCCTGTAACGCTATATCAAATGCTCTAAAACCCATTTTAAGAGAGCTTAAAAAGCCTTCTGGTTTACGCCACGGATCTATAGTCAATCTTCTTCCCATTATGACGTATATTTTATTGCATCCTGAATGTATACATTGTTCTAAAGGAGCGATTTGTCTACTTCCGGCATCAACCCATCCATCTCTATCTTCAACTAAAGAAGTTATTGCAACACTTGCCAAAACAGCTTCTTTGAACTCCTCTGTAGTAGTTGATTTATTAGATACATAGTCCATGAACCCATCTTCTATATTCATTCGAATTACTACACTTTCGCAAATAGGGTCATTTTTCATTGCATCAGAAAGTATTTTTTCCATTGGTTTTTGATTCATCAACCCTCTTTTCCAAAGAAAGTTATAATTAATTCTAAAAACACTAAAAATACTTTTTACGCTAGACCATAAGTCAGCTAATCCTTCGGGACCTAGATAACAGTAAGAAGATGCACAAATAGATCCTGAAGATATTCCTATTGTAAAGTCTGGTTTAATCCCTTTTTTGAAAAGACTTAAAGCAATACCGGCTTGAATTGCTCCTCGGGCACCTTCTCCAGTGAAACAAAAACCAACTTTATCTTTATCCATGTTTCCTCTTTTTATTTTTTCCTCTTTTTAGTTTTTCTGCATTTACCATCTTTTCTTTTGCCGTATTTGCATTTCTTCTTTTTCTTTTTCTGAACCCAATGTCCAAATCCCCAAGGATAAAAACCTACTCTGTATGGACGTTTAGCAATGTCTTTAGATGTTGTAGCGGAATCATTTGGATCTGATCCTGAGTCATTGGATTCTGAGTCGCCTTCAGAGTCACCCGAGTCACCTCCCAGTGGTGTTCCACCCGAGTCGCCGCCTGATTCGCCACCTGATGCTCCACTTGATCCACCTGATGCTCCACTTGATCCACCTGATGCTCCACTTGATCCACCTGATGCTCCACTTGATCCACCTGATGCTCCACTTGATCCACCTGATGCTCCGCCTGATCCACCTGATGCTCCGCCTGATCCACCTGATGCTCCGCCTGATCCACCTGATGCTCCGCCTGATCCACCTGATGCTCCGCCCTCTTCTCGAAGTTTAAGCCATTCTTCAAAAGTTTTATTCATTTTTCTTCTCCAATAACCTTATATTTTTATATATCACATATTTAGAAAAAATGTGATATATAAAAATATGGAATATGATTACAAATATGTCATTTTGACTTTAGAAGAAGACGCGAACACTTCTGTTAAACCGCTTGAAAAATTAATTTCAGATGGTTGGGAGCCTATTAGAGAAACTGGCATGCCTTCTAGTGGCTCTAATTACTCTGAGAATGCACAGTTTCCAACATGCGTTTGTGTTTTAAGAAGACAAAAAGAAGAAGAAAGTCTTATTAATGAAAACGAACAAAAAGATAAAATTGAAAAAGAGGGTTGATATGCAATTTTCAGAGTGGCTAGTTTTAGAGGAAGAAGATTCGACAGGGGTTCGAGTTTATAAAAAAGAAAATCCAAAATATGATTCCTCCAAGTCCTTCAGCGAAAAAGAATTTGTTGTTTTATATGGAGCAACCTATCCAATAAAAAACGAATTGAAAAAATTAGGATTAAAATACTTCAAAGGAACTTGGTCTATTGGAGTATCTAAATTCGAAAATATTAAACAATCTTTAGTTGATTTGGGAGTTGATTTAAGTGGCCTAGAAAAAACAATGACTAGTCCTCCTTCGAGTTCTAGTGTAGTAAAAAATAAAAGTTCTCAAGAGACGGAAGATTTCTTTCAAGACGTACAAGACTCACTAGAAGGAGAACTAAAAAAAGGAACGGATGCTAAACTTAAAAAGTTAGTTGACAATATAGAAAACTTAATAGAAAAAGTTGCCAACTCTACAGATGAAGCTGGAAAACAACGTTTCATAAAAGATTTTTTAAAGTTTTCTTCTAAATTCCATAATTATAGCTTGGCAAATCAAATTCTCATATATGTTCAATCAAAAGGACAAGCTGCGCATGTTTCTTCTCCTACAAATTGGACAAAACTAGGACGTACAGTTACGAATTGGGACAAAGGCATAGTTATATTTGCTCCTAATTTTAAAAATATAGAAAAAGAAAACCCTAGCACAGGAGAAAAAGAAAAGGTTCAACTTAAGTTTTTTAGAGCTGTTAAGGTTTATGATTATTCAGCAACAGACCCTATTCCGGGTAATCCTAGTTCTTTTAAGCCACTTGATAGAAAAGATTGGAGTAGCGATACTAATGAAGATGTAGAAGAACTTAATGTTCTTATCAATTCTTTAGTAAAATGGAATAAAGAAAAAAGTATAAATGTTGATTATGAAGACATGGCTGAAGACCTAGGCGGTTACTCTGCTGGTGGCAAAATAGCTATCAACAATAAGTTTAAAGGAGTGAACCTTTTTAGCACTTTGGTTCATGAGACAGCCCATGAAATACTTCATTGGCTTGAAAAGAAAAGTAAAAAATCTGATCTGGGAAAACAATCTTCAAGACAACAAAAAGAAATAGACGCTGAGACAACTGCCTATGTTGTTTGTCATCATTTTGGTTTTGAAACCAAAGATGCCCCTAATTACTTGGCTTTATGGCGAGCTAAAGGTGATGATGTTAAAGCTAGGAGACAAAATATAGCAAAGGCTTCTAAAATGATAATACATGGAATAGAAGATAAGGTTACAGAAACAGAAATAGAGTTTGAAGACATGGAAGAAAACACACAACTCAAACTTCAATTTGATCCAAAGCCTTCAATCCCAAAAGTAGTATTGTCAGGATGGATTAAAGATGGAAGAATTTTAGCTAATATAGATGGAGAAGATAAAACTTTTGTGACAGATGCTATACATCACAATAGATTTAAAAAAATGAAACCAGAATTAGCATATAAACATATATTGAAATTAATATCTAACGGTAGAGCTTTCGAATTAGAAAAAAGAAGATAATTATGAAATTAAAATTTAAAAAACATTTAGAAGATTACAAACATGCCAAAAATGATCTTTACAAAATTGCAAAATATAGTGAAGATTTAATGGGAATGATAAGCCCTTGTGAAGAATTGGAAGATTGGATAAAAGCAAAACTAACTCACGCAGAAGATTATTTAAATACTGTTCTGGATTATATTAAATATTATAAATTTGAAGGCAAAATCCCAAACAAAATGGCAATAGGTGATTTAAAAAGCATTCAAGACAAAGCTTTGCAAATACTCAAACATATCGACTCAGTTCCCGGATTAAGAGATTGGGTTAAATCTAAGATTAATCTTGCTGGAGAATATTTAGATGATGTATATCACCATCTAGATTACAAAAATCTTGAAAAAAGAAATACAACTGAACACACACCATAAAACCAAAAGATTTCTAAGTTTAGGAGTGCAATGAGCTTTAAGAAATGGATAGAATCTCGAAAAGATAAAGGTGTAGTTACATTTGATTTTGATAACACATTAACCTTGCCTTTTTGGGATGAAGAAAATGAAATTTGGTCTTCTAGTTCAGAGAAGCCGTGTGAAGAGAATGTAAGAAAACTAAAAAAATACGCTTCTCAAGGCTACTCAGTTTATGTTGTAACTGCAAGAAAAAATCGCGATAGACCAGAAGTAGTGCAATTCGCTAAAGATAATGAGCTTCCAATAATAGATGTAATTGCCACCGGCGGTCCTAAAGGAAAAATGTTGTCTGGTCTAAACTCTTTAATTCACCATGATGATAGTCCTCAAGTATTTGAAGATCCAGAAAGCTTATTTAAAGGCAAATGGGTCAAAGTTTTTCACCCTTTTGACAAATTTGAATAACTAATCAAATACTAATGTTTTTATTGTTCTGAGATTGAATATTATAGTTTATATTTTTAATAAACTCATAATAAAGGAAAAATAAAAATGAAGAATCGCAAAGGTTTCACGCTGATTGAATTACTAGTGGTTATTGCAATTATTGGCGTTCTAGTAGGATTGTTATTGCCTGCTGTTCAACAAGCTAGAGAAGCGGCAAGACGAGCAAGTTGCTCTAATAATTTAAAACAACAAGGTCTTGCAATGCACATGAGTTTAGATCAAAAAAAATATTTCCCTGCTGCTGCTTGGACTATAGAGGCTAAAGATTTATCTGAAACTCCTAGTTCTCTTGGCAATCCATCACGAACAGAACATAGTTGGAGAGCATTTGTTCTTGCAAATTTAGAGCAAGGCAATGTAGCAAACATATATGATTTTAATAAGAATTGGTGGGAGAATACTCAAGCTATTGCAACACAAGCCTCGGTACTAAAATGTCCATCTGCACTTCCTCCCGGTGGTGGTTATGTTAATGTTGATGGGCCTACTAGAGATAGCGATAGTGCTGCTCCAAGTTTAGACCCTAACATTCTTGGTTATACTGACTATGAAACATTTACTGGTGTTAAAGATAAAGTTTTTCCTGCTGGTAGCGATCCTTATGCAAATAAAACTGGGGACGATGGTTGTTTGATAAAAGATAAGGTAACTAAGGAACAGGATATCATTGATGGTTTTTCCAACACTCTTATGATTGTAGAGTGCGCAAGTAGACCTGATGTTTATAAAGCCAGTAATGGAAGATCTCCTACAGGTGGAACTAACCAATGCATTAGTTGGGCAGATAGTTTAGGTCCATTTAAATTACATGGTATTGATGCCAATGGTGATAAGTGCAAGAACTGTTCTGGCAATGTTCCTTTTAATGTTATTAATGATGGTGAGGCATATAGTATGCATCCCGGAGTTATGAACTGCGTATATGCCGATGGATCAACCAGAACTATTAATGACAATGTTGATTTAAGAGTCTTTGCTGGCGCTATTACTCGCAACGGTGGAGAAATAGGTAGCATTGATTAAGCAAATGAGTTATTGATGAGGCGGTCGCTGGTTAATTATCCATTTAGCCAGCGATCCCAAGTCTCTGCTTCTTTATTCACTTTTTCTGCCATTAGACTTAGGTCAGCTTCTTTGTATAATTCACCACATCTTTTTAATAATTCTATTCTTTTATTTGAAAATATTTTTTGAGCAAAATCATAAAGCTCGTCTGCCTTGTGCAGTATTTCTATTCTTTTTTTCGCCTTCTCCATTACAACCTCCTGCTGTTTAATTAATTAAAAAGTAATAATATATTTATACTTATTTAATTAATTAATTAAAACAGAATGTAGCAATTGGATTAAAAGATATTATTTAATTTTTTAAGATAAAACTGTCACCTTCAGCCAAAGCATCTTCTCCTACTTTTCTCCATTCTTCGTCAAACCACAACTTATAAACTAATAAAAAATCTCTAGGAGTCAACCCTTTTTGCTCAGAATCTTTAATTTTATTTTCAACTGTTAGGTTCGAAACTGTCTTAGGAAGATTAATCAGTGACAAAAAAAGCAATAAAAAGAAAGCTATTAAAAAAACTAACTTATACATTAAAAAAAATAACTTATTCATTAAAAAAATTGCATAGTGATATTAATGGTATTGATTACAACTACTGATTAATATCACCATGCATGTAATTAGGCTTTTTCGACATCAGAGTTTTTAATTTTTTCATAAATTTCAGCTCGATGAATTGAGATTTCTTTGGGAGCTTGTATTCCAATTTTGACTCTGTCTCTATCAACATTAACAATACAAATCTCTATGTTGTCTTGAATGATAATACTTTCATTCATTTTTCTAGTAAGAACTAACATATCCACTCCTTGAATAAAATTTTAAGTTTAGGTGCTTTAATTATAAGATTTCAAAATTAATTGTCAACGTTTAAAGCAAATATTTCACCAAACATTATACAAAGAATATGCAAAACATAGCGAAAGATGAAAGACATAGAACAAAAGAACAACCCAACAAAAAGTTACAAAAGGAGCAGAGTGCTTACAAAAATTAATTAAAAGCTCTACTTTTTTCTGATCCAAATTATTCGTTGAGATTAAATAATTTAATTGAACATCATTACAATCCCCATTTGCATATCTTTTGGCTAAGTTTAATTCTTTTTCTGTGTATTTCATAATTAGATTAAATATATTAAGTTAAACAAGAATACTCATTCTAAGTAGAGCAAAAAAAATATCAATGTTAAATAAAAATGTAGAACTAAAGAGTTGGTTAGAAAAAGCTCATTTGTTTCCAAATGATCCTGGAAATAATGCAGAACTATTTAGATTAATTGAAAGTACAGATTTGAAAAAAGAATTAATAGATGAGTTTTTAATTTTATTTTATTTAAATGGCAAAAGTTTTGACGATGAATTGGCTAAGGTAAAAAACAAAAAAGTCAAAGTAAAATTAAATGAAGTTGAAAAATCTGAAGTAAAAGAATGTCTTGCGTTTTTGAAAAAACATTTTCAATATGCAATTACACTAAAAATAAATCCCAAAAAATATGTTATACGCGAATATAAAAATTTTGAATTTGAAATTGTTGACAAAAAAATATTATTTAAAAATTTCAAAGATATTGTTAAATCAAATTTTGTAAATTCTTCAACTGATATCTTTTTAGATTTCGTAATTACAAAAAGTAAAAATTTAAAAATAGGATATAAGCATTATTACTTAAGCGACGAATCCTCTTTTGTTTATGGAGCAGGCAGGCTTCATATTAATTCTTCAGGGAAAATAATCAATGTCGATAATTATTCTGGACATTATCATTCTAATAAAAAAGACTTAATGAATGCCGTTTCTCTCTTGAAAGACATGCGTTTAGAAGTTGAAAACTTTACTTATATAAATTTTTATTTTATTGAATCTACATCATTAAACTATCACAAAAAACCAATAGCTAAAAAGTTACGGGTAAATAAAAGTTTATTTTGAGTTTTCTAAAAGCCATTCTTTGAATGGCAATTTCATTTGTTTTTGGCCGGACTTATTTGGCGATTTAGATGCCTTGGCTTTTTGTGCTTTCTGCATCACCGCTTTTGCAAGAATTGCCTTTATTTCATTATTATAAAGACCCTCATCGGTGAGAAGTTGGATTACTTTGTCAATATTAGATTTGTTTTCATATCCCTGTTTAAATGCGTCTGCCACACCTCTTGCTGCTCCGCCTATACCTTGAAGTACTTTTTTTCCAACAGCACCAGCTTTTTGTAAAAATGTTTGTTTTTGAGCAGGATCTTTTGCGACCTCAGCCAACTCCAACCAATAGTTTTCTACTATTATGGCAACTTCTTCTACACTCAGTTTATTTATTTCTAATATTAATTCATTCATGATAAGCCTCTTTCTTTTTATCTATGCATTAAATAAAAAGATTTATTAGTAATACATAATTATTAGGAAAACATCATTCAAGGAGGAAAAAATGATAAAAAAAATATGTTTAATTGCATTGGCATTAGTATTAATTCCTACAATTGGCTGCACTTCTGCGCATGACGCAAATGGAGCAAGTGGCAATTGGGAAAATTCTAACTCTCAAATAGTAATGCCAAAAAGCTCAGAAGAACCTAAATCTTCAGAGCCTATCTTTGCTGATAGCTACGAAGAAGCACTAAAGATTTCAAAAGACAAACCTTTATTGGTTGTTTTAGGAACAGATTGGTGTGGATATTGCGTAAAGTTAAAAAATGAAATAAGGAATTTCGATTTAACAAACTACGTTATTTGTTTTGTAAATGCTGATGAGAGAAAAGATCTAGCTAAAAGTTTTAAAGTAAGATCTTATCCCACTTCTTTTATTCTTAAAAATGAAGTGATAAAAAGCAAAAAGAAAGGCTATAGAAAATCTGACTATTCAAGTTGGATTAATCAAAACAGATAAGGAGTTCGAAATGATTTTACTAACAGGAATTGTAGGAACTATTGTGTACCTAATTTCAAAGTTTTTCAAAAACAACAAGGAGGTTGTAAATGAACAAAGTGCTGGTGACAGGAACAGGTAGGTGTGGCACTACATTTTTAATGAGGCTGTTTACTTACCTTAATCTAAATACGGGAATAGATCCTAAAGAGATTCAGAAATATATATTCAATAAATGTAATTCAGGAATAGAACTTAATGGAAACGATCCCAAAAATGAATCTATTAGGTTCATAAAATCTCCAACTTTCTCTAGACATATCTCAAATCTGGTTACGGAGAAAAAATGGAAAATAGATTTTGTAATAGTTCCCATTAGAAAATATGAAGAAGCAGCAAAATCTAGAGAGCATTTTCAAAACCGTGCTGGTGGTCTTACTTGGAACGCTACTGATTATGAATCTCAACTGGATGAGTTTTATAAATCAATTTCAATTTTGATTAGAGAAACAACCTTGCATGATATAGAAACTATATTTTTAGATTTTGAAAAAATGACAAGCAATAGGGAATATGTTTATGAAAAACTAAAACCTGCCTTGTCAAATATTGATTTCACAAGTTTTTGTAAAGCTTATGAAAAAGCTGATTCGGACAGCAAAGAAAAATCCGGAATATGGAAAAAAAATAAATAGCAGGAGGCTATATGAGAGTTGTATTTGTTTTGTTTATGTTTTTGTTGTTTTTGGTAATTGCAATGTCTTTTATTTCAAATAGTAATTTAGGTGATTCAGGAATAAAAGATATTATGAAAAAAAGAAATCAACAAATACAAGAATTGCTTAATCAATAACTTTAATATTGACACTTAATGGCGCCCAAGTTCTTTTTGCAACATCAGACTTAATAAGACCTTGATTTACCCAGTTGTTACAAGTGTTTATGCAATTGTAATTTAATTTTGATTTGTAAAAAATGCCATCTTCACAATAATCGTCCTCTTTTTCAATTTCTTGGAAATCTAAAAAAGAGGACATTATGTGATTTTTCAAAGATTCAAATTGATCTATGTTTATTTTATTTTTAACATAGTCTTCAGGCAGTCTGTCTATGAACTTAACCCTTACAACAGATTCATTAAGTCCAAAAAAAGCTTTAATCACATTAGATATTTTTAATTCAGGCCAAGTTTTTGTTTCTAAAAATATTCCTCTATCTCCCCATCCAATTACAATATATTTCTTTTCAGTAATGAATATAGAACTCCATTCAGATGAATAAAAAATAAAATCAGAGTGAATGTAATCTTTGGTTATGAAAACTTTTCTATCTTTAGGTTCATCATCTTCATCATCATCTTCTTCTTCATCATCTTCTTCTTTATCTTCTTTATCTTCTTCTTCTTTATCTTCTAATATTTCTTCCATCTTTATTTCTTTTTTATTAAAAAATAAAGGTGGAGCCACAAGGCATATTAAAATGTATGCTATGAATAGTGGCATTAAAAATACGAATAATAAATAATAAATCATTTTTGAGTAGTAATTATAACTTTTGCTTCTCCAAATATATTAAGTAATCCTTTAAATGAAAATTCATGATAATTCTTCTATGTAGATTGGTTCTGGGATATAATGCCAGCGACTTGACCCTAAATCTCCAATTTGGCTCCCTCCGCCAAGGATTCCTTCCGGGTTCTCAGTGCTTCTTGGAATAAGAGCTATTCTAAAATAATAAGATTTTCCGGGAACAAGCCCATTAACTTCTCTATTTGTATATCCACTAGGATAAGATTCTGGGGTGGATTTATCTCCTTCAATTTCATCACCTTTAATATTGGCTCTAAATCTTGTTATTATTAAAGAAGTAACAATATCAACATCATCTGGCGACTGGGAAGATCCAAGGTGCCCTTTTAAAATCGTACCATCATAGTACTCCTCTCTAAGATTGGGATCTTTTTCTCTAATGTCATGTGTGTTTGATAAGGGCACAGCTCGTTCAAAAGGAGGGGTAATTTGTGACCGAAGATACTCATTTTTATGTTTTAAAGGTACTCCAGACGCACCCCAACCGCCCTCTGCTTGCGTAACATCCGCAAGTCCAGTAACGAGTCCAGTTTCGGGTGGATAATGAGGATGAATTAATGTATAGCGTATTGGTTCGCCATCGAACGGTGGCTCTCCAACCCCATTTGGTCTTGGCGTGATGGCTGCAGCGGTACCAACCGCAGCAGTTGCCTGAGACGCCGCAGCGCCCTGAGATAACGCAAAGGTAGAAGGGTTTGACAAAGGCTCTGTTGGCATCTGACCGTATGGAGGCGCTGAGGCTTGATAAACTCCCGGAGGATCATAGGAATCGGTTTGAGTTTCATAAATTTCTTTGTCAATATATTCAATCACATAACCTTCTGGTATATTCGCATCTGTCCAGTAAGGTCCTCCGCCATAAGGATCAGATAATGCTGTTGTTTCATAGTCACCTACATAAGATCCACGGTCTTCTTCCAAACCCCATCCATATTTAATTTTATACGGCCCAAAAATGCTGTTCGTGGGATTTTTGAAATTAATGTTTAGTAAATAATTTACGCCGGGGATTGTAATGTTTTCTGATATTCTTTCTGTAGTTTCTATTGTTTCTACTGTGAAACTTGGATATAAATCTGGGAACATCTGATCTTCATTCGGATATGGATCCCCAGGAAACCCATCTTTAATGTAATCTAGTCTAAGAGCTTTCTTTTTGTCGATACTAGCATTAACAATCATAACGGGTCTGCCATTTTTAATTGTTTGTTTCCAGTTTTGAATAGTTTCGTCTGTTATATTTTCATCTTTCCAATTATTCATTTCGGCAATAACAGCGTTTCTAAATACATTAGACATATCCTCAACGCTTGCGGAAGTTCCTTCTCCTTGATTTACAAACCCGGGGGCAGGTGGAAAAGCTAGTATTTCAAGTCCTCTAAAAGAAGTTCCGTATAGTTGGCCATGTAATCTTTCATCTAAAGCATTTTGGTTAACTTTATATTCAAACATTACAGTAAGTTTTTTAAATAAAGATTGAATAGATTTTACTCGTTCAATCTCCTCTGATGACAAACGAACGGTTGTGCCCTTTCCTATAATAATTTTTATTCCTTCGTCGGCTCCTATAATTCCACCAGAATTAAAATATAGCCTGTGTACACTAAAAATAGTGTTTATTATAGACCAAACTTTACTGACGCCGGTTGTGTACTTCTTGTCCCATCTAAAAAATATCCGGTGTCTCGAATCGCGCAAGCCATTCACCATTGATCTTTCTGTATAGCCATCTCCAAAGACATATTGAGGATTTATATATTTAGTTTTTGATGATTTGAATAATACTTCTGCTATCTCATCTATATTTTTCCAAACTGTTTCATTTTCTATGGGTAAAGATCCAAAATTATTGAACTTTAATCCGTCTATTCGATATTCTACACTAGGCAGATCTGGGCGCCCGGGCACAGCAGCAGTCCTTGATTCAAGATTTTCTATAAAGTTGATTACTTTGTCTGTGTATGTTGATGTTCCTGCTATCAATTCAGATTTTTCAAATGCATCCACTGTAGAGTGATCGTTCATTGCTAGTGTTAAATTATACAAAGGTCTTGATACTATTAAGTCTTCAAAAGGATGTTGTGTGTTGAATCCATTCCTTGAATTTGAAGAATTTCCATAGCTCCAATATTCAGAACTTAATCCTCCTCCTTTGTAGTATGCTGCTTTGTACCATTCATTAAATGAAGGAAGTCTATATTTTTTTGTTCCACCTCTAATTTCTCCTCCCGCCCTTGTCAACCGGTGATAACTTTTGCCATCTGGGTTATTGGTTAATCTTCCTGTTATGTCCATCTTAGATGACATGAATCCAAAAGAAGAAATTTTTCCGCTTGAAAGCCATTCGCAGTAGCGAACTGCTTGAGCAAAAGAAACATTTGTTATAGGTTTATTTGACATGTTCGAAACAGGAGAATATTGAAATATAGATCCATTCCATTCTCTGCTTATGCTAGATTCCATTTGAACATTGTAATAGGTTCCTGACCAATTTTGTGGATTTTGGTATCTTGGCGTGGGGAACGTTGATACATCGCCACTAGTAGCAACAGAGTTTAAAAATTCGCAGTATTCATCTACTGTGACTAAATTTGTTTTCATATAAAATTTATATGGGACACTTCCAACAAAAGGTGTAAGCGGTTTTCGACGTTCACCAAACCTCCTGAAATAATCCCCACCATGGTCGTCGGTGTACGGAAAACGTGCTGGCACAACAAAATCAGATTCCTGTCGTATCCCGGATGCAGCGTTGCGGGATATTGGATAGCCTGCTTGCGGTTTGGTATAAGTCAGATGACTGGGAATGTAATTAGAATTAACACTATAAAAATTATGATTGATGAGGTCTGGAATGTTTGCTTTAGATGCGCTGGAAAATTTTCCGTTCATGTAGTCGTAGTCCCAATCGCCTAAGAAAAATCCCGGGTGCTCGATGGCAGCGATTATCTGGGCATTTGACGGTCTGTTTGTTATGACGTTAACCTGCTCATCTCCTATAGGAACCATATCTGCAGGGAGAGAAGGTGGTTCTTCAGGCGGATAATAATCATGCCATGGTTCAGCATGAACAAGCATAGGAGCCATATATCTAAAACCTACATTCGGTCCTATGTCATTAGAGTGGTACAGCGTGTGATCAAGCAAAGTAACACTTCCTGCTCTGCCTCTCATTAAACAAGGATTGATATATTCGTTCCAGAGTTCCCGTCCACCTCCAGATTGTCTATCCGCACTTCCTGTGAACACCCATTCTGCTACTTCAGCTCCCATGTCGTATGCACCATAATGATTTGGACCGATATGCCCAACATCTTTAAGAGTCATATTTCCCACCTTTTTCTTGACGCTTGCAATATTGCTTTTGAGAAAAGCCTTTTGGATTAGAGCAATTTATATTTTTTTTATATTTTATGCTCCAACGAGATTTCATATTTTTTCTAGGTTCATTTATTTCAATAAATTTTTTAAAATTCATAACAAAGTTATATACTTTTCAAAAAGCCAAAAAGTAACTAATTTAAAATTAAAGGAGTAATTGTGAAAATACATCCATTAACAATAATTTTAATAGGGATTTTATTGATTTCTATTCTTACAAACTACGTTCAAAACAGAAGTTACGTAAAATTGCAAAAAGAAATGGGACAAAGTAAAACATTGATATTTACTTTCCCAGAAAAAGAAAATATAATTAGAAAAAAGCCTATAGATAAATGGGTTCTTTAATTAGGGAATATTAATGATTCTAAGTTGTATTTGTGGATTTATAGTAGAAGGTTTAGTTTTACTTGGTTGCTTTGGGCTTTCTGCACTCTCTATACCTGTGGCCAAATTATATAATAACTGGTGCCGTCGAAATCATGAGCACAAATGTAAACGTCACGCTAATCAGATGGTGGAATTAAAAATAAATAAACAATCTTAACCTTGGTTAAAGCACCAGTAATCGACGCTTGCCATTAGTTACATTTGATCTCACATTTGTATGTTTGTCACAAATAGGCAAAGAAATTTTATTTAAGAAATTAACAACATTGTTTTCTTTGCAATAATTAAAAAAAACACATTTGTCATAACACTCTTGTAATAATTCTTTCTTGCGATTGTAGTCATACAGATATGATTCTTTTCCAAAGTAGTAACACGATTTAGGATTGCTTAGTTCTGGGTGGTTGTTTGGATTACCTTTGTGTCGATTAGTTTCAAGTCGCATAATCTGTTTTGTAAAAGATTCTCTATACTCTTCTTTATCTCTAAAGCAACATGTTATTTCAATCTCATCAGAATGAATTGAGAATATGTTTTTTAAATTTTGATATTCGCTTAATGAGTTTAATAAATAAAGTCCTTCATTGGACCAAACTACTTTGTCACATTTCTTTTCAACTGCATCCTTGTAAACTTTTTTCACTTCATTTTCTAAATTGTTTTTTATATGATTAAGAAAACTTGGGTTTTTATTAATTAATCTTCTCGACCAATAAGAAAGTCTTTTATCACTAAGAGAAAAAATATGCAAAGGTTGGTGATTCACTACTTTGGGCAAGCCAACTCGATCCGTCTTTTCAAATTCAACATCTATCCCCATGAAATTAATTGGAATGTAAATTCCTTTTTTTAGATAAGAATTGCAATTGTTTCTTAAGTATCTTTGAATAGATGTTGTTGCTGTTTTTTGTTGGCCAATATGAATAATGGTTTTCATTTCTTAAATTACTTGAACTGATTTTAACTTTGCTTTTTTGACTTTTACTTCTCCCTGCTCATCAGGGTTTCCAGATAGAACATCTTCAACATCATATTCATATGTAAGGAGAGCATCTTCTTTGTCTGTCAGTTCTGAATAATAATTCATTACAAAGTCTTTGTCTGTCCCAAGAAACAAACCTTCATTTGGAGATTCTACTGTTCCAACCTTAACAGAATATTCCAAATTTGGATTCTGCAGACTGTAGAGCTTTCCACTATCATGAGCAACTATTTTATATCCTTTTAAAGATTGTTGAGTAGCTTCCATCCATTCTTTAAATCCAAAAGAAAGTTGCTTTGGTCTTTTAGGAAAGGTTGGTTTTTTAGCAAGTTGTTTAAGATTTATTTTTTTATTTACAATCCCAATCCAACCATCAAACAACTTATTCAATTTCTTCAGGTAAAAATCCCAGTTTCTATCTAAGTTTTTATAAGCTGATAACACTTTTCTATCTTTTATAGGTATGAGTTGTTCTATATCAAGATAAACCCATCCTGTTAATTTAGTTGTTAGTTGTTTGTCGTAAGCTGTGCTTTGTCTGCTTTTGTCATCATAGTTTGCTCGTCTTGAAGGAAGCCAACCTTGAGTTTCTGCTTCTTTCATGAAAAGTCTATTAGATATGCTACTGTCTAATTTAAATGGCAACACTCTTGCTTGATTTACAAAATCAGTGAAAGAAAGACCTAAAGTTTGCCCCGTCTGACCTAAGAAATTAAACCTAGCTTTACCACCTCTACTATCAACTAAATCTCTACGAATTTCAAAATCTTTAAGATATCCAATTTTCTCTGGCTCTTTTGATTTTATTTCCATAAGGCCATCGTCATCTAAATTTATGTCGAAATTTTTAAATGTTATCTTTTCAGTAGGGTTTTTTAAATAACCATCTTCCATGAGTACTTTGTAAACTTTAGATAGGTTTTCCTTGTAATCTCTATCTACATCATCACAGTAATCTAAAAATCGCTCAAATTGGAGATTTAAATCTTCATTGCCGTAATGATCATTTCTATCATTGAAGTCTATTCTAAATAAATAATTGCCACTTTGTTCTTCCGATTCAATAGCTTCTATTCCGTCTATATCAATTTCATCTCTAATAACAGTTTCTATATTGTTTTCGTGTTCGTCAAAATCAACAATAAGCATTTTTTTAGGAATTTCAACTCCAACGTATCCGCTATAATAAAGATACCCATCATCTCCGTCTACATAAGCACTAACATGTTTCCATTCTCTTTGATGTTCTTCTAATTGATCTTGCGCCCTTTCTAAAGATGGCATGTTGCTATCTTCATTTTCCTCATCAAAATCATCACTTTCTTTTCGACCACGAGCCGAAGCAGTATCAAAAAAATCATTCCAAACATCGTCTGCTTGAGAATCTTGATAAGTTCCTCCCTTTAAATCAAAAGAATCAAAATCTTCTTTAGGGTTGATTTGTTTTATGATATCACTTTGGCTAGACTTAGCCCATTTTTTAACAGCATCTAAAAAACCTATGTTTCTAATTCCATAAGTTCTTAGTTCTGGCATGATTAGATCAGCATCTTTATTTGACAATCTTCTTAGCCTAACTCTTTCTAAAGGAACTATTCCTTGAACTCCTCTATCTCTATCTCTAAATATTTCATTGTCTTGCAAATTAACTTTTGCTAAATCAGAGTTCTTTACAACATAGGCTATAGCGCCACCAGTTTTTGCTTCTTGTCTAGCACATTGAAAATAACTATTGTCTGGACTATGGCAACTACTAATTCCATCATGATCGCTCATTCTAATAAGATCAATTGGACTTCTTGAGACAACAACCGAAGCTCCTGTTTCACTTTTCTTTAAGCTTTCGCTATTTTTCTGCCACCAATCAAGTAGTTCTTTTGACTTATTTGCTTGTAGTATTTTGCCTATTTTTTGAGGTCTTAATTTTTCACCTTGTTTAGTATTCATTCTTTTGTAGGCTATTTTTTTATTAATTAAATCATCATAGTCTACTTTGTATTCTAACTTCTCTAGTTCATTTGTAAGTTTTTGAATATACTCATTTTGATCTAAAGGGAAAGCTACGCGAAGCTTACTACCAAATATATTATCAAAATGCAGATCTCTATCTAAATCTACATTTTCAAGACTATGGCCTTTAACTTCTACATATTTCTTGAAACTAATCATCTATAAACCTTGCTTTTTTCCACCAAGTATCTGGTATATCTTCATAACCTTTGTCACTAACTAGCTCTTCTGCTTTTTTAGAATCAACAAAAAAAGCATCGCCTCCTCCGTTATAAGCTAAATATTCTCCTGCGTCTGGGACTCTCGCAATAAATTTACTTCCTTGATTCATGACTTTTCCATCTTTGTTGTATGTTGTTGGCTCTTTTTCAAACATCATGTCTATAGCGTTATATCTTTTGTCATCAATTTTTATTAATTTTGGCAATGTAAAACTTGCCATCTCTATAAAATTTTTAAAATTCATTTTAATCCCACCAAAGGCTATATTCCTGTGACTTTTGACAAATTATATATCGTTTCAATATCATTTTATTTTTTTAGAAAACGAACTATATTAGACAAATCTAACTAATCGGGGTAATATTCATGAATGCTTTAAAAGTTTTATTATTTGTACTACTTGTCACCAATACGGCCTTTGGCGAAAAACCTAAAAGCCAACAAGAAATTGCCACCCATCTTCAAGACATATCTGTAACTATTGTTTCCAAAGGAATCTTCTCTAAAGGAGAAGGGTCTGGAATAGTAAAGACCAGAAAGCTAAAAGATGGCACTGCAATTAATTTCATTTGGACAGCAGCACATGTAATTGACAATTTAAGAAAGACAAGAGAAGCTATTGATCCTAAAACTGGAACAAAGAAAACTATTGTTGAATTTGATGACGCAATGGTAGTTAAATCTATCTCCCAAAATGGAAGAGCTGTTGGCAAACTAGAGATGATGGCTGAAGTGATCAGATACAGCAAAGATGAAGACTTAGCACTGTTGAGATTAAGAAAAACTGACTTTGTTAAATCTTCTGTAGACTTTTACCTTGAAGATAAAATACCACCGTTAGGAACCGATCTTCTTCATGTTGGATCTTTATTGGGACAAGTTGGATCCAATTCTATGACTACTGGCATCATGAGTCAACATGGAAGAATCATTGATAAAAAAGTTTTTGATCAAACGACTGTGAATGCTTTCCCCGGATCTAGTGGAGGAGGAGTATTTTTAAAAGATGGAAGAATGATGGGAATGTTAGTTCGAGGAGCGGGAGAAACATTTAATTTAATTGTCCCCGCTAGAAGAATAAAATCTTGGGCTAAAAAAGCAAAGATACAATGGGCTATTGATGATAAAGTTACACTTCCTAGCGAAGAGGACTTAAAGAAAATGCCAATAGAAGATTCTAATTTAGGATATTTAATAAGCAGTCCTAAGCTTATTTTACCCGGACCAGCTTTAATATCTCCAAGTAATAATCAAATTTTATTACCTGCTGTAAAGCAATCTCCCTTAACAGTCCAAGAAGATCAAAGTATTAAACTTATGAGGAAGTGAATCAATCAGATTCATCCCAATCATAAAATTTGTCTAGAAATTTATCATAAATGTTTGCATATTTCAATTCAGTGCAAATCAATTTGTATAATTCTTTGGGAAACTTTTTCATTCCTTGTTTTTTAAAAACTTTAGTAGGAATTTCCCATGAGCCGCTGTCCGGACGTTTTTTTGAACTATGTCGAACCCATATCTCAGAATTCGTTTTATTTAAAGATATTAACCATTCACCTATTTTTGATTTTATCACGAACCTTGCTCTTTCATCCACATGTCATAAAGTTCAGGATGCATGTCTCGAAAAAGTCTTCCTCTTAATTTATTGTAAGTATCCTTCAACGCGTCAATAGTGGTAGGATTAATCATATTCCAAAACTTATCTGTTTCACTTAGTTCATCCAAAATAGATGCGATAGCTCCAATATAGAAGTTTTCTTCGTAAAGTTTAGGATTTTCTTGCTGCTTCATTGGGAAATTTCTCTCAAATGTGTCGTAAGCTTTTAAAAATTTAGCAGTATCGACAGATTCGTTCGTTTCTTCAATCGCTGAAAGCATCTTATAAAAATTATTCATTTAATCTCCTGAATTATACTGATTATATGTATGCCTCTATTGCCAGCTTTTGACCAAAGACTTTGTGCATTCTTCTAAAATCACATCAATTTATATTTTTTAACCTCTTGTGTTTTTTTGTTTTTATTAAGAGGTAGATTAATTTCAGATACTATTGATGGATCTTTTACTCTTTGTGTTTTTAGCCCAAATTGTTTTAAATCACTTTCGCTAAAGCACCATCCACATCGGTAGCAAAAGTTGACAGCCTGTTTTTCGACTTGTTGATTAGTAACGGCAAAAGGATCTTCGCCCCATTTCAAAGGCCATCCATGATCTTCTCCTGTCATTATGTCCCAAGCAGCAGACGGTTCGCAAAAATATGCTCTGTTATTGTAGATTATGCTGCAATACTTTTTATACATATCACAATCTTTTTGAGCTTTTTCCCAGTAAAACTTTTTATCTTCTATTTTATAAATGTCTTGAGGAGCAACGCTGGTCGGTCTGAACGCTATACTCGAATTTTTATCTTTAGGAACCCGGTTGTAGGTGTGATTCCATTTGTTTTTATTTTTTCTAATTCCATTTGTATAAATTTGAAAATGTGTTTTTTTAAATTGACTAAGCATTTTTAACAAATCGTCATATTTTGGATGTATTGTTGGTTCTCCTCCAAATATTCCTAAATCACGAACATGTTCTTCTCCTCTAACATCAATTAATAATTTCACATTCCACTCCAATTGCTCTACCGGAATGTTCCATAATTTTTCTTTTGGAATGTATCCACATTGTTGACTACATCCTCCGCATGACAAATTGCAAACATTTGTCACAAGAATATTTGGTCTTTTTCCTTTTATCCATGGGCCACTCATGTTTTTATCTACTGTTTTAACTATAATAAATTCATGAAAAGAGCATTAATAACAGGCGCTAATGGGCAAGACGCTTCGTATCTCGCAGAATTATTAATTGAAAAAGATTATGAAGTTTTTGGAACTATAAGAAGAAATAGTGTTCCAGAATCTCAGACAACAAGAATTGAAAATTTACATAAAAATAAAAAGATAACTCTTGCGTACATGGACTTGATAGATCCTTTTAGTGTGGAAAGCATAATAAAAGAAACTCAACCAGACGAAATCTATCATTTAGCTGCACAGTCTCACGTTAAAATAAGTTTTGAACTGCCTGAGTACACTCTCAAGACTAACTCAAATGGAACTCTTGCTGTTTTAGAATCAATAAGAAAGCATTCTCCTAAATCTAAGCTATACAATGCGGCTACAAGCGAAATGTTTGGGAACTCTATTGATAGTGATGGTTATCAAAAAGAGACCACTACGATGTCTCCTGTGAGTCCTTACGGCTGTTCTAAGCTATGCGCATACTCTTTGTGTAACAATTATAAGAATTCATATGACATGTTTGTATCTAATGGAATATTGTTCAATCATGAGTCGCCTAGAAGAGGAATAAACTTTGTTTCAAATAAAGTTGTAAACGCAGCAGTTAAAATAAAAAAAGGCAAGCAAGATAGTTTGGTTTTAGGGAATATTTACGCCAGTAGAGATTGGGGACATGCAAAAGATTATGTAAAAGCAATGTGGATGATGTTGCAAGCTAACGAACCAGACAATTATATCGTGGCAACTGGACAATCTAGATCTGTTAAGAATTTAGTTGATGTGGTTTTTGACAAATTAAATCTAGACCCAGAAAAATACGTTCGAACAAGTGAAAAATACCAAAGAGCAGAAGAATTACACGCTTTAAGAGGATGTTCTAATAAAATTAAAAAAGAATTAGGATGGGAGCCTTCTTATTCTTTTGAAGAAATGATATATGAAATGATAGATTATTGGGATAAATTAATTACTAATTAATAAATACAGTGCAATACAATTTTGGTACAAAAATGATAAAACACAAAATATTAATTAAAGCTAACATGGCCATAGCATTATGCATCGCAATAGCATTTGCAGGCTACAATCAAGATGCTATTATTCCGGTGGCTGACCAAATTACTGCCCATGATCTTCAAATGGAAAAAGCACAAATCATTGTTAATTTCAATAAAGAAAGATATGAAACCCTAAAAGATCTTCATGGGGAAGAAAACAAAGAAACAAAAAAAGCTGCATTGAATTGGAAAATAAGCGTTCTAGATATAAAAATATTAAAACTAGACAACAATTAAATTTCACTTCTGGTTTAATGAGGTTTGAAAATGATAATGGTCAATCATGATGAAAAAATTATATTCATAACAACTCCCAAATGCGCAAGCACTTCTGTTAAAACTATTTTCTTAGATTATACAGACAATGGTTTCATAAGATTGAAGAAAGATGGGTATCGAGTAAGCCGTCACTCGAGAGCAAAATCATGGCGTCTGTCCAAGCAAGAAATTGAAGAACGTAAATTCAAAAATTATTTGAAAATTCAATTTTATAGAAATCCATATGAAAGAGCAGTTAGTTGTTATTTTCATTGCATACATGAAGGAGGCATGAAACTTAAAAATTTCAAAGAATTTTTAGATTTAAAAATTAAAAATAAAATAAAATGCTCAGTTTGCAACGGCCACTCATTTCCTCAATTCCAAACAAAAAAAATTAACAAATTAGTTAACATAAAACGTATGGAAAAAGAAATTGAAAACATAAACGAAAAATACAAAATAAATATAAAAGCTACTACTGCTGATAAACATAGCTATAGGAAAAAAGGCTATAACTATAAAAACCATTTGACACCTGAAAATAAACTCCTTATAAGAAAAGCTTTCAAAAAAGACTTCAAATTAAATAAAATTTTTCTATGAAATATGTTGAATATATAAAATACCATGAAAAAAGAACACGAAATAAAATTTAAAGTTTTCTTAGAGCAAGAAGAAGACTCAAAAAAAGAGCCATCCAAAATGAATGCCACAATACCTTTGGGTAAATTTCAAGATGGTGCGCAAATGCTATCTAATTTATTCAAAGATGCTGGATACACAATTTATGTTGTAGGAGGAACAGTCAGAGATTATCTGATGAGTAAATTTCACGATCTTCCATATAAAATAAAAGATGTGGACTTGGCCACTAATGCTCGCACTAAAGAAGTTAAAAAAGTTCTTGAGGATGCAGGGATAAAACAAATACCAAAAGGAGAAGCTTTTGGAGTTATTTCTGCTATTGTTGATGGCGAAGAATATGAAATAGCAACGTTTAGAGAAGAATCTGGCTATGCAGATCGCAGAAGACCTAGCGATGTAAGGGCAAGTGATGCGAAGAATGATTACAAAAGAAGAGATTTCACTTTCAATGCATTGTTTTATGACATGCCTAGAAGTTCTGGCGGAACAGGAAAGATAATTGACTTTGGAGGCGGAAAAGGGTTTGAAGATATAAAAAGCAAAAAAGTATCCGCTGTTGGAAGTGCCAAAGATAGATTTGCCGAAGATCCACTTAGAGTTTTAAGAGCAGTTCGTTTTCATGGCATCTTTAATAAAGATAAATTAAAAGATGTTGTAGATAAAGATACATTTGAAGCAATGAAGAAATTCAGCAGTCTCGAAGGAGTTTCTCCAGAAAGAGTTCAAGCTGAATTTGTTTCTGCGCTTATTAAAGCAAGAGATCCTAGAGTTGTATTGCACAGCTTTGAGTCTATAGGCGCTTTGCCATACATGTTTCCGGGTTTAAAACTTGATATTAAATCTGTAGACGAACTTCAAAAACTTCCAAATGAAGCTACAAAAAAAGTTATATTGACTTTAGCCGTGTTGCTAAGGAAATCTGGAGCGAAAGAAGTTAAATCTAAATTGAATAAATTAAAATATCCCAATATGATATCTGACCAAGTTTACAACTTGATCAGAACTTGGGAAGTTTTGCAGAATCCAAGCAAGAAAGAAATTAGTCAACATGCAAATGCAATGTCTAAAAAAGATTTTGATTTCAAAAAAGAGTTGATAAAAGACTTCCAACCTATGGTTGACAAAGAAGTAGACTCAAACAGAATGAGACACCTTGGTGAGTATGAACCTAAATCTTACAAAGGTGAGGATATTAAAAAACAACTCGGTCTTGAAAAAATGGGTCCAGAAATTGGATCTAAAATAAAAGAACTACAGTCAGATGATTACGATATAAATTATCAAAAATGGAAAGAAATAAATAAAGATTAGTTTTGAGATGCTATTAGTGAATAAATCTTGTAAACTAAAACCATCATTACAAATAGCAGAACGAAAGGAGCTATAAAATGATGCAACAACAAACTAGATCTTAAATGAATGCTGTAGTAATCAGCAATAGCGTTGTCTATTTCTTTTTGAGAATAACCTTCTGAAGATAAAACCCAGTGAACTTGTTCTTTAGTTAGCTGGTCTTCAGTCCAATATCTTTCAGCCATTTTCAAAAGCCGAATATCTTGATCTATGTTTCGATAACTCATGTAGGCGGTCCTTTTAAATTTTGCCGCCTAAGACTTTAGAAGTATAATAAAAATTAATCTAAAAGTCAACTTTATTTCTACTGCCTCGGCACCTGTAGCACAATGCATTGCATAATGCAAAGAATGTATTGTTATGCATACGCTGTCTTATAATGAGAATACAAATATCCCTATTTTATAGTTTTAAATTTTTCTAGAACATAACTTGGTATGGATCCGTATTGGCGATAGCGCACTAGCACATGACACCAAATAGGAGGAAACATACTATGGCACGAAAAAATGCAAGGAAATATAGAAGACGAGATCAGTACAAACCAGAATCGCTTGAACGAAGGGCAATGCTGGCGGTTGTTGCTCCTGCTTATGAAGTAAGTCAGGACTGGGGCAGCGGATTTCAAGCAGAAATTGAAATACAAAACCTAGATGTAGAAGCTGTCAATGATTGGACAATTTCATTCAATTATGCAGCAGATATTACGTCAATTTGGGACGCAAAAGTTGTCGCGCGTGAAGGTGATCGATATACGATTGCAAATGCAGGATGGAATGCAAATCTTGAGGCAGGTCGCTCCGTGGCATTCGGTTTCATTGGCTCTGCAGATGTTTCTGGAGCAAGCGTAGCCGCACCTATTAATTATCAGATCAATGGAGATCCTGTCGATGATAATGTTGGCACACCCACAGATCCTGTCGTAACAGATCCTGTCGTAACAACTCCTGTCGTAACAGATCCTGTCGTAACAGATCCTGTGCCAGATACCGGTAATTTCAATGCGGTATTCAATGTGATTTCTGATTGGGGATCTGGTTTTACCGGAGAGGTCGCAGTGCAGAACCTTGGTTCAGAAACACTCAAAGGTTGGGAAGTTTCTTTTGACTTCGGCGGTGACATCAATTCCATCTGGAATGGAGCAGTAGTAAACCAGTCTGGGTCTCGGTACACGGTACGAGGTGTACTCTGGAATCCAGACATTTCATCCGGTGGCACAGTCACTTTTGGCTTCAATGGAACACCCGGAGGAGCGCAAGCTGAACTCGAGAACTTTGTTGTCATGGGTATTCATGATGGGCCTCAGCCCATCGCCCCGAGTCCGGTAGTGCCTATGCCACTTCCGATGCCAGAACCAACACCAGTTGTTGACCCAGTCGATGGTCAGGGGAACGTATTCACAATCTCTCCATCCAGTTCAGATATTGTTGGCTTTAATCCTTCAACAGATAGGCTTGATTTTGGAGATGTTTCCGTTCACAACTTAATTGTTGGTAAAACAGAATCTGGTGAAGTTGCAATTGTGAACCCTTGGGCTTGGTCGCCAGAATATCAGGTTGTCTCAGGAGTAGCCTTTAGTGACTTAACTGCTGAAAATTTCGGAGTTGTTGTAAATGAGCATCTTCGTCAGGACATCGGCGGAGTTCTTTCGTGGGAGTTAGGTGTTGGGCCTCGAGATGCGAACACGGTATATGTTCGTTCCCACGAATATGGTGTACAGGAGCGAATTGAGAATTTTGATCCTGCTACTACAAAATTGAGTTTCCTTTACTTCGGTACAAGAGAACGTCTCTCTGTTGATGATACCGATGAAGGCTTGCTCATATCAGTTGAGCCAACGGGCCAAAGTGTTTTGTTAGTTGGCGTTGCAAAGAGCGATCTAGTTCCGAGTAACATTGAATTTCACCATGATCAGATCGTAGAAGATCAGCTTGAAGTACCATTTGGTCACACTGTTGATCAGGTCACGATGGTGAGTCGTTCTGCATTAGCTACTCCAGAAGCACCGGCTGGTGAACTTACGGATGGTTTTCAGACAAGTCCGGGAAGTATTGCTCCACATGATGGCCATGATCACAGTGATCATGATCACGGCGGGATGCCAATGCCAATGCCAATGCCAATGGATCCAGTTGTGACTAATCCAGTTGTGACTAATCCGGTTGTGGCTGATCCAGTTGTCCCAGTGATGCCACCCATGGATGGTCATGATGGTGGTCATGATGGCCACGATGATATGCCAATGGACGATCATGACGGTCATGATCATATGGCTCCACCAGCTTCATCGGGAGAGTTTATTGACATTACGGCATATGGAACATTCCATGATTCCAATAACAACTCTCATGATCATGAACTGGTTGGCGGCAGAACAGCCATCACAACAGAGGCTATGGATGCATACAACAACTTGCGTGCCTTCCTAGGTCTTTCAGCTTCGACTATTGATGACGTTGGTGAATGGGCGTTCGCTGAACAGTTGACAAACAATGCTGATCCATACGGAAACGACATTAAGAGTGTCGGTCTCTACTATGCCATGCAGGGTGCAAAAGTTGGTTGGATTGCCCAAGACAAATATGATCCACAAATTCTTGCAGACATCCAGCGAACAGCTCGGCTTGGCGATCCAGCGGACGTCATGTCGATGGTTCGAGAGGTCGGAATCTCTGGTTACGCTGACTATCTTGAGCAATACGGTGTTGCTGACACATTCATCAGTACGCTCAAGATGGAGCCACACTATGGTGGCGTGATGCATGGTCGAACGCATGGCTACTTGTCTATTGAAGGAGTTGCGATCAATCATGACGTTAACCATCTGACAGTTCTGAGTTGGGATCAATCTCAGCCGTTCATGAATGACACCTTCGACTGGCCACAATGGCCAGCGCTTGATGTCTCAGACTCAGGTGTGATGGAGTACTACCAGAGCATGGTTGTACTCGGTGATCCAGTTGGTCTGAACATGGAGTCTGTTTCAGCTCCAGTAGCACCACCGGTTGTGCCAACTGATCCTGTTGTAACTGATCCTGTTGTAACTGATCCTGTTGTAACTGATCCTGTTGTAACTGATCCTGTTGTAACTGATCCTGTTGTAACTGATCCTGTTGTAACTGATCCTGTTGTAACTGATCCTGTTGTAACTGATCCATCGGCGTCACCGATTGCGAATTACGATAAGGTGATGGCTGCGTATTTCCCTGAATGGGGAATCTACGGCAGGGACTATCAGCTTGCAGATGTGCCAGCTGATGAGTTGACCCATCTCATCTATGCATTTGCTGATCTCAATGCAGCTGGAGAGATGACGTTGTTCGATTCCTATGCTGCGACTGAAAAGCGATTCAGTGCTGAAGAAAGTGTGACGGGTGAAGCTGACCAGTGGTACTATCCACCAGAAGATCCTCGTAGTGAACAGACTATTTGGGGCAACTTTAACCAGCTTGCTCTGTTAAAAGAAGCGAATCCTCATCTGACTCTCAGCATAGCTGTTGGTGGGTGGACGCTTTCTGATCATTTCAGCACAGTCACATCCACTCAGGCTGGCCGTGATGTGTTCTCAGATTCGATTGTCGAATTTCTCACGACGTATCAGGTCTTTGATGGAATTGACTTTGACTGGGAATATCCGGGCGGAGGCGGAGAGTCTGGCAATTCTGCCAGTCCTAATGATGGAGCAAACTATGCTCTGCTCATGACCGATGTTCGAGCGAAACTAGATGACCTCGGCAGTGAACTTGGTAGGACGTATGAGATCTCTATCGCCTCTCCGGGTGGACTCGACAAGATTGCTAATTTCAATCTTGCTGGGTTGGCCCCATCGGTCGACTTTTTCAATGTCATGACCTATGACTTCCACGGTACATGGGAAGACACAACAGGCCATCAGGCTGCTTTCACAGGCGATCCTGTCGGCTATGACATTAAGACCTCAGTGGATGCATACCTAAACGCAGGCGTTACTCCAGAACAGATCGTCCTCGGAGCGCCACTTTATACGCGAGCGTGGAGTGGAGTAGCTGATGGTGGTGACGGTGGTTATAACGAAGCCTCAAGCGGGGCAGCGCCGGGAACCTATGAAGCAGGAAACTACGACTACAAAGATTTGTTGTCGCAGATTAATGATGGGTCCGGATGGGATCTCTACTGGGATGACAATGCTCAGGCAAGTTATGTCTATAATGCTGGGCAGGATATCTTCAGTTCATTCGAGACCACAACCTCGATTGCACTAAAGGCTGAGTGGGCTGACGCGATGGGATTAGGCGGAATGATGTTCTGGGATCTATCAAATGATGCCACGAACTCTCCTGACAGTTTAATTTCCGCAGCGTTCCGTTCGATGGTGCTCGAGGAGGATTTAGCGGACATTCAATCTGATTCATCCCTACCAGACCCAATTATCGTGGGCGGTGATGGAGAAATTGGTCCTCTTCCTTTGTGAATAGATTTTTAACGATGGGGCGATCAGAACAATCATCAGTTTGAAGCCTGATAAAGGGATTGTTCTGATCTCCCTTTTTTGTTCTTGGCATCATCGACTCTTTTTAAGACTCTTTTTAAGACTCTTTTTAAAGTCTACCCATTCTTCCAAATCATCTTCAATTAAATCCCTTAGCAAAACCACGCTGTCTTCGTAAAGATCTTTTACTGCCACACGTTCATTATAACCTAATTTTCTTGGCTTTTTTCTTTTGTGAATATTGTATTTGTCCTTGACTTCAAATTTATCGAGGCCAATAAAATCAAATATCTTATCCCATTCTTTTTGATGACCTTCAGAACCCAGCCTTTCAGAAATAATAAAAAGAAATTGATCTTTTTTAAAATATTTTAAATAATCGCATATGGCATCTTGATAAAATCCTGCTTTTGTAAAGCTATCACACGTAAAAAAATTATATAAAAAACTCTTTTTAGAATTCCATTGCCCCCACGAAGCAGTTCTAGGTAATTCTTGCATATAATGGTTGTAAGCAGAAAATGCTCGGTCGATTGGATTTCTTAGCAAAAAAATAAACTTAATATCAGCAGCGTAATCTCTAACTTTTTTTGCAACGAAACCACTGTCTTTCATTGTGTAATTTGGACTTGCATCTAAATTTATTTTTTGATCGTCCATTAATTTTTCGTACCAACCAGTAGTTTTTTTAGAATTTTTATGTTTTTGTAGTCCTTTGCAAAAAAAATCTATTTCTTTTGGATGTACGCAATCTAAGGATGACATTACATTTACATCATCACACTGTTGGTCCAGAATTTCACCTAAAGCAGTTGTGCCACATTTTTGAAAACCCGGGCATATAACCAAATTTTTATTCATAGCCTGCATCCTTTAAAGGATTACCATATTTTTTATAATTATAAAGAATATGTTTTTCTTCAAAATTTTCACATCTATAATAGTTGCTATGAGGATTGTGATATATAGGGATGTTTTCAGGATCAAATTTTAATCCTTTTCTTTTTAATCCCATGTCCATCAACCTTTGAAACATTTGACAATCTTCGGTTCCGTAATTTTCTATTGATTCATCATAATATCCAACTCTTTCCATATTTTCTTTATGAATACAAAGAAAGCCAGTCAAACCTTTTATGAAACCTAAATGATTATCAACATATTCATCACGATGATCTCCACTAATAAATTCATCTTTTTCTATGTCTATTAGATCATTGAAATTTCCAAAAGGATTAATAATATAATCCGTATCAAGTTTTAAAATTTTTTCATATTTGGCTCGGCGTATTGCCATATTTACAGGAGTACTAGCATTGTAATGTTTTTTGCCTTCTACTCGTATTATTTTAATTTTAGGTGACAAATTTTTTAAATATGTTATTTCTTTCTTACTAGACCAATCAGTAATAATTATTTCTTTGATAGGATCTATTTGAATCCAAGAATGTATGCTTATGTTCAATATTTCTTCTCTATTCATACACCCAACAACTACAGATACATTGTCTTCTTTTGCTTTAGGAGCCTTGTAATATTTTTTTTCATTCCATCGATTTTTAGAATAAGTAAAGCAATGAAAATAATATCTTTGTCTTTTTGTTATTTTATGGTTCGTGCAGTATGGCTCCCAGAAATTTTCTATTCCTCGTATATATTTTCCATAAGATTCTTCATTAAAGTCTTCAGGAATAGTATGTGTTTTAAGGAAGTCTTGAATTGCGCTCATGCTCGTGCGTTTCTCCTTTAATCCTAGAAAATTTTTAATGTACACTAAATAAAATAAATGGAGTCGATTTAAATTGGTGTATCTTTTTTAACCGATTGTATTTTTTCAACCGATTGCTATTACTAGAGTATATTATGTATAATATTTCTGGGCGTTTCGCGTTCATTATTAAAAATTAAAATGAAATTTAAAATCTGGCTCGAAAATAAAGAAAGCTTCAAAATAAACATACAAGATCTTGTTTTGACAAAAGATGAGATAGAAGCCGCTGTAAGCAATCTGTCGCGTGGAATGAGCAGCATGACAAGTGGACCGCTATTTGTTAGTAAGCACCCTCTGGAAGGCAAATACGAGCTTACAAACGGATATCACAGACTAGTTGAAGCTTTGATGCGAGGAGACAAAACTGTGACCGTGCTAAACCAAGGTGACGCTGAATGGAAAATGCCATCAGAAGACAGATTGTTCGAGCCAGACTTTAGCAAAGAATATTATGGCATGGAAGACTTTATCGAATATTACGAGTTGAAGAACCTGTAATTTTTATTTATTAGCTAGTTTATTTGCTAAGTGGATCGCAACTGCATTCGCTACAACAAGGTGTTCCCGGTGTGCAATTTGAATCAGTGCATTGTAAACGACAAGCTGCTCCACAATCAACACATTCACAACTGCATTGGTTACTACTACAGCCACTTAATGATAATAAAATTAATAATAAAATAGCAGCAAATAGAAATATCCAATATTGATCTGCTGTTTTGTTCCTCATAACATCCCCATATTTTTATATATTTATTATCATATTTAGTGTCGTACTATAAAAAACACGTCTTTGACGTGTCTCTTAGCTATTCCAATAAAGATCCCAAGAGCTATCCCAAGAGCTATCCCATAATATAAGCTAACTATCCGATAATATGAGAAACAACACCTGCTTATCTTGATCTCTTAGCTATACGATAACTATCCGATATTAAATGATCTGTAATATATTCTTATATCTTATATATTATTTAGAATCAATACGTTCTGGAGAGACTTGATAGTGATATATTATAAATTTCTTAATAGTTTCATGATGTTTCTTGCTAAACTGGCTGCTCCTATTGTTCTTCCATCTGAGTAGTCATCATTTCCATATCCACATCCTGTTGCACGTTCTTGTTGCATTTGTATTTTCTCATTACATAATCTTGTTATTTTATATAATACACTGTGGTTTTCTTTTGATTCACCTAAGAGTTCATTTAATAATTCATCTCTAAACTGTTCATCTTCTGCTGCGCGTTCTTTCACAGTCTCTATAAAAGGTTTCATTTTGTCTCCTGTTTTTTATTTTAACTGTCTCCGCGTACAATCTGTAACGTTTCTTTATTTATAAAAATTACACTTCCGTGCACAATCCATTATTTTTATTTTCATCAACCTTTCCTCATTTCCAGAATTTTTATATATTTTATTTTTTACACATGTTGAATTATTAAAAATTTAGTCTCAGCAGAATAGCAGTCCTTTTTTTATTTTTTAGAAATGTTACAAAAATATCCCAGAAAAGATTCAAAATATAATATAAATTACCGCTGCCGTCTTTCTGAAACCCTTGGTTTAGCACTAATCTTTCTGGAACATCTTGCTCAAAATAGCAAACTATTATTCTGATTCCAGCCATAGTGAGAACGATTTCATGTGTTATTTCCTCTTTGTTCTTTATCCTACCTATACGCGAATCTTTTATGCTTCTTAAAAGAAAAAAGGAGTGATAGCCGTGTGGCAGGGTGGTAGGGTAGGCTAGTTGTCAGGGTTTTGACTAATAATTTTTTTATTTTTAAAAATGTTACAAATATTTTTTAGAATATTTTATCTCCTTAATATTACCATAAACTAATGCTTAATTTTTATATCTAAACTTGAC
>Ga0209535_1000055_pt1 | contig 62901 bp, 66 predicted proteins | sample LinPmetageLP28_FD_184041 | JGI IMG/M metagenome (GOLD analysis project Ga0209535, IMG submission 184041) | Marine viral communities from the Pacific Ocean - LP-28 (SPAdes) (version 2) | ecosystem: Environmental > Aquatic > Marine > Oceanic | place: Pacific Ocean | collected 2009-08-22 | reverse complement strand
TACTTCTAATATTTGGTCAGTAATAACTATTCTTGCTAACGCTTGAATAACATTTTCTGCCAGGCGCGGTCCGTACGTACGAACTATTCCTTTCTGAGTGCTGTATATAAATTCACCACCTGCATATCGTAGGTCAGGATATTTAAGTGCCATGCCGTTGGGCAAGACTAGCTGCTGTGGTCCGACCGTAATTGGGCCATACGTAACACCGTAGTCTCTGGGCGAAATCATGTTGAATAACAAATCTTTCATACGTGACCATAAAATAGGTATGTTCGTGTACATCCCTCTGTATTGCTGGACAATTTGCACGGCTGTGCTATCTGTAACATCTACAGAAACTGCACCAGTTTTAAGAGTGTCTTTGAATTTAACATGACCCATACCATATCCTAAACCTAACACCGCAGTTTTACCTACATATCTTTCTAGTGTGTCAGCTTTTGTTACAGGCTTGTTGTAAACTTGAGAAGCAAACTCACAATAAACATCACGATTGTTTTTAAAAGCGTCTAGTAAATCAGCTTCTTTAGCTAACCAAGCTAACATACGAACTTCTATGTTAGACAAGTCAGCTATAAATAGTTTTTGACCAATTGGTGCTTTAATTGCCGTGCGGAGCTTCGATCCGCGAGGTAGGTTTTGTAGGTTAATTTTATCTGAACCACCAAACCTGCCTGTGTGTGCGGCATAATATCTGAGCGGTACGCCGAAGCTGCCGTCAGGGTTGCACGAATCAATAAACCTTTGTGCTCTAGTCTCATCAATACGTGACTTGACTACTTCACGGGCTTCCCACAGCGCACGATGTTCTGGGTACATATTGCACATTTGTAAGTAAGCAGGGTCATTTTTTCCAAACGCAGGTATTTGTTTACCTGTTGTTGGGCTTTTCTTCGTGGGTATGTTAATCCCTAGCTGCTCCAGGTGTGCACGAAACTTTTGTTGTGAAGCAAGAATTTCGCGTGTTACACCTGACGCATCTATTGCACTTACTGCTCGTTTTGCCATATCTTCTTTATATTGCAACAGCATAGGCTGGTCCAATTGAAGTTTTGGTTCTACGAACATTCGTGTAGTTAGGTCAATCAAGTCTAGTTCAGACTCTGGATACCCAACTATGTAGGACTGGAAGAGTGCGTGTGTTAGATCCACGTCCTGAATACAGTACGAACCTATTTGTTCGTCAAGCTCTGGGTCAAGGTCGCGTATGCCTTTGGCACTTGCTAACTCCTCTCCCTTTCGCATAGTATTGTCAGACGGAAACTCACGTGTAACGCAGTCTTTCAGCCTAGCCGACATGTTAGGATATAAACCTCTGCTCATAGCAGCCGTATCATAATAATACGCAGGGTTATAACCGTAATGCCTTGTAAGAATGAAGGCATCAAACAAAGTGTTATGGCAAACCAAAGCGATATCGCTCCAATCTATTGCAGCTAAAACATCGTCTGTTTCATCTGCGCTGTACCATTCCGTAGCTTCGTCGTCTACTTTCAGTCCTACTCCCCAAACCTTAAAATCTTTGTGATTTATGTATTGTGCTGTGGACATTTTAGTCAGTGAAAATTGCACGTCATAATATGTCTCAAAGTCTAAATATAATTTTTTCATTTTTGTTCCCATTCTTTTGTGTATTTTTCTGCAACCATACCTTTGCGAGCAAGGTCTTTTATTCTGTCCCAAGCTTGTAGCTGATCGACTGCAAGTTCGTCTTTACATGTTCTAATTAAAAACTGATCAACGATGTTAATTTGTAAGTTATCAAAGTCTATTTGATTAGTAGGATATTTCATTTGTCTACCTCCGATAATGATTCATGGCATTGCACAATCATTTGTTTAATCAATTCGCCTGTACCTACGCCATAGAACTTTTTTAAGGCTGTAAGTTTTTTCTTAGTATCTGGGTCAATCCTAAATTGGACACCAGCTGTATTTGCTTTTTTAGTTGTTATATTTAGTTTCATAGTTCCTCCTTGAACTTAATCATTGCTGTACACCATTCTTCGTATTCTGAACGCTTTGCGCGTTCCCAACCTATTTGCTTACTGGTATACATAGTGTAAGCAACGGATATGCGGACATATTTCCATTGGATATATGGTAAATCGTCAGGGTTATTGTATGTATAAGGGTGCAACGGGTTACGTTTTACATATACATGTGATGGGGGCATCTAATTACTCCTTAATTAAATTTGACAAACATCCTATTTGTCTTTATGACTATAGATATTACCTAATAATGGGTAATAACACAAACGGAGAAATATTATGGCAACTTTTACAAGTGACATGGTAGCTGGAAATCAATCATTTAAGCCTTTCCCAAGCGGAGCTTTAGGTGTTAGATATTCTAAAATTACATTAACTGCAGCACCAAACGCAGCTGACGTCTTTAAAATGGTAGACGTTTTTGCTGGTGAAACAGTACATGATGTAAAAATCGTTTCTAGTGATCTTGATACTGGCACAGGCCTTGTCTGGGGTGTTGGAGATGGTAGTGATACTGATAAGTACATTGCTGCATCTACATGTGGACAAGCTGGTGGTGGCGATCAAAAAGACGCTGACATAGCTCCTGTGAACTACGCTGCAGACGATACAATTGATATCATCTGTGAAGTAGCTCCAGCAGGCGATGTTGTATCTGGTACGCTAGAAATTTGGGTTTACGTATCGTAAACTAAAAGCGCATAGCCCAAGACGGGACACCGAAACTTGGGCTATACTAATGCCACTCCTTGGCATGTTAGTGAACTGCTGGCGGCTCCCAATTACCTTCAGCAATAAACTGTTCCCAATTGCCGTCAAAAGCAAAAGAAAATATAATACATGACTTAACGTTGTCTTCTGTTTCTATGAATTTGCTCATAGCAGCTTTTATGCCGTTTGTTGCAGCATATTCACCAACGTCAAACATATAATTCTTAATTGCACTCATAATCACTCCTTGGATAATATTCTTGGAATTTCATTTCGGCTTGTTCTTCGGTAAGCAACGCCTCTTGGTATTGCTTACGCTCGAAATTAGCCGCGTCTCTCCAACTATTCATATTAGCTTCATATGAATATTCTGAATTGTATTGCCATATTGTTTGTTCTGCTTGCATTAGTTATCCCCCAATAGTGTAGATTCTAGCATAACCTCATTAAACTCTTGTTTTAACTCGGGTGTCAATAAGTCATCAGCAGTTACTTTAGCTGTTACCTCTTTTTTCTTAGCAGGTGCAGCCATAGCTTGTAGCTTCTCGCTTGGTACTAATGATTTACCGCCAGGAAATTCTTCTAAGAATTTTTTAAGAGTTGTTTGTGGTTCTACAAAGTCTTCAAACTTTTTAACCATGTCGCTTACTTTCTGCTTTGCCATAGGTATAGATTCTAGTTTATCACACATAGCTGGATCTGATATCAGAACAGCCAAAGATGCCGAAGGTGAATAATCTTCTTTTGAATGATAATTCTGTTCTTCGCCGCTTGTGTAATAAGGTAAATACACCGGGTTTTCACCAAAGTCATGAATAAATAAGACATCACCTTCTACATAAGTCTCTGACTCATTCTTTTGGCTGCTGTCCCACTTGTCAGTGTAAGTAGCATGCCAATCTTGTATTGGTTTTAGGTTGTCTGAAAGCATTCGACCTTTGTTACAAACAAGATATAGTTTAGTAGTCTTTTTGATAGGATTACATTCTTCTACCTTCTCGTTATAGCCTTGTTGCATATTGTTAATAGAACCATCTATGTGCCTATAGCCAGAGTTGTTCTGTAAATGCTGATACTTATTAGAGTGGGCTCTCATGAGCTTTTCAAAGTTTTCAGCTGTTTCTACCAACATAGCAAAATCCATTGCGTCTGAGTCTTGAATAGACTCTACAATTTCATTTACTGTATCTTCTACGTTGAACTGCGTGTTGTAAGCAGTTTGACACTGCTTACGGTACGCGTCCGTTAGTTGAGCTTTTAGCTCTTTAGTCATTCTTACTGATGCCATAATAACCTCCGTGTTATTGTATTTTAATGACTTCGCCGTAAGGAGCAGAAGTCATATCTGTTGTGACCCATAGAACTGGATATTGGGGTTTGTCGCCAAAATCGTCAGAACCTAGATCGGTTAAGTATACTAGTGCAGCTGCATTAGGATGGTGCTCGTTGACGTAGTCAATCACCGGTGAGAACCTAGTGCCACCTCTGCCTTTGTAAGATACTTTTAGTGGTAACGATTCGCGGGTGTACTCCGTTGCCTCGTTAATTTCCGCATCGCATTGCAAGAACTGCACTCGCTCTGGGGCGAGCTCGTGTAAGATATACGATGTTTCTGTTGTGAATTGCGTGAGCTCTTCTTCGCTAACAGAGCCAGATGTATCTACTGCAATAACAATCTCTTCTAGACAAGGATTGTGTAAAGAAGGTAGATACAAGCCTCTACCGATAAATCGTCTGTTAGGTCTGACCCATGTAAAGTCAGACTTGTTGTTAGCACGTAAGAACCTAGCTAGTACCTGTTTCCAATCCACTTTGGGATCGGTAACATCAGATACTATAGACTCTAAGTTACCAGATAGCTTACCTTGGGCTTTGGCCGCTTCGGCAGCCTGATGTATTGCTACAGTCAGGCCAGCCTCGATGGCGCCGGTTTTACCGGCTGTGCCATCTGTGCCAGGGTGGTCCATAACTCCACCGCATTTACCAAAATCTACTGATATATTATCCCAACCTTTGTCGGGTTCGGGTAACATACTGTAGATAGCTTCCGCAGTCATATCATTGTACTGCGCATCCACAAGACCGCCTTTTGGCAAAATAAAACCTTCTGCGACTAAGTAATTATTAATTGCATAGTCACAAGCTACGTTCCATTTGGTAGCATGTCGATTGTCTCTACGTGTAATATGTAGAAATACAACGTGCATAACTTCGTGGGCCAAGAAGCCAATCCTTTCCATGTCCGTAAGTTTCTCGAACCACTTAGGGTTGTAAAACAAATGGACACCATCCGTTGCACCTGTTTCTTCTTCGAACTCAACAGCTTTGAGTCGAAGACACAGTGTGCCAAAGAATGGATTGTCAAGGATTAGTCTTGATCTAGCTTTTACGAATAATGGATTCATTAGTCGTCTCCAAGTAATGCGTCTTCAAGCAGCACTTCTCGTAATTCAGATAACTCGTTATCCGCTAGCTCTGCTTGTTGTGCACGACGACCAGAGCGGTCATCTACTTCGTGCATTTTTTGCAGTCTTTCTTGCGGTACAAGATCCTTCATATAAGGTGCAGCTTTAATCAGCTGGTTAAGGGTAGTAAAACGATCTAATACTTGTCTAATGTTATTTCTGTAACTGTATAAGTTGTCAGATATCTTAGAGTTGTACATTTCAATCTCAATACAAGCCAAAAACGTTGCGTTGTCGGGTTTGACTTCCACACGCATTGAATCACCGTACCGCAACAGAGTGTTGGGTACAGGTATATCAGGTAATGTCAAAGTATAAGATTTATCACGTTCTTCTTCGTCGCCGTCTTCATCCACAAGGTAATGAGTACTAGATATAACTAACTCTCTTGCCTTTGTTGTGGACATTTCGAAACCCCATACGTCTTTGAAGTGTTTAACAGTCTTGTCTATCTTTAGTTGATAGCCTTCGTCTATAAACAACTGCATACCGTCGCTGGGATAGTCTTTCTTAGGGTTAGCTTTGTTGAATTTGTTCTCTGCTACCCTTTGAATGTCGTATTTTAAATTACTCGATAATCTAACTGTTTTCATAAATCCTCCTATAGTATAACGTTAGCATTTTTAGTGATCCAGTTACGAATAGCTGGATGCTGTCTGAGCTCTTTGTCTCTTGCAAGACAGCCCTTTACTAGAACAACTTGATACTCTACGACTAACTTGTCGGCTAGTTTCATGATGTTGTCCATCGTGTCATTAGCAGCTCTAGCTGCAACTGCATTAGCCAGGGCATACAATAACGCTGGGTTATCGTCACGCTTGTACTTTGATGGGTCTTTGATAAGCACATCAATATCAGGCAGTTTGCTTGCGATATCTCTAAAGGCTACAAACTCGCCGGCTGCACCGTCGCCAACTAACGAAGCTACACCGTAGAACAATCTAGTTGGGTCAGTATTTGCTCGCTTGAGCTTTTTGCTGACCATAGACCATGCACGTGGTGTTGGGAAAGCGTACTCATCCGCATCAAAATTGGACAGAAGTCCAGGTCTGTATTGGATAAACGAAATGAGATCTGTGTCGATATCATTTTGGTGAGCCCACTGAACCCAGTCGTCCAACGTTGGTTCTAGTTCGTAATGAGCTAGTCTGTTTCTAACTGGCGATGGCATCTGATATACAGCTGCTGCGTCAGTTAGTCTATTACCGGCACATAGTATTGCCCAGCCTACTGGGAGCTCATAATCACCCAATCTACGGTTTAGCAATAATTGCAAGAACGCATTCTGCGTTGCTGGTGGTGCGGTTGGTAACTCGTCGATAAACAAGATACCTCTGTCGCCGTCGCGTTCTGCGATAGGAAACACATCGGGTACAGCCCATGACGTGTACTTGGTAGATTCTGCATTAGCTTGCGCTAGATACGGTATACCTCTGACATCTACTGGGTCAAATAAGTTTGCACGAAAATCAATAATGTTCATATTCATTTCGGCGGCTACTTGCGCGGGTATGTCAGACTTACCGATACCTGGGCCACCCCAGACCATAGCTGGATAGCCAGCTTTAACGGCGTCTTTCAATTCGCTTATAAGTGATTGTGGATTAATGGTTTGCATGATATTAACTCCTCCATTCTGGTTCTACAGTCTTCCACTTAGTTTTGACTGTAGGTATTTTAATTTGAACAGGTGTAGTCATTACAACCCGTTCGCTCTTTTCGATAGTCAGTTTCTCGTGCACCATCGTCTTTTTCATAATGAACAAGACAACAGACGCACACAAACCGCCCATCATTGCTGCAGTCATACCGCTGAATGTGCCGTAAAAGCACACCATCAATGTGACTGTGATCAAAACGTCAACAAAGATATCGTGACCGATAGCCTTCTTGCCGCCTGCTTTAAGTGCTAGGATTAACAGACCCAGCGCCGACAGTATTCCTACTAGTAACATCTTTATTCCTCCAGGCTAGATAAGCCATGTAACCGAACTGTATAAGTTCTATTAATATCCAGAGCGCTGTTGTCAGCGCACTAACTATATTTGCATTCATAGTAACCTCCATAGTAAATACAATATTGAACCGATGCCGACCCCGACACCGAGTAGTATGAGTGAGTATTGAATACTCGTTGCGATACCGAAGAGTACGAACAGAACGCCCGTACCCATCAATACCGATCTAAAATAGTCTTTAATCATAGTTCCTCCTTTACCATGAACAGTCGTACCAAACTGTTTTACCTTCGTCTATCCAAGTCAGAGCTTTCTCGCAGAACTGTAAGTCTTGCTGTTTGTACTCTTTCATTGATTCTTCTTGGAACTGATGTCCCCAAAAGAAACCATCTGGACAGAAGGGTAAGTTATCATCTTGTATCAACAGCTGTAGTTCTTCGATGTCAATTCGATCTAACACGAGTAGTTTTCCGCCATTGAATGAGTCCATCATTCCCTGTCGTTCACCCCGAGCCGGGCCGTCGTGCTTCTTGTCGTACAACTCCATCATGTACTGTTGAAGCCTAGCGTGTTTACGCCAGTAGAATTCCTGCTCTTGTCGTGCACCGATGTTGTCATTTAGTTCTACAACATTGTCGTTGCGTTTTTGTGTTGGCTCTTGAAAGCCAGCATATGCGTCAAGTCCCATAGTTACCTCCTTGTGGTTATGGATTAATTAAGTGGCCAGCTTGTCATCTGGCCGTGGTCGTTTCGGAGACACCGACACGCACTTTAGTACGACTGCGTGCTGTCGCTGTAAGCCACATGTGACCTACAATAAACTATATGGAAGCAGCATTTTATATGCTGCAGGCTGCTGGGCCGGTTCCGTTTGGTTCCACTTGGTTCCACTACATGTGGAACGCAACCGAGGCGATAAGAATGCGGGATATAGGATATGGTTCCGTGGTTCCACGTAAAAATAACATTCATTATAAGTTATATATTCTAGGCCGGTGGTCGACTCTAATAACACAGTAGCTGAACTTGGCGGAACCGTGGAACCGCTGGCAAGTACTCGCCCCCCTTTGTGCATAGCGGCAGGCATTGTCGTGGTTCCATGAACTGGTTCCACATCGGGGCAGGTCCGTGGAACACAAGGAACCAAAGTCAAGCATGTTGTATGCACAAGGCACACTCGCATTCGCTCGTGATGATAGTAGTAGGCAGGCATGATAGTAGCTCCTATAACGGGTGGATTCCGGGCGCGTAGCGGGCGGAGAAAAAGTTAAAAAAAGAAGAAGCCCCGAAGGGCTCCTAGATGGCTAATTTAGAATGGAAAGTCTTCTTGTTCGTAATTAGGATTGAATTGGTCAGATTTGACCGATGATGTTGAGGATGATTCAGACTTGAACCATTCTCTAATGAAGTAGGCGTATAGCCCAATGATGGCTGCTCTAGATAAGATAGTCAGCGATATGTAAACGATTACTGCGATTGCTGCGTAATCAATAAGTACTAATGATATATTCATTATGTTCTCCAATGTTCAACCAGAGCCCATATGGACTCTGGTAGGTAATGACTACTCATGATTGGTTCTGAACTGTTTGTGGTTCAGTGTCCATTCCTGGTAGTTCTGGTTGAACAGGCTCTTGATGAAGTTCCTGCTTTATTTCGTTGTCAATGCTGTTGTCACGCACTGCGTTCTTATAACTCTCGTCTGTAGCGATGATAGTAGGTTGTTCTGACATACCTCGCACAAATTCCGATGTTATGTTGGCTGCTTGTTGGGTTGCCCATTTGCCAACTGGAAGCGCTGCTTTTGCAACGCCCTTAGTTATACGACCTAGAGTATATGATATTCTCATGATTACTCCTCGTCCTGTGGTGTCCACTCTCTACCGAACGCCGTGACTGCTGTGCCGCCGGCTAGGTTTACATGTGGTTTAAGTTTGAACGACACAGAACCGTCTTCTTTGAGTAAGAAGAAGTCGAAGCAGTCCCTGATAGATGTCATTTTGTATGACTCAGGTGTGCCCTTCTTCGCTTTCTCTGCGTAAGCTGGGTTCGCTACTTTAGCGTCCATGTTTAGGTTGCCGTTCTTGGAGACAGATAAAGCTCTGCCTTTGTTTGCTTTGACAGTGTTAGTGTCGAAAGACTTAGTTATTGTATTAGCCATGATAATCTCCTATATAGCTAGTTATAGTAGATAAACCTTTTACCTACCTTACAAGACTATTTGGAAAGACAACCTTGTGTTGTCCGTGACCATGTATTATTCGAGACAAGGTTCCAATTGATTGAAACTGGATTAGTGTTTGAAATTCGGATTCGGGGAGGGTGTGGGTCGCTGGCAGCAGGGGAGGGGAATGAGAGAGCGATATAAAACTACTTTTTCAAAAAAAATTTTTATTATAAATTTCCCTTATAAAACGTTATAAGGTATATTTACAAACATGAGCTTAGTCGCAGACCAACCAATGGAAGTTACAGACGAAGATAGAGTCGAACTTCAATCTCATTTCCCTTATGCAGGAGTAAAACTATCCGAGCTTTCGGTCCAGGAAGAAAGATTAGTATTGTTTCACCTAAGAGGATTGAACAAAGCAGCTGCTGGTCGTGCCGCAGGGTACCGCAACATGGATCATGTGTACGAGGTTTTTAAAAAACCAAAAATCAACCAAGCCATAGAATACTTACGCGAGGAGATGCGCGAAGAAGTGAAGTTCGATAGAAACACAGCCACTACTATGTATTTAGAAGCCCACCGAAAATCGGCCACCGCCACAGAAGAAAAAAACGTCGTCGACTCTCTATGTAAACTACATGGGTTATTCGCTCCTGAACAAGCAACGCAAGTTAATATTAATGTAGATAAAATCCAGCAACTAGAACGACTGCCGGATTCCGAGCTATTAAGACTAGCCGGAGTAGATACACAGTACTTAGAACCTAAAGGAGAAACCAATGACTAAATACGCACAACAGGCGAAAGTTACTAAAAAGAAACGTAAAGTTTATAAAGCAAAAGCAAACTATGGCCCTACCCCAAGGACTACAAGAAATGAGCCAAGGGGCTCAGGTTTTCATAAAAACAAATCTAAGCCAGGAACCGCAGGGCGAATAGAGGCAGATAATGCTATAGGTAATTCAAACCCGATGATGAATGAGAAAAGAAAAAAGCAAGAAAACTCAAACCCCATAGCAAAAAAATATGGGGTGGTAAGCAGCAACCCAAGGCCTAAGAAAAAATATCCTATAGAGCCCGGCAGGAATAACGCAAAAAGAGGTGACACTGAAAGAGCGAGGAAACTCGTATTAGACAGTATGAAGAAAAAGAAAAAAACACCACGGAAGAAGTGATTGTTGCAGTCACTGGAGCCAATGGCTATATAGGCACCGAAGTAGTTAAATTACTTTCTGCTAAAAAAGGCATAACTGTATTACCTTTTGATATAGAAGATTGGGATATACGACGTCCGGCCACGGACATAGATCCTGATGTAGATGTTGTAGTACATTTAGCAGCATTAGTAAAAGTAGGCGAAAGCGTCAAACGACCTACAGCATATTTTTATACAAACCTGGTCGGTACAAAAAACGTAATAGAAAAATTTCCCAACGCAAAATTTCTTTTAGCATCTACAGGTGCGGCGTACGATCCGACGTCTCCTTATGCGCTATCTAAATTAGCGGCAGAACAAATAGTCCAGGAGCTTTGTCCGGATTACACGATATTTAGGTTTTTCAATGTCGGTGGTCGAGAACCCACAAACCCAGAAGGATTATATAAGGCAACTATAGAAGCTTCGATTCGCGGAACTTTTACTATTTTCGGAAATGATTATGATACGGACGATGGTACATGTGTCAGAGATTATGTGCACGTCGATGATCTGTGCGCTGCACTTGCAGCTGCAGTCGGGCAACCAGGCACAAAAGATATCGAACCAATCGGCTCGGGTAAATCATACACAGTTAAACAATATATTGACGCCTTCCTACAAGTTAATGGTAAACTATTTGATATAGAGCTCGGACCAAGGCGGTCGGGTGATAATGAAAAATCGGAAGTACCCTTCCTTTCGCGGTTTGTAGTTCCGACTAAAAATATTAATGATATTGTGAGGTTATAACTATGGCACATTGTATAAACGCAAAACCAAAAAGCATGAAGATGAAAAAAGGGAAGAAAAAAGGTACAACTAAGAAGTCGTACAAAGGAGGCAAGAAGTAATGGCTGCTACGAAAAAAGCTAAGAGTAAGTATCACACTACTAAAGATGGCAGAAAAGCTAAAAAAGGTTTGTGGTACAACATAGCCCAGAAAAGAAAAAAAGGTAAACCTATGCGTAAAAAAGGCGCAAAAGGAGCTCCTACGGCAAAAGCAATAAAAAGATCACAGAGTAAGAGAAAATAATGCCTAGAAAAAGAGCAAAACCTATAAGAAAGACTACTGGTAAGGGTGGAAACTACCGAAAAACCAAATCTGGAGCAGGAATGACCAAAAAAGGGGTCGCTGCGTATAGAAAAGCGAACCCAGGCTCTAAATTAAAGACAGCAGTTACCGGAAAAGTCAAAAAAGGCTCAAAAGCAGCAAAAAGACGTAAATCTTATTGCGCTAGAAGTGCAGGACAGTTAAAAAGAAGCTCTGCTAAGACAAGAAACGACCCAAATTCAAGAATTAGGCAAGCGCGCAGGCGCTGGAAGTGTTAATAAAGGAGAAAAAGCATGGGCTATGGAAAAGGCTACCCTAGAGGGCCAGTTAAAAAGAAAAAGAAAGCAGCTAAGAAAAAGAAAAAGTAGTGACAGACCTTCAGAAAGTAGAATGCTACAAATGTAAGAAACTTTTAGCAGATAATCTCGTTTTACCTAAAGGTTTGTGCGTTTACTGTGCTGCAGACGAAGCAGAACAGCTGCCTATGCCTAAAAAACAAGAAAAAGAGGCAAAAAAACAACAAAAAGCGCAAGTTAAGGCCGAACAAGAGCTTGCAAGGCGTATTTTGTCTAGAAAACGCATGATTCCGTTCGTAGAAAAGTTCAATCCTGATTACCAAGCAGGTTGGGTACACAAAGACATCTGTAAAAGGCTAGAAAAATTTAGTCAAGACGTAGCAGATAAGAAATCCCCAAGGCTTATGCTGTTTATGCCTCCTCGTCACGGCAAATCGACCTTGGCTAGTATTGCTTTCCCTGCTTGGCATCTCGGGCGTAACCCGGGGCACGAATTTATCAGTTGTTCGTACTCTGGATCCTTAGCCATGTCTTTTTCTAGAAAAGTTAGACAGGTTTTAAGAGAACCTAGTTATAAAACAGTATTTGAAGAGACAAAACTGGACAAAGATTCACAGTCAGTAGAATCTTGGCAAACAACACAGGGCGGAGGATATGTCGCAGCCGGTGTTGGTGGTGGTATCACAGGTAAAGGTGCACATATATTGTTAATCGATGACCCGGTAAAAAACAGAGAGGATGCAGAATCTGAAAACAGCCGCGAAGCGACCTGGGATTGGTATACCTCGACCGCGTATACTCGTTTAGCGCCAGGTGGCGGTATTTTAGTTATTTTAACGAGATGGCACGATGATGATTTAGCCGGTAGGTTGTTAATGGCTAGTGAAAATGGTGCAGATGATTGGGAAGTAGTTAAATACCCAGCGATAGCCGAAGAGGATGAGGAGTTTAGAAACTTAGGCGATTCACTACATCCAGAAAGATATAATGTAGAGTCTTTAGAAAAAATACAAAAAGCTATCGGGCCTAGAGACTGGAGTGCGCTGTATCAACAAAACCCTGTATCAGATGATGGTGATTATTTTACTAGAGAGATGATTCAGTATTTTCAACCAGATGAAATAGAATATGATAGACTTCGCTATTATACTGCGTGGGATTTAGCTATAGGGCAACGAGACAGAAACGATTTTTCTGTTGGTATAACTATAGGCATTGATGAGTACGACAATATGTTTGTCGTAGATGTTATCCGCGGTAGATACGACGGTTTCGAACTGGTAGAAAAAATATTAGACTTCTATGAACAGTGGAGGCCTAGTATAGTTGGTATAGAAAAAGGACACATAGAAATGGCTATTGGGCCTTTTCTACAAAAACGTGTAGCAGAAAGACAATTACATTCTGCATATTTTAAAGATTTAAAAGTAGGGCGACGTGACAAAGAAGCTAGAGCTAGGGCGATCCAGGGTAGGATGCAACAAGGTAAAGTATTTTTTCCAGAAGATGCAGCTTGGACGGGGCCAATGGTTGCTGAGCTTTTGCGTTTTCCTAACGGCGTACATGATGACCAGGTTGATGCTTTGGCCTGGGTTGGTTTAATGATGACAGAGTATGCGACTTTTTATGAGGCTCCCGAACATATACCTTCGTGGCGAGATAGGTTAAACTTAATAGCGAAAGGACCGAAAAAGAAATCGGCAATGAGTGCATAACATGGCGTATAAGAAAAAAATAAAGAAAAATCTTAACAAAGCGGAAGAGTTGTCTCTAGCAAAAAGCCAATGGGATTGCTATACCAGAGCCCGCGACAGCGGCCATGAAGAATACATAGACATGGCTAAAAAATGTGACATGTATTATAGAGGGGATCAGTGGGATGAGTTTGACATGCAACAACTCGATGACCAGGGTAGACCCGCACTAACTATAAATACAATACTTCCTACAATTAATGCCGTGCTAGGAGAACAAAGCACGAAAAAAGCAGACATACAATTTAAACCCAGGGGCGGCGGCAACCAAGATGTTGCAGACGTACTTACTAAAGTTTATCAACAAATTGCTGACAATAATAAACTAGAGTGGATAGAAAACCAGGTGTTTTCTGATGGGTTAATACAGGACAGGGGATATTTTGATGTACGTATAGATTTTTCTGACCACATCATGGGGGAAGTAAAAGTAGAAGCTAAAGATCCTTTAGACATTCTTATCGACCCAGACGCAAAACATTATGACCCAAGAACCTGGAACGAAATATTTGAAAGCAAGTGGATGAGTATAGATGAAGTAGAAGAAGTGTATGGCCAAGACAAAGCAGATAAATTAAGAATGCTAGCTGAGACGGGTACTACTTTAGGCGCTGACTCCATGGAATACGAAGAAGAAAGATATGGAGATACAGACGAACACAATTACGGACAACAGTTCCCTGGGGATCCAGAGAACGCACGAATGCTTAGGGCTATAAGAGTAATAGAACGACAGTATTATAGATTAAAAGAATGTATGTTTTATCTAGATCCCGTTACTGGTGACATGCGCGACGTCCCATATAATTGGACTAAGAAAAAAAGAGAACAATTCGCAGACCAGTTTGGCTTAGATATAATGACTAAAACAGTTAGAAAAGTAAGATGGACTGTAACTGCAGACACTGTAGTTCTTTTTGATGATTGGTCCCCATACAAAAACTTTACAATCGTTCCATACTTTCCATACTTTCGTAGAGGAAAACCGTTCGGCATGGTGCGCAACTTGTTGTCACCGCAAGAACAGCTAAACAAAATAACATCACAAGAACTGCACATAGTAAATACAACTGCAAACAGTGGTTGGATTGTAGAGAACGGTTCACTTGCGGGCATGACTGCAGACGATCTAGAAGAACACGGAGCAGAAACTGGTTTAGTGTTAGAGTTTAATAGAGGCTCTACCCCACCAGCAAAGATACCACCTAACCAAATACCTACTGGACTAGATAGACTAGGACAAAAAGCAGCAGCTAATATTAAACAGATTAGTGGTATTACAGATGCAATGTTAGGTATGGATAGCGCAGAAGTTTCTGGTGTTGCAATACAAGCAAAACAAAATAGAGGCTCTACTATGTTACAAGTGCCTCTAACTAATCTAGCAAAAACTAGACAGTATTTAGCAGAGTCTATTTTACAACTAGTACAAAGTTACTATACAGAAGAAAGAATTATACAGATAACCGATGAGACAGACCCTTATAAACCTAGAACAGCTCTACGTGTTAATGAAATGACTCCAGAAGGAGAAGTTATAAATGATTTACAGCTAGGCGAATACGACGTAATTGTATCAAGCGCACCTGCTAGAGATAACTTTGATGAGATGCAGTTTGCTGAAGCTATTTCTTTACGACAGGTTGGAGTGCCAATACCAGATGATATGATAGTAGAGTACTCGCATTTATCACGTAAAGCAGATGTTGCAGATAGGATTAGAAAAATGCAAGGTACTGCACCGCCAACAGAAGAGCAAATACAGCTACAACAATTCCAAATGGAGTCACAGATCAGAAGTACGCAGCTTGAAATTGCTAAACTAGAAGCAGAAGTAACTAACCTACAGACACAAGCGGCAGTAAATGTTGCTAAAGTAGACCAGATAGAAAATGAACCACAGTTGAAGATTGCTGAATTACAAAGTAAAATTCAAGGTAAACGTGAAGAGCTCGATTTACGTGAGAGATTGTCGCAATTGACAAACGATATGCGTAAGGAACAGAGTGATACAGCAGCGGCAGCTAAGATGGCTACCGAAGCAATGAAAAACTTAGACAAAACAGGAGGTACCGATAATGGCTAAGAACAACCAAGAAGCAGAATTAGATGTCGTGTTAGAGGGCATGCCCGGAGCAGACCCAAAGACCGAAGAAGACAATGAAGTCTTTGAAGTCGATATGAATTTTGAAACCCCAGACGACGAAGAAACTCAGGAGGAGGAAAGCGATGAAGATGTCGAAGTTGAAGAAGAATCACCTGAAGAGCCTGAAGAGGAAACAGAAGAGGAAGACTCTGAAGTTACAGACGGAGACGAAGAAGATTCAGGAGAAGAAGAATTACTGGCAGAAAATGAGGGAGATACACAGCAATCTGAGGGACCAGATGAGGCAGGACTTGCTCAAAAAGAACCAATGATTCCTAAGTCTAGGTTTGATGAAGTATTAGCAAAACAAAAAGCTTTACAGAAAAAACTAGATGAAGCGTTAGCGCCTAAAGTAGAAGACGTAAAAGAAGCTCCAGAGTTTGATTTTGATACTAAAGAAATAGAATACCAAACTTTAGTTATGGAAGGTGAGACTGAAAAAGCTACTCAATTACGAAGCCAAATTAGACAAGCAGAGAAACAACAAATGATGTTTGAGATGCAAGCTAAGATGGGACAAACAGTGGCTCAATCTACTGAACAACAACAACTACAAACAAAAGCGTTAGAGCTAGAAGCTGCATACCCAGAATTAAACCAGGCTAACCCAGAGTTTAACCAAGATAAAACTAATGAAGTTTTAGAGCTAAGAGATGCTTATATGGTACAAGGTTTTACAGGAGCAGATGCTTTAGAAAAGTCAGTTAAAATTCTTATGGGCAACCAAACAGTAGAAAAACCCGTACAGAATACTGCTACTAATAAAAAAATTGTAGAAAAGAAAAAAATAGCTAACACTAATAAAAAAGTAGAAGCAGCTGAAAAACAACCACCTGCTATGAAAGGCAAAAACAAAACAGACAAAAAAGTAGATATAGATAATTTATCTATAGATGAGTTTGATGCTTTGCCTGCTGAAACTTTGCGCAGAATGCGTGGAGATTTCGGATAAATTGTGTTATCTTAAAAATAAGTTCGCACGTAAGAGCGATATCTTACCAGGGTCGTTCCTGTAAAACATACGTTTTCGCCAGCGCAGGGCGTTAAACTGGCCGGATTCGTACCCGTAACTTACGAGAGCGTTGCCCCAACGACAAAGGGTACACGGATAAAAGTCGCTCCAATAAGTCGACTGGTTATTAAACTTTAATGATAAGGAGAAATTATCATGGCAAATACAAACTTTGCTTCTCTAACCAGTGAACAATTAACGATCTGGTCAAGAGACTTCTGGCGAGTAGCTAGAAATATGTCCTTCATTAACCAATTCGCAGGTAGCGGATCCAATGCTATGGTTCAGAGAATATCTGAGCTTACTCAATCAGAAAAGGGAGCAAGAGCTGTTTTAACACTTTTAGCTGACATGACTGGTGATGGTATCGTTGGTGACAATACTTTAGAAGGTAATGAAGAGGCTTTAAGAGCGTTCGACATAGTCGTAACGATTGACCAACTAAGATTTGCTAACAGACTATCTGGTAGAATGAACGACCAGAAATCTGTTGTAAACTTTAGGGAACATTCAAGAGATGCACTTGCTTACGCAATGGCTGACAGAATGGACCAATTAGCATTCCTTACTTTAAGTGGTATCGGATATAACCTGAAAAACAATGGAGCATTAAGACCTTCAATGAATTCAGGCCAAAATCTAAACGACTTAGAGTTCTCTAGCGATGTAACAGCACCAACTTCTAATAGACATAGAAGATTTGATGCTACTAATGGTATCGTGGCTGGTGATGTTACTGCAACTGTTGCAGCTGACAAACTAAGCTATGGCGCTATTGTTGATCTAAAAGCTTATGCTAAAGACCAATACATCAGAGGCCTAAGAGGTGCAGGAAACGAAGAGATGTTCCATCTGTTTGTTACTCCACAGGTAATGGCTGACCTAAAACTTGATTCAGACTTCCTTGCTAACGTAAGACAGGCTGGAGTAAGAGGACCGGGTTCAAGCTTATTCTCAGGTTCTTCAAGCCTAATGGTTGACGGAGTTATGATCCATGAGTTCAGACATGTGTTTAACACAAACTCTGCTACAAGTGGAGCATCATCTAATGCCGGAGCAGCTGGATACAAATGGGGCGCTAACGCTGACGTTAACGGTTCTGCATGTATCTTTGCGGGTGCACAAGCACTAGCAATGGCTGATATTGGTATCCCAGAAATAGTCGAAGACACATTTGACTATGGAAACCAAAACGGTATTTCAATTGGTAAAATATTCGGTCTTAAAAAGCCTAAGTATCATTCAGACCATACAGGTCAGTCTGAAGACTTCGGTGTAATAAGATTAGATGTAGCTTATTAATTGTGGTATATTTTATGGGTGGCTGTTATGGCCACCTATATTTAAGGAGTAAAAATTATGTGGATAGTATCAAACGAAGATAAAGCCGTAGCCTCTACTTGGGGCGCAAGTGTATATTTAAAAGCTGGCGAACCAAAACAAGTAGGAAACGACTTAGGGTTGTTATGTTTACAAGCAGGATGCACAGAAGTAAAAGACGGAGGTAAACCTGCTAAGGCAGAACCCGTCATAGAAGAAGTTGTAGAAGTTGTAGAAGTAGTAGAAGAAGTTTCTATAGATTTAGAAGCAATGACTAAAGTGCAACTAGAAGAATACGGTCGTACAATTGGGATCGAACTTGATAGACGCAAGAAAAAAACAGATTTAATTGCAGAACTAGAAGCTGCACAATAGAGGATGAATTATGGCAGGGACACTTACAGGTAGTAATATATTAAGCAGGATTAAAGATATCCTACAAGACACCACCAGCGTTAGGTGGCCTGAAGCTGAATTACTCAGGTATTTAAACGACGGACAAAGAGAGATTGTAAACTTTAGGCCCGAGTCTTCTGCTACTACATCTAGCGTACAACTTGTAGCGGGTACAAAACAAACACTACCTAGTGCAGGTCTTAGGCTAATTAAAGTAGTAAGAAACATGTCCGCAGCAAGCGGCAGTGCTACAGGTAAAAGAGCAATTAGAATTGTAAACGTTGATATATTAAATACACAAGAACCTGATTGGCATGATCCAACTGTTAGTGGGGATGCAGCTCATACTACAATAGTTAAACACTATATCTTTGATGAAGACGACCCAAGAAACTATTATGTCTATCCAGGCGTAGCAGGTAACGCGTTTGTAGAAGTTGTATTTTCAGCTTCCCCAACAGACCTAGCTAACGGTAGTGCAACTATTTCAGTAGATGATATTTATGCAAACGGCATAATAGATTATGTTCTATTTAGGGCTTACCAAAAAGATTCTGAATACGCAGGTAATGCACAAAGAGCTCAGTCTCATTACCAACTGTTTTTAAATTGTGTCGGACAGGGTTCACAAGCCCAGGAGCTACTAAGCCCGAACAACGACAGAACTAGTAATATAGGAGCAGCTCCAAACTTACCGCCCGTAGCAGCACCAAGACAAGGAGGCTAGAATGGCAAGTTACTCTTCTTTAGTAAAAGAAGTTTTACCTTACGTTCCTTTTTGCCCCGACAGTTTAGTTGAGGCTAATTTACGTTCGGCTACTATAGAATTCTGCGAACGTTCTAAAGCGTATGTATTAGACATGGACGCTTTTAACACCATTTCAGGTGTTTACGAATACGATTTTGACATCCCTACTGGTACAGAAGTACATCAAGTACTGTTAATGACGTATAACGGTAGAGACATGGATCCAATAAGCCCGCGTAGTTTAGAATTAAATTACCCGGATTGGAGAGAGCGCACTGGACAACCGCACGTATACTTACAAAAAACAGCAAGCACATTTTGGCTTGTGCCAGTTCCAAGCAGTTCTGAACCAGTTTTAGCTAGTGTAGCTTTAAAACCATCTAGAACTTCAAATAACATTGATACTGCAGTATCTAATCAATATAGAGATGCTTTAGTATATGGCACTTTATACAGGCTACTTCGTATGCCAAACAGAGAATGGACCGATGTAAGTGCAGCTAGAGAGTATTTAGCACAGTTTAATATGGAAATTATGCAAGCAGAGCTACGTGCAAGAGGCGGAGATCTGGGCGTAAAACGAACAGTAAAATACAAAGGAATAGGTAAGCCAAGGAGGCGCTATGGAAGATACGGAAAGGAGATCGACTACTAATGTCTTTGTTGAACCGGTGCTTACTGACATACGTTCCACGTGGAACATTGTAAAACCAGGTTTAGAAAGTATATTAGCAGACAATCCCAGTCTAACCTTTATCCCAGAAGATGTTTATAGTGAGTGCGTAAATGAAAGAGCGTTTTTATTTACCTCTCCAGTAGGGTTTTTAGTACTTACTACCGAAATTGATAGGTACACAAAAGACAAGACATTGTATATGTGGATAGCGTATACTTACAGTAAAGGTAGTGGACAATGGCTAGACCACAAGAACTGGATTAATAAACTAGCTAAAGGGTCTGAGTGTAAGTATATAGAAGCTCAGTCACACGTACCAGAGTTGGAACCTTACGCGATAAGTAAGGGTTGGAATTTAGATACAAGAGTTTATAGGAGAAAAGTAGAATGAGTAAACCAAAAAGCTCAGATTACAAAGAGAGTGAAGTAGATAAAGTCAATGCTGCTGTAGCAATGGCGGATAAAAAATACTTTAGAGAAAACTATCTACCAAAACAAAGAGAATTTCTAGAAAGGTCTTTTAACCAAGAATCTGGATTAATGAGTATGGGCGAAGGTAGGGCCCAGGCTGATACCATGCAAGCTCTTACTCAAAACCCAAACCGAAGAGCAGTAGGTGCTGTAGATGCACAAGCTGATTTAGCTTCAGCTGCTTCTGCTCAACAACTACAAGGTACAGCCCAAGGTCTTGTAGGTGCAAGAAGTGACCAAATTGCAGGAATAAAAAGCGCAAACCAAATGGCGTCTCAAACAGCAGCCGGTTTATCGCAAGCTTCTAAAATTGCTACTACTGATACTCTTAATAAAGCAAAAGCAAAACAAACAAGAAACTCAGCTTTAATAGGGGCAGCTACAAAACTAGGTGTACAAGCAGGTAGAAACTACAGTCAATATAGAGCAGCTGAAAGTGTAAACACGCAAGAAGTTGACAAACCAGAAGCGGAACAAAATCTAATACCCATGACTGAAAATGCCGGGCTATTTAAAATTGTTACAGGAAGAGGACTAGGGTAATGAGCTTATACAATAACATGAGATCTAGACAAGACTATGCTGGCGGGTTACAGAATGTACAAGACCCAGATAAAGCTTTTGCAGGAATGCTGCGCCAAGACTATAACGACTACATAGCTAATTTTAGACAATATGAAAACCAACTACTTGGTATGACTGACGATACTACACTTATTGATAGGTCTAGAGAAAACGCTGAGAAACAAGCAGAAATAGCAGCGGGCGTACAATCAAGAAACTTAGAAAGATATGGTGGCGGCGGGTTATCTGGCGCACAACTCCAAGAACAACAAAGGTCCGCACAAAGAGGTAATCAGTTATCTTTAGCAGGCACGGTAAATAATGCAAGAGTACAACAAAGGGAAATGAACCAAGCTTTATTACAAGAACTAATAGGAGTTGGCCAGGGCGTAAACGCTAGGGCTTTAGAAGGGTTAGGCACTGCGGCCCAGGGTGCAGTAGCAAGAAGAGGAGCATATAAGCAAGCAAAAGCAAACTATTCTTCTCAAATGACTAATATGGGAGCTTCCATATTAGCAGCATTTTTAATTTAATATGGCAAGTTTAGCAGATTTACGAACAGCCGGTGCTATCCAGCAACAGGTTAAAGACCGAAATGATAGTAGTGCTAGCTCTTCTATAGAAACGTTATCACCTTATGTAGATTTTTTAGACATTGAAAACCCAGACTATATGAACATGGGCAAAGAGAAATTTAATGAGTTGTATACCAACGATAAAGATAAACTAATACAGTTGTTAAACTCTAGCCCCGTTGCTACTTCTTATAAAGACATAACTACCCAAGAAACAAAAAAAGGAAAGATTCTAGACATAATTGATGATAATGGAAGAATTTCTTTCACGATACAGGGCGAACAGGGTGTAGTGCCCAAAACATTAGGGTTTAGTAATGATCCGCAAGACATGGTTATGTTCACCGACCAAGAAGGCTTACGTACTATGGCTAATACTATTTTACAAGGTCAAAGTAACAGGCTAACTTCTTCTAGAAAAGGATATGGTAGTAGAGCAATTGGAATAGCAAACTTACAAGGCGTAAAACTAAATGACAGACTAGAAAAAGCACAAAGTGTGCCAGAAGCAACTGCTATTATTGAAGAGGCTGTTGAAAGCGGAGAAATAGATCCCGCAGCTGGTTTTGAAAGCATGATAGAAATGGGTAGTGGGTACAATGATAGCTTAGACGCCCTGAGAGTAAAACTGCAAGGAGATTTAAAAAAGAATAAAGAAGAAAGAACAAGGTTAGAAAAAATAGGAGCGCCTGGTAACAAAACAGTGTTTGGTACAGGTATTAGTGGTTCTATGGGAGATGGGTCTGCAGGTAGGCTAGGCAATCCTCCTGTAGGAGACGTGTCTACTGGTAGAAACCCAGAAGAACAAAAACAATACAAAGCGGCACAAGCAGAAGCAGAAAGACTAAGGGGTAGAATAGGAGACACGGGTAATTTAGTATTTCCTATATTCGGAGGCCCGGAGGCTCAACTTAAATTCGTAAAAGACAACGAGCAGTTTATGATAGAAGCAGGTAGTGACCAGAATATATTAGATAAAGCTCGTGCTGCTTTTAACAAATATAAAGTAGCAAGCCCCGAAGACTTACAAAAAATACCAGACTACGATGATTCTATTGATATAAGCAAAGCTGAAATAGCCGCAGCTTTAGCAGTAGCAACTGGAGGAGATTTTAATTCCGAATTTCAAGATAGTTATAGATTACTAAGCACTGGCGACGCAGCGACTTCCCCTATGCAAGAGCAGAGCTTTAACAGAACTTCTCAAGATATGAACATGCGACTAAATCAATACTTGAGAGAGTCTGAGTCTAGGATTGCAAATCTATCAAACAAAAAAGGCCAAGAGATTGCTACTAGAATTAATAAAGAACTAAAAGAGTTTACAGATAATATGACCGATTCTGAAACTGGTAAATTTATACCAGAAAACTATAAAGGTAAAGCTAGTGTTAATTTTAGAAATGGAGCTAATGCGTACCTTGAAGCAAATCAATTTGGCTTGTTAAATGGACCAGAAGGCTTAGAGATAGATGGTTATTTTAGAAACTTTTTGGGTACAACTTTATATAATATTATGTTAGCTGACGGCCAAAAAACCGGTATAGACATACCGTTTCTTGGTAATATTGGTGGATCACCGGACGCTGCTATGCCCCTTGGTGATATAACTTCTAGTCTTAGAGCTAAGTATCAAGAAACAACAAGTGGCAAACAGGTATTGAAAGAAATAATTATGGTAGACAGTCAAGGACGTCAAATAGGCAATTCAATAACCGGTAAGAAATATAGTGACATATTCAATGACACAGCAACTGCATCTATGATAAGTAGATATATTGAACAGATACCAGGGAATTAAAGTGTGGCTATTGATACAAATGCAATCCTAACAATAAAAAATGGCGGTAAATTAGCTAGACCCACCACCGACACTGGCACTTTTGTAAACCCAGAGCAAGGTTCTCTTGCTAGACCTACTGTTTACAGAGAAGAACCCATAGATACTTTTGGCGAGGCCTTTGGTGCTGGTATAGAATCTGGTTTTAAAAACATACAAGCACAAAACCAAAACTTTCTAGCTGCAATAGATACGCTAAGAGGAAAAGATACATCCGCAGCAAACAGGCTAAGAGAAGGTGATTTTTTAGAAAACCAAGCTGGTATACCTTTGGCAGGCTTAGAAACAGACTTTGCTTCTTCTTTAGAACAAAAAGACGTACATGGTTTCTTTTTAAATTTTGCATCCGCCACGGGACAATTTATACCTTCTTTAGCAGCTAGTTTAGCTGAAGCTGCTGTAGTAGGTGGACTTGTTGCTGGGGGTACTGTTTTATCTGGAGGTACTGCAACCCCCGGGCTAGTAGCGGCAGCTGGTGTTGGAACAGCTGCAAGAAGAAAAGCAGTAGAAGGCGGAGTAAAGTCACTAAATAATTCGAGGATTCTTAGTAGCGGAAGAAGGCCCGGCATAGACAAAATGGAAGTAGAAGATCTACTGCATAGGGCGTACCAAAACCAAATAAGAGTAAATGCCAGTAAAAGACCTTTACATAAATTTACACCCGCCGAGTTAGATGATTTATCTGACATATATGGAGTTCTTAAATCAAATATGCGTGGTAAAAGTTTTGCCCAAGGTGCGGTGTTAGGTGCGTTTACGCAAGAACAAAGAATGGGAACTGGTATAGCTTTTAGTGACTATGCTGACCAAGACATGGACAATAAACAAAGTGCTATAGACTCTTTACTACAAGGTACTGCATTTGGTGCAATAGGAGTTGGATCAGAAGTAGCAACCCTAGGCGTAACTATGAGAGCCTTTAAAAGACCAGGCAGAGTTAAAAAAAGTGGAGTTGCAGACCCATTTAAGTTTGATCCTATACCTAAAGGAAGTATGTTTAAAGACTTTACTTCTATAGCTGCTGTTAGTTCTTTATCAGAAGGAATAGCCGAATCTTTACAAGAAGAACTGTCCGTACAACAAAAATTTAGAATAGACGCAGATTACACGAAAGCACAGGCAAAAACAGATAGGGTAAATGCTTTATTTGCAGGACTTATGGGAGGCCTAGGTGTAGGTGGAGGTTTAGGTTCTGGTACAGCTGTAATGAACAAAGTTAGAAACCTTTCACAAAGAAATGTAGCTGAAAAAAACATGGCACGTATTTTTGGAAGCAAGGAAAATGCAGCGGCGCTAGGCGTAGTGATGGGCGAACGTGCAGGAGCTTTAGAAACACAGTTTGATTTTATGAGTAATGAAAACTCTGGGACTAACAGTGTATTTGTACCTATAGAAGCAAAAGCAGAATTTGCAAAAGCCCAATCAAAGATAGAAAGCATGTTTGGCCCAGAAGAATTATTTACTGTTTCAACACCTATAGGAGCTTTGTTTACTACAGACCAGCGTGTTGCTGGAAGGCTAGCTAACATAATGGATAGTGGCTATAAGTATGATACCGGAGTAATAGATGGCTTTTTATCACAAGCTCTTGGGTATAGTAGAACTAGAGATGCTAAAGATGACATAGTAGTTGGAGTTTTTGATAACGAAAAAAACGAATTTGTTAAATATCAATCTGCTAGTGAAAATATAGAAGGGGATTTTGAAGCAGCTGAAAACGCTATGAAGATGATAAGAGCTTCTATGGATCCTAAACGATACACTATAGAAGTCCAAAGTTTAGCCCAACACAGAAGATTTAGACAAGAAGGATTGCCTAAAGATGCAGATGTACTAAAAGCACAAAAACAAGCCTTCCAGACAGAAGACCAGTCTGAATTAGGTACTAGTGATGATGACACTGCAGTAGAAGGAGATAGAGGACAAACAAACTTAAATGTATCTTCAGCTAATATGGACATTGGAAAAGGCAATGTTACTCCTAACCAAAGACAACAATTCGATGCGTATATTCGAGAAGAGTATGGACTGCCTATAGATTTTAATGATCTTGTACTTTTTGTAAACGAAACCCCTAATGTTCTAAGAGGGAATTTTAAAGCACTAGGAAAAAAAGGCGAAGGCACTAAAAGAACTAGATATGCACAAATACTAAACGACTTAAAAAATGCAGAAAAGCTTGGTACTCCTACAGGGACCCAAAGAGCTTACCTACAAAGAATAAATAAAGATGGCATTATAAGTCTAGGCGAAGAAATGAAAGGGCTGCTAGATGAAATAGCCGAAGAAGGCACGCAACTATTCTCCGAGCGCCGTGAAGAAACAGATTCTATTTCTAGCAGTATTGCTAGAGATGAGTTCGGTAGTAGAAGTTTAGATAATGTTCCTCTTGTAGGTGTTAGCGAAGTTTTAAATAGGACTAACCTAACTATAGAAAAACCTAACCCAGAAGATTTTAAGTCTGGTAAAAAAGACCCTGCTTATAGAAAAGCTCTTTCGGCTTACCAAGCAGAAACAAGGCAAGCCAAAGCCCCTATAAAAGAACAAGACCCTATTGTTATGGCAAAAAAAGGTTCTGGTACTGCGCAAAACCCTTTTGTAAATCCAAAAACGGATAAGGGCTTTCAAATAAGCAAAGATGATAAAAAAGCAGACGGTCGTTCTATTAACGGTTTGAACACTTATATACACACGACTTTAAAACAAGAGTTCAACGAACAAAAATCTTTTCTATCGCAAAGCGCTGTAAAAACTTTTAGAGACAAGGCTAAAATAGAAAGAGAAAACACACAAGGTATTGGCTTTTTGAGGTTCGTAGAAGTAAGAGATTTACGAGCTTTTCGTACAGCAACTGCAGCTAACAAATCGTTTGTAGCTCCAGAAAGACCAACTGGCCCCGTAGGTCCAACAGGCCCCCGAAGACCAGATCTAAAAAGAAGATACGTGATAGTAAGAATGAAACCCGACCCAGAACAATTTAGGGAACTTACTAGAGAAAATGTAGAAATTTTTAGAAACATACGTGCAGACTTACAGACTAGATTAACCCAGGCTAATAAAAGAACCCAGGGCAAAGGCTATAACACACCAATACATTTCAAACTTCAAAATTTAAACACGGAAGCAAAAAGCCAGACTCCTATAAATGTGGACATGGCCGTTCTTTTAGAAGGTATAACAACGTTATCTAAAGTACAACAAAGAAGACAGCCAGAAGAATATACAAACCAAGCGGGGCAAAGATTAGCGGCTTTGATAGACGCAGTAGATATTTTACAAGAAAATAATTTTAAATTAGTTTATTACCCAGAGGGTGTAACTTCTGAAAATGCCCTTGTAATGACGGATATGAAAGTAGGCCGAGGAAAACCGGATGTAGCACTAGGGGTTGCTTTAGATCACATAACAAGTACGCCAGATGGCCCCGGCGCTGGTATTTTAAAAATAAGATTTCCTAAGAAAATAGAAGACGATTTTCAAAAACAAGTGCAGTACCTTAACCAACAATTTGGCCTTCCTCAACTATCCCGTAGCTTTTTTAGTAATGATAAGTTTGCAAAAATAAATGTCCCTCTTATAGATTTAGTGTACAACAAGGATGGCAGTTATATATCCCCCGGAATGGATAAAAAATACCTCGCTCCTTTGTTACAGGACCTAGAGCTAACCGCTGACGGTAAACCTAAAAGCATAGAAGATATGAGTGTAAATGAATTAGAAACATTATTAGAAAGGGCAGAAGATGCTATATCGGTTAGGTTTGCTGCAGTAGATACGGGTTTTAAATCTAAAGCTCCAGGTGAACTCAAAGCTATTTATGGAGATATAAGAGCGCAAGACAAAACAATTTTACAGTTTATAAGTGAAGTAGGAAAAGTTGTAAATGCTATAAATAAACAAGATAGAAAAAATAACCCTGGGCAAAGGGATGATTCTGGTATGACAACTATACCTGGCACCATGGGCGGTACTATAAATAGAGACGCAGAGATTGGCACTTATATAAATGATATTGCAGCTATTGATATGGAAAACCAAACACCTTCTTTAGATGAAACAGGGTTGTATATGACGGACGACGGTGTTATGGGCCAGCCAATAGATAACACGAACACTAAAGGTGATACACAAGACGCTAATGTATTTGAAAATTATCAAGTACAACAGGGTAAAGAAACTAGAGGCCGAGATAGATATGCTGATATGTCTAGAGGTATAGCTCCTAAATTTAAAGATAATACAAAATATCAAAATGTAACCACAGTAGCTTTCGAAGAAAAAATGTTAGAAAAATCACAGAAACTAAGAGGTAAAGAATACAAACCACCAAATAAAAGAAGACAAAATTTACCCTTCAGAAAACAAATAGTAAGCAGTCTGATAGCTGGAGCTAGGCGTGTAGGACTAACTACTAATTTACATGTCATAGCCGCAGAGGCAGATTTTAGTGATTCTAATTTAAAAACAAGAATAAAAAATAGTATCGACCAAAAACAGTTTGAAAAGATACGAAAAGACTTTATGGACAAAAAAGACAAATTAGCTACTACATTACAGTATGCTGATTTTGATATCATATTAATGAAAACAAATGCAACTGTAGCAGAAGGACAATACTACAGTGCTTTCTTAAAAGAACTAGGTAACTCTTTAACTTTCCAAGAGTTAGAAAAAAGTCTAAAAGTACCAGCGATAAGAAAAAAATTACTACAAGCTTACGAGAAAATACTAAAAGGTAAAAATGTACCTCCTAGTTATACTAATGATGAAACTGGGTTTGAGAATTTTGTTGCAGACCAGTTTGGCGTAGCTATAAGAAAAGAATTAGGCATAGATGTAGATGGCACAGTATTTGATCAAATGAATGCCCCCACCCAAGCATGGTTTAAACGCTTAGTTAAAAACCAAAAGAAAATGTATGACCAATCAAAAACCTATAGAAAAAGAACAGAAGTAGATGAGTCATTCCAAGAATATTCGGCTGAGCTACAAGAAAAATTGCTCAATGCAGAAAACCAACAAGTACCTTATACAACAAAAGCTGGCATAGAAACTATGATAGAAAGCGTGTTAGGGCCAGAAACAGCCACAGACAAACAACTTAGAAAACTATTAGAGCAGTCAGACAAGCTATTTAAAAGTAAAAAACTACCTACTTGGTTACAAAAAGTACTTTTAACTTCAGATACTAGACTTAGAAACTACGGGCCTGTAGGAGTTCAGATAGCGGATTTCTTTAACCTAGACCCTAGGACTGTATCCGAATCTGGCAGAGCAGGTATATTTACTTTAAAAACTAGAAGAGCAAATGCTTTACACAACAAAGCCGCTAAAATACTAGGAGTAGAAGATGGTTGGATTTACTCTAGCTTATCAACTGAACAAAGGGCCATAGTTAATGAAGCCGCAGACGATACAAAAGATACTAATACCTTATCTCCAAAAGCACAAGAACTACGAAAATTCCTACAAGAAGTTTATGTAGACTTAAACTTAAAGTCCTATGGAGTAGACGAAAGAAATAACTTCTTCCCTCGTGTAATTGCAGTTGCAGAAATAGCAGGCAATGATAGTTTACAAATGATAGCTAGACAGCTTTTAAAAGAAGCTAACCCACAAGCATCAGAAGCTGATGTAAATAACGCAGTTAATGGGGTTGTAAAAAAAGGAAACGGAGAATTAGACTTTAATCCGCAAGATGAAATAGACATAGGTATGATGAAAATAAGAAAAGAGCTATGGTCTAGCGTAACGAATAAACAGTTAATTGATTCTGGACTAGCTTTACCTGCAGAAGTAGGTCTACAACAGTACTTAGATAAAGTAGCTTTAAAGTTTGAGTTTGAACGATCGGGCGGAGCTGAACAGTTAAATGGGCTAATAGCTCAACTAACCCCTGAGCAACAAGTAGATGCTAGAAATATAATTGACTCTATGTTTGGTAAAACACCACCTATAGATAAAGGCTGGTTAAAAACAGCAAACAACATATTACTACCTGTAAACGTTGTTACTTTATTAGCTTTTACTGTATTAGCTTCTTTACAAGACACAGCAGGGCCAGTACTCAGATCTAGGGGTACAGCTAAAATAAGTGATATAACTAGCGTAATAAAAACTATGATTAAAGACCCGCAAGAGGCTGCTGAATTAGCAAGAGAAGTAGGAGTTATAGGCGTAGATGCTATGTCTAGCTTCTTTATTTTTGCAGGCGAACAAAACTTTATGAACCAAACAGCTAAAGGTGTTTCCGACACTTGGTTTAGAGTAACTTTGCTAGAAGCCTACACTAAGTTTACTAGAGTTTTTGCTACGGGCATGGGCGTTAGATTTTTACAAGACAGCGCACGAAAAGCCAAAGAAGGTGACGCTGAAGCTCAACTGTATCTAAACGAGTTAAACGTAACAGCAGACGAAGTGTTAGCTTGGGAAGGAGGCAAAGCAAATGACGCTACTAGAGAAAAGGTTAATGAAGCTTTAGCTCAGTTTGTAGATGAATCTATTGTTAGACCTAATCCAGCACAAAGACCTACGTATGCTAATAACCCTAGGTATGCACTTATATGGCAGCTTAAATCTTTCTTTTATGCTTACGGAAAAACAATTGTCTATCCTACATTAAAAGAATCTCATAGAAATTTTGTAAGCCAAGGCGCCGGTGCAGGAGTTATGCCTTTGTTAATGATGGCTGGAATACTATTGCCTATAACTATGTTAGGCCTAGAGATTAGAGAACTTACTAAGTATTTACTTGCAGAAGCATTGCCAGGTATAGACGGAGACGACCCTGGAGTAAATTATTTTAAAACTAACAGTATGAGCACTGGTCAATATATGACAGAAATAATAGACAGAAGTGGTATGTTAGGGCCGCTTGCTTTAGCGTTACCTATATTTTCTGCAAGACATAGGTATGGTCAGCCTTTCTGGGTACCACCTTTAGGACCAGCGGCAGAGAAAATATATGATGGAGTAACTTGGGATTGGAGAACGGCTGATTACATACCTGGGTATAGTCAGCTAGACACTAGGAATTTAGGAAGGTAAAATTAATTATGGCATATTCAGACACAATAAAATTTGTAGTGGGAGACACACTACCGGTTTTAGAAACAACATTAAAAGACAGTAATACCGCTGCAAGTGGGAAGACGTTAGATACAGAAAACTCAGATACTTGGGCAGCTCTAAGTTTATCTAGTGGCTCTGTAAAACTAAGAATAAGAGAAGTCGGACAAACAACATTGACACAAACAATTACTGGTGCGATAGCAGACGCTGCTAATGGCAGAGTAAACTTTACTATACCAAGTGGAACTTGGACCACAGCAGGAACGTTTGAGGGCGAAATAGAATTTACTTCTTCAGGAGGAGGAATACATACTGTTCAGGACTTAATTAAGTTTAAAGTCCGTAATGACTTTGACTAATGTCCAAGCTTAAAAGTGTTACTTCTTTTGTAGACCTAAAAGGTAGCATTGCTCACGTTGACCTAAGAGGACAAGTAACTCACGTTAATCTACAACTTACTGATCTATACCTAAATCCAGATAGCATAGATAGAATATTTAGCGATACCTTTAGCCATACAGATGTACTTAGCTATGACATAGATAAACGTGCAGACGACGCTGCATACATATCAGAGTTCCACGTATTTGATTTATCTAAACCTTTTACAGATTCTATAGGTTTTACTGAAAACGTAGATATATTAAGAACTCTGGGTCTAAGTTTTGCAGATACACCTACTATGTCTGATGCGGCTGTCGTGTCATTCTCTGGGGCACATAACGATACCGTGTCCGTAGCAGAAATATTAAATTACGCTATGGGTAAAGCTTTATCTGATACAACTAATATGTCAGATAGCCAAGTTTTAGAACCTAATTTAGGCAAAACAGACAGTGTTAGCATGTCAGAAGTACTTTCTAGGGTAGTAACGTTTGAACGTTCTTTTGCTGATACTATATCTTTAGACGATAGAACGTCTTTAGCTGACCCGCTTGCTACAGACGTATCAGGTAATAAAACAAATGTAATATCTATGGCAGATGTGCTTACGTACGATTGGGCTAAAACTAGAATTGACACGTTTGGTATGGTAGAAAGTCATGCTATAGACTTTACTCCAGGAGGGTTTACCGACTCATTCGCTTTTGCAGATAGCGAAACACTAGCTACTAGTTTAGGTAAGTCTGATACCTTTGCGTTTAGTGATAGCGAGTTTATAAATACAAGTTTAGGTAAAGAAGAAACCATAGGTTTTACAGACAACCAAACGCTTTCTAGCAGTTTGAGTAAGACCGATAGTATCTCTACTAGTGATGTAGAGATTTTAGCTACAAGTTTAGGTAAATCAGATACCGCAACTATTTCCGAAACTCATATATATAGTTTTGGTAAATCAGCACAAGATAGTGCTACAATAACTGAGTCGATCAGTATTCTAAATGCAAATAGACAAAGTGCATTAAATGCCTCGGCTTTAAATAGTAATACACTTAACTAGGAGAAATTATGTTAAATGATGACTTAAAACTAACAGGTAAATTAACCATTGCTATCAATGGCGAAACCGTTAAAGAAGTTCCTAACTTAGTTGTTACTGCAGGAAAGGGTTATGTTGCTAGTAGAATGAAGGATGCTTCAGCTACTGCAATGTCACACATGGCGATTGGTTCTGGTGATACAGCGGCTGCAGCAGGTCAAACTGCTTTAGGTACTGAGTTAGCTAGAACTTCGTTAACATCAACAACTGTATCAGGTGCTGATATTGTTTATGTTGACACTTTCGCAGCTGGTACTGGTACTGGTGCTGTCAAAGAAGCAGCTATTTTAAATGCTTCTTCTGGTGGAACTATGTTATGTAGAACCGTTTTCTCAGTAGTAAACAAAGGGGCTAACGACGCTATGACAATTACCTGGACGGTAACTGTTTCATAATATAAAGGAGATGTAAGTTGGCTATTGTTTTTAAGAACAATGCGACTACAACCCTATCGGGGAATATAAACTCGTCTGTTACTTCTATAGCGGTAACTGACGGTAGTGTTTTCCCCTCTTTAAATAGCGGAGAGTCGTTTTTTGTTACGTTTGATGACGGAACAAATAAAGAAGTTGTAAAGGTAACTGCCAGAAGTGGTAATACCCTTACTGTTACCCGTGCTCAGGACGGGACTTCCGCACGTGCATTCTCCCAAAATGATGCTGTAGATTTACGTCTTACAGCAGCAGTTCTAGAAGCCTTCCCACAACTTAACGGAAACTCCCAAACAGGAGTATTAGACGTAACTGGTGTAAAAATTGCTGGTTCTGAAGTAATCGATAGTTCTGGAGAATGGCAAGGACCTGCAGGGGGTATAAAAGGAGCAACTGGTGCTCAAGGCCCTACAGGTAGTACTGGCCCGCAAGGGGCAAAAGGCGAAGTAGGAGTTACGGGTGCCAAAGGCGCAACCGGTACTCAAGGACCAACTGGTAGTACAGGACCCACAGGTTCTACTGGAGCAGATGGACCAACCGGACCGAATGGCCCTCAAGGAGCAAAAGGTGTAACTGGATCAACAGGTCCAACCGGACCAGATGGACCAACCGGACCAACAGGCTCACAAGGAGCCAAAGGAGCTACAGGCGGAACGGGTCCAACAGGCGGAACGGGCCCAACAGGCCCACAAGGAACAAAAGGAGCGACTGGTGCCCAAGGTGCAGAAGGACCAGATGGCCCAACAGGCTCGACAGGACCTACAGGTGCAAAAGGTGAAGTAGGTGCTGGTGGAGCTAAAGGTGCAACCGGCGCAGCTGGTTCAAATGGTAGTAATGGGGATAAAGGTGCCACAGGTGCTCAAGGCCCTACAGGCGGAACAGGTCCAACCGGATCAACAGGTCCAACAGGTTCACAAGGAGCAAAAGGTGCAACCGGTGCAGCAGGTGGGGATGGCGCAGATGGAGCAAAAGGTGCTACAGGCGCACAAGGCCCTACAGGCGGAACTGGACCTACGGGTTCAACTGGTGGAACAGGACAAAAAGGCGAAATAGGAGCTACAGGACCAACAGGCCCAGCGGGTGGAGATGGAAATGACGGAGCTGCTGGAGCAAAAGGAGCTACAGGCGGAACGGGTCCAACAGGCCCAGCAGGTGGTGATGGATCAGATGGAGCTAAAGGTGCCACGGGTGGTACAGGTCCTACAGGTCCAACGGGCGCAAAAGGACAAAAAGGTGAAATAGGAGCTACAGGCCCTACTGGTCCAGGTGGTAGTGATGGAGATGACGGAGCCGCTGGGGCAAAAGGTGCTACAGGTGGTACAGGACCTACGGGCCCACAAGGTGATAAAGGCGCAACAGGCGCAGGCGGGTCAACAGGCTCACAAGGTGACAAAGGTGCAACTGGAGCAGGTGGTTCTACAGGTAGCGCAGGAGCTAAAGGTCAAAAAGGAGAAGTAGGTAATACAGGTTCTACGGGTGCAAAAGGCGCAACAGGCGGAACTGGACCTACAGGCGGAACTGGACCTACAGGCCCAACAGGCCCACAAGGTGATAAAGGAGCGACTGGGGCAGGTGGTTCAACAGGTTCTGCAGGAGCCAAAGGTCAAAAAGGAGAAGTAGGAGCTACAGGTGGTACAGGACCAACCGGTCCACAAGGATCTAAAGGAGCAACTGGTGCAGGCGGACCTACAGGTAGTACAGGTACTGGTATTACTATGGAAGGACAAGTTGCTCAAACAAGCAATCTTCCTTCTTCAGGCAACACTAAAGGTGACGCTTATATAGTACAAGCAGATGATAGTTTACATATTTGGGATGGCTCAGCATGGGTAAGTGGTGGATCTATTCAAGGCCCCACAGGTAGTACTGGTTCACAAGGAGCCAAAGGTGCAACGGGTTCAACTGGTGGAACAGGTCCTACAGGTCCAACCGGCCCACAAGGCGACAAAGGTGCAACAGGTGCAGGCGGATCAACAGGTTCAGCAGGTGCTAAAGGAGCAACTGGGGGAACCGGTCCAACAGGTGGAACAGGTCCTACAGGCCCGACCGGACCTACTGGCGCTAAAGGCGAAGTTGGTTCTCAAGGTGGTACAGGCCCAACTGGATCAAAAGGGGCTACCGGTGCAGGCGGTTCTACAGGTTCAGCAGGTGCAAAAGGGGCAACTGGAGCAGGCGGATCAACAGGTTCAGCAGGTGCTAAAGGTGCTACAGGTGGTACAGGCCCAACAGGCCCAGGTGGAGCTAAAGGACAAAAAGGAGAAATAGGTGCTACTGGCCCAACAGGTGGTACAGGACCAACAGGACCAGCAGGTAGTAATGGTTCTAATGGAGATAAAGGAGCAACTGGAGCTACAGGCCCAACTGGCTCAGGTGGAGCTAAAGGAGCAACAGGTGCAACAGGACCAGCAGGTAGTAATGGTTCTAACGGGGCTAAAGGACAAAAAGGAGCGACTGGAGGAACTGGCCCAACAGGTGGTACAGGACCAACAGGACCAGCAGGTTCAAACGGTAGTGCTGGTGCTAAAGGTGCTACAGGTGCTACTGGGCCAGCAGGTTCAAACGGTAGCGCAGGTGCAAAAGGACAAAAAGGCGCAACTGGAGGAACTGGCCCAACAGGTGGTACAGGACCCACAGGCGGAACTGGACCTACAGGTCCACAAGGTGATAAAGGAGCTACTGGAGCAGGCGGATCAACTGGAGGAACTGGTCCAACAGGGCCAACAGGACCAGGAGGAGCTAAAGGAGCTACTGGAGCAGGCGGACCTACAGGTAGTACTGGTGGAACTGGACCTACAGGTGCAAAAGGACAAAAAGGAGCGACTGGAGGAACCGGACCTACAGGTGGTACAGGACCTACAGGACCAGGTGGAGCCAAAGGAGCAACTGGTGCAGGCGGACCTACGGGTGGAACCGGACCAACAGGGCCAGGCGGAGCTAAAGGGCAAAAAGGAGAAATAGGCGGTACAGGACCTACAGGTGGCACAGGGCCAACAGGACCAGGTGGTGCAAAAGGTGCTACTGGATCAACAGGACCAACAGGAGGAACCGGGCCTACAGGTGGTACAGGACCAACAGGTGCAAAAGGAGCAGCAGGTTCTAATGGTTCTAATGGATCAACCGGACCAACTGGACCTAAAGGAGCTACCGGCGCAGGCGGATCAACAGGTAGTGCTGGTGCTAAAGGACAGAAAGGAGCTACAGGTTCAACAGGTGGCACAGGACCTACAGGTTCAGCAGGTGCTAAAGGAGCAACTGGAGCAGGTGGTGGCACAGGACCAACAGGTGCAAAAGGAGCAACTGGATCAGCCGGCGGTACAGGACCAACGGGCCCAACAGGACCGGGCGGAGCAAAAGGAGCTACAGGTGGATCTGGCCCAACAGGTTCAGCAGGATCAAAAGGAGCTACAGGAGCAACAGGACCTACAGGTAGTACCGGATCTACTGGTAGTGGCGGAGCTAAAGGCCAAAAAGGAGCAAGTGGAGCTACAGGCCCAGGCGGAAGTAATGGTAGTACAGGACCAACGGGCCCAACAGGACCAACGGGCCCAACAGGACCAACCGGCTCAGGTCTAAGTTCAAGTTCAAACGCACAGGTTAATAGCTTAGGAGTAGGAACAGGCGGTAGTGGAACAACTGGTGAGATTAGAGCAACTAATAACATAACAGCTTATTACTCTGATGAAAGACTAAAAGATTTTGAAGGTAAAATAGATAATGCGTTAGAAAAAGTCTTAGCATTAAGTGGTTATTACTATAAAGATAACGAACTAGCTAAAGAGCTAGGTTATGATAATGAAAGACGTCAAGTAGGTCTAAGTGCACAAGAAGTGAAAAAGATACTACCAGAAGTTATAACAGAAGCTCCAATTGACGATCAATATTTAACAATATGGTATGATAAACTTATACCGCTAATCATTGAGGCAATAAAGGAGTTAGCTGACAAGAAGTAAACACAGGAGGTGTTATGAATTCACTTTGGCAAATGTGGGAAAGAGGCATAACGCCTATTACTTGCAACAAAATAATAGAAGAATGTGAAAAGCTACAGCCTATGGAAGCTAATGTAGGTCTTACAGATTCTAATGTAAATACAAGCATACGGAGATCTGAAGTAAGATGGGCAGGACAGGTAGAGTGGATAAACAAACTTGTTTATAGCTTTGCTACTAGAGCTAATAGACAAGCTTTTGGTTTTGACATTTCTTATCTAGAAGATATTCAATACACTATATATAAAGGTACAGATGAAGGCTACTATGATTGGCACCATGATACTTTTTGGGCAGGTCATACTTCTTTTGACAGAAAAATAAGCGTAACAATACAACTTAGCGACCCTACAGAATATAAAGGGGGACGATTTCTTTTAGATCCTATGTATGAACAACCCGACCCTATTGCGTTAGTACAACGCGGTACAGTATTTTGCTTTCCTTCTCCAATACGACATACAGTGGAGCCCGTAACTAGCGGCGTACGTAAATCTTTAGTAGCCTGGATAGAAGGACCGAAGTTTAAATGATTATAGTAATAGATAAAGTCTTTTACCCTCAAACTTTAGAGACTGTAAACAGTCAAAACAAACACACTTATTTTAAAAAAGAAGAAGAACATGACAACGGTATAGTTGCTAGACGTTTAACCCAGACAGCTGGTAATTATTTTAACTTTGATAATCAAGTAGGCTATGACATATGGTTTCATAGAAATGGTATGCCAGATTGGCACCAAGATAGAGATGAGCAGACTTTTTTTAAGACAGGACAAAGCCATTTTCCTATATGTTCTATAGTTTTTTATCCACATGTAAAAGATTTAGTAGGCGGCGAACTTATATTTAAAAACAATATGCGTATAACACCAGTGTCAAATAGACTTGTCATGTTTGGTCCTGGGTTAGAACATAAAGTAACACCTATACAAAGCGGCGAAAGAGTATCTATGAACATAAATGCTTGGAACTATGACGTAGAGGTAGCCACAGATTTTAACTAATGCAAAAATTTGTAATTAATTTAAAGAGTAGGCCTGAACGCAGACAGCACTTTATAGCAAAAAATACAACACTAAAAGACTACACATTTGTAGAAGCTGTAGACGGTTTAGCACAAGATTTATCTAACTATAAAACTAGACCAGGGTGGATAGACCCATTTCAAAATAGAGGTATTGTTCCTACAGAAATAGCTTGTTTCTTATCACATAGAAAAATGTGGCAAAAATGTATAGAGTTAAATGAACCTATATATGTAATAGAAGACGATGCCATTATAAATGTAGATAGATGGGACGAACCTTTTTATGACCACACAATAGGGTACTGGGACCTACTGTACCTACAACGCAATGAAAACGAACCAGAGAACACTATAAAAGTATCTGATAGACTAGAAAGACCTTGGTACCCATACAACACAACGGCGTATGTGATCTCACCAAAAGGTGCACGAAAGCTTTTAAATACTAATATAATGGAAGAAGGTATAATACCAGTAGACGAGTATATACCTGAACAAATCAGAGAGGGTAGTCTTATGGCTCTTGCCTTGCAGGAAGACTCTTGCAACCAAGCGACTACAGATGTGCTACCCTCTGACATACGTAACGATAGGAGAGATATGACAATACACGTAGTAACGATAGGCACAGACGTCAATAAAATGAAGAGGCTATACCAGTCTGCTTCTAAACATGACATAACAATTACCAATTGGGGTTTTGGTGTGGAGTGGAAAGGTACAGATATGACAGGTCCAGGTGGTGGACAGAAAGTAAACATACTAAAACAGAACATAGGAGAACTTGCGGACACGGATATTTTACTCTTCACAGATTCGTACGATGTTTTTTATGCAGATAGCTTAGAAACAATCAAAGAAAGGTACTTAGACATGGGGCATAAAGTACTTTTTGCTGCAGAAGAAGTGTGTTGGCCTGATCCTAGCATAGGTAACCAGTTTCCATCCTCACATACCAGGTATAGATATCTTAATTCTGGTACGTTTATAGGTGAAGTGGGCGAAATAAAAAAAATATTAGCTCATGGGCCTATAGAAGACCATCAAGATGACCAACTTTTCTACCAACAAGCATATCTAGAAGGTATTTATGACATAGGATTAGATATAGAAGCTTATATATTTCAGTGTCACGAGCCTAATATAACGATGTTAGGTACCCAGTTATGGAATCAAGAAACTACTTGTTGCCCCTGTGTATATCACGGCAATGGAGATGATAATGCTAAGGTTAATTTTGAGCGTATCTACAATCAAATGTACTCAACACCTCAAAATTTATTTCACACACCTAATGATGAGTGTGAAGTATTAGACAAAGATATGCTTATTGTTGATTTTATGTCAGAACATCAATGCCAAAGAATGATAGAAATAGCAGAACAATGGGGAGAGTGGCAAAGTTTACCTTTAGATAGTTACCCAGCACAAGAGATAAGACTAAAACAATTAGGGTTATACGAAGAACTAGAAGAACATTGGCAAGCAAAAGTTAAACCTATTATAGAAAGATACTGGAACCCATTAGTTGTAGACGGTGTAAGAGATGCTTTTATGCTTAAGTATTCTACAGATTCACAAACTAAATTAGCTCTACACCATGACTCTTCGCACGTAACGGGCTCAGTAAAATTAAATAAAAACTATAAAGGTGGCGAGTTAATTTTCCCTAGGCAGAATATAAGTAACGCTGATATACCTGTAGGTAAACTGCTTTTATTCCCAGGACAAGTAACACACCCACACGAATGTGTAGAACTTATTGAAGGCACTAAGTACAGTCTTACTATATGGTCACAGAGGTACAAAGGCGATATACTGTAAAGTATGGAATTTGAAGATAAAATACTTACTACAGATGATATAACCGAACTGTATATTACTGGGGTTATAGAAGATTTATACTTAAACTCAGTAGGTTTTTTTAATAAAGGTACCTATAACTATCCAGGCGCAGACTTTACAAAAGAAGAAGTACAAGCTGCAGATCCTAACCTCCACGCAATGTACTGGACAAATCTTTGTATGTATTACGCTTCAGGACAAAACGGTGGTGTTGTATTCTCTATGCACGTAAACGGTTATCTTGTAAATATTACTTTAGGGTACATACAAGATGGCGCATATCATTTGTGTAATACTTTAATTAGACCCGACAAAGACGGCACTAGGGGTTTTATGCGTAATCCTGAATATCATAATAATAGAGCTACGAATGAAAAAAGTTTAGGCGCAACTATTGCTTATAGCTATTGCGATGTAGGATCTCCTATGAACGATACTTTTATGGCTTATAAAAACCATTTTGGTCCTATAGAAGAATGTAATATAAGAAACTGGGATACTTTAAAACATTTAGGTCAGGTCACACAAAACTACAGCACTAGTGGACAGGATTGGGATGGGGTAAAATCTGAATATAATGTAGTGTTTGAAAAATATTCTATGGAGTATTATTAATGTCTGGTTTTATAGATAAAACAAGCAATATTGATGCAGCTGAAATAGCAGCAGAATACCGTACACCAGATCAAGGTGTTAGTGCTAAATCTAACAGTAATGTTACCTGGAACGAATATAGAAAAATGACGCCTAGGGCTAACCAGGCCGTTAACGCTATTACTACAGCTGGTTCACAAACTTTACAAGCCCGAGATTTTGGTGGGACAGCCGGCATGATAAGCCATAATCAGGCAGTAACCACAGGTACTAGTAAAGGTGCATCAACAGTTACATATACTGGAGTTAGCTCTCCTACCGGGTCCGGCGCAGCTTTTTTGAACGCAAACAGTGGAGGAGGTTTTGGTAATTTTGGTTTAGGTTCTAGTGGTGGTACTAGTGGAATCAGCCTGACTGGCGTAGCTAGTTTCCCTAGTGGTAGTACTCTTCATGCTCTATATATGGCAGCTAGTGGATTTGGCGGCACAAGCTACATTGAAGTTTCGGCTAGTAATTCTAATTCTGGGTGGACTACTATGTATCTAAGAAGCTTATACCCAGGTGGTAGTACTACATCAGGAAGCAGTACGTTTTATAACTTTACTTTTACATATCCCAGGAGTGACTTTACGTACACTTATACCTCCGGCAAAAGACAATGGAGCGTTTATACAGGTATTGGTGGCAACATGACACTTACGGGATTTAGCATATTATTAAATAGGCCTTTCACAGTGGAGTTCGTATGATTAATTTAAAAAACCCACCAGGGCTACCTCCTTGGTCAGAAATATCTAAAAAACGTAAAGTAGCTAGAGTATTCTTTATATTCTTGTTCCCTGTAAAGATACTACTTATGTTTATGGGGGTATCATTTGGTGTTACAGCGCTTTTTGGCCTATAATCCTTTTATGGCTACGGTTAAAGAAACATTGGCAAAAATCGAATCACACGAAAGAGAGTGTAATATTCGATACACTGCTATAGAAAAGCGCTTAGACAAAGGAGATGCTAAGTTTGACCGTATGGACACTAAGTTCACAACAATGATTATAGGCGTATACGTCCTTATCATTGGGTCTAGCTTTTTATAAGGAGGTACCTATGGCTAAAGCCGAAAGCAAATTACCACAGTTAATCAACTTTGATGGTAAACAATACGATATAACCCAGATGACTGACCGAGTAGCTCAGCAATTTAACATGTTAGTTAGATTACAAAGTGAATGGCAAGACGCTGATTTTAACTTACGAAAGGTAGAAGCAGCACAAAAAACAACCGTAACGGAACTGCAAGTCTTTTTAAAAGAAGACAAGATTAAGTCAGTAGACGACAGGATAATAACACCATGAATGTAGAACAACTAAAAGAAGAGATTAAAAGACACGAAGGCGAAGTTTTAGAAATTTATAAAGATAGCCTAGGCTACAAAACATTAGGTGTCGGGCATCTATGCCAACCTAATGATCCTGAATACGATTGGGAAGTTGGTACTAAAGTGTCACAAGAAGTTGTTGATCTGTATTATGAAGATGATTTTGCTAAGCACGTAGATGAAGCCATACACGTGTTTGGTACAGAAGAAGATTTTTACAAGTTACCCGAAAATATCCAACACGTCATAGTTAATATGTGCTTTAATCTAGGAGGGACTAGACTTTCTAAGTTCCGTAACATGTTAAAAGCATGTAGATCACATGATTGGAAACAAATGGCAGCTGAAATGGAAGACAGCAGATGGTTTAACCAAGTAGGAAGAAGGAGTCGAGAACTGCAAGAATCAGTTCTGAATACTGTATAATGAAAAAATGGCATATATTAAACTTAACACCTTTGGAGGACTTGCTCCTAAAGCTTCTCCCCGTCTATTAAAAGATGAGTTAGCTACAACTGCTACCGACGTAAATCTTGAAAGTGGGCGTTTAGTACCTATAAGAGATAATTCTGATACTCTTACCCTTTCTAATTCTTCTAGACAAAGCATTTTTAAATACACAGATAGCCCAGAACGTTGGCTACAATTTGACGAAGATGTTAACGTCGTGCGTAGTGCTATTCCTGGAGACACTAACGACACGTTATATTGGTCAGGTCAAACTTTCCCTAAAATGGGTAGATCTTCAGACATAATTGGTGGTTCTGTGTACCCTAATGCTGCTTACAGATTGGGTATACCTGCCCCAACAGCCGCTCCAACAGTAGCTCCAGTAGGACAAACACAGTTTGATGGCATTATTGCATTTGTAAATGAGAGTTCCACAATCACTATTACTACTTCTACAAGTGGCTCAGCTACCGCCCATAGTGCTTCTGTAGGTGAATACATAACACTTACAGGTTTTGCTACAACGCAGGGAGTAGCTGCTGCAGATATAAATGGTAATTATAAAATAAAGACAGTGCCTAGTGTTTCTACTCTAACAGTAGAATTATCTGCTGCTGCAACGGGTACGGGTAATAGTGCCTCTGTAGCAAACGGTGTAGCACTTGGTGGTAATTCAGACGCAGAGTTAGATTATGAAACTTCCTACGTATACACTTTTGTATCTGCATACGGAGAAGAAGGCCCGCCTTCGCCTGCTTCTACTGTTATAACTACAGATGATAATATGACTGTAGCTTTATCCGCGTTAGAAACTTCCACTAGTATCACTAATACTAACCTATCAAAGAAAAGAATATATAGATCTAATACTGGTTCTAACTCTACACAGTTTCAGTTTGTAGCAGAACTTGCTTTGTCAGCTACGACCTACACGGACGTTTCTAAAAATAGTGAATTAGCCGAAGTTTTACCCTCTAGCACTTGGATTGCACCGCCAGATGACAGCGCTTTATATCCAGATGGTCCTATGAAAGGGTTGTTAGCTTTAGGCAATGGTACTTTTGCTGGTTTTACAGGTAATAGAATATGTTTTAGTGAAGCTTATCAGCCACACGCTTGGCCTGCCGCATATAGATTAGGTATAGAAGAAAAAATAGTAGGTATAAAAGCTACTTCTAATGGGCTTATTGTAGGTACAGAAAGCACTCCTTACTTAGTAACGGGCAGCGACCCTTCAGCCATGATTGCTATAAAAATAGAAACAGCAGAAGCGTGTTTGAGTAAAAGGTCTATGGTAGATATGGGTGAAACAGTAATATATGCAGGGCCCGATGGCTTGATTGCAGCTTCTGGTGCCCAAGCGTCTAATATAACAGAAGGTTTAATAACTCCAGAACAATGGCAAAGTGATTACTACCCTTCTACTATAACTGGTTTTTACTGGCAGGGTAGATATGTAGGGTTTTACAATACCGGTTCGGGTTTTGGTGGATTTATATTTGACCCTCGACAAGGTACAAATGCTCTTGTAAATTTAGATGCAGCCGCATTAATTCGAGGCGGGTTTACTGACCCCGACGATAACGAGTTGTACTTAATAATAGGTAATAAAATTAAAAAATTCCAAGGTAGTTCTACTAACCTTACGTACAATTGGAAGAGTAAAGAGTTTCCAATGGCCCGACATACTAGTATGGGGTTTGCAAAAGTAGATGCAGAAGCATATCCGGTAACTTTAAAAGTGTACGGAGATGGTTCGGTAATATATAACGCTACAATTTCTACAAGCGGTAGTGTTTTTAGTGTCACAGGTACTACTCCTAGTTTTAATGCTACATCTATAACTGAACCCGTAGTACGTTTGCCTGCAAGTGTACATAAAACTTTTGCATTTGAAATAGAAACTGCAAAAGTAGTAAACGAGGTTTGTCTAGGAGAGTCAATCGTAGAGCTGAAGGAAGTGTAATGACTACAAAACTTCCAGGCTTAAAAAACATACCTCCTAAAACTGACAGAGAACTAAAGATAGCACTCGATGCTATTAAAGAAGCATTAGAAGTTAGATTAGGCAGACGTGGCGATCCTTTAGATAGAGCTGTAACTCTTAGAGAATTATCTGATTCTGGTATCGTAAAGGTAAGAAACAAAGCTGTTGGTGTAGAAAATGGCATATCTCCTCCAGATGACGGTGGGCCTGGAGATCTTACCACCCCACCCGCACCTACTAACCTAGAAGCAAGTGGAGCTTTTACTGGCATACTTTTAACTTGGGACAAAGCTAGTTACGGCAATCACGCATACACAGAAATATGGAGATCGCAAGCAAATGCTCTTGGTGGCGCTACTCTTATATCTACTACTAATGCCTTTGTATATTCTGATGAAGTAGGTTACGGAGCTACTTATTATTATTGGGTTAGGTTTGTAAGTATTGCAGACGTAGTAAGCCCTTACAATGCTACTGAAGGCACGGTTGCTAATACAGAAGTAGACATAGGCGCAGTAATGCAAGCTCTTTCAGAAGAGTTAAGTGCTCTACCTGGTTTCTCTACATTAAACACAACTATACCTATTACTTTAGGTTCTACTACTGCTAACTTACAGACTACTATAGCTACTGTAAACTCTGCAGCTGCTGCCGCCCAAGCTTCAGTTAATAGTTTAACAACAAGTACACCTAGGGTTATAAGGGCAACCTCTGCACCTACAACTAGAGATGACAGCAGTAGTTTGCAAGCTGGTGATATATGGATGGACACCGACAACGGTAATGAGATATTCGTGTACACCGGTAGTACCTGGGCAGCAAGTACGGCCGGGTCTACTAGTTCCTCTGATACAACTTTACAAACACAAATTAACGCTAATGGTAATGCTATATCTCAAAACGCATCTGATTTATTATTAGTTGCGGGTGTTAGTGACAATGGAGATATATCAACTTCAATAAATATTACTTCTTTAAACTCTTCTATAACTAATGCTAATACAAATATAGGTGCAAATGCTTCTGCTGTTGCTGCTTTAACAACTAGGGTAACAAGTGCCGAAGGGACTATAACCTCACACACAGGCGATATTACAGAACTAGAAAGTACTTTGTCTGGTTACTCTGGAACCTCTACTGTAGCTAGTGCAGTCAGTGGTTTAAACACTAGGCTTACATCTGCTGAAGGTACTATAACTAGTCAAACTTCTTCTATTACATCTTTAAACAGTGCATTAAATGGTTTTGGTGGTACGAATGGGGTAGCTAATGCTATTAGTGGATTACAAACACAGATAACATCTAATGATGATGACATAGCAACTAAAGCAAGTACCTCCTCTGTTACTGCTCTAACTTCTACAGTAAACGCGAAGAACCAAACTTTTGTACAAGATAATGCTCCAACTGCTGTAGCTACTGGTGATCTTTGGGTCGACAGTAATGATGGCAATAAACTTTACCGCTGGAACGGAAGCGCATGGGTGACTATTCAAGATGGTTCTATCGGCACAGCAATAACAAACGCAGCTACAGCGCAATCAACAGCAGACGGTAAGATTGACAGTTTTTATCAAGATGATGCTCCAGGTTCTGCAAGTGAAGGCGACATTTGGTTTGACACTAACGATGGTAACAAAGTTTATACTCGACGTTCAGGTTCTTGGGTTGCAACACAAGACTCAGCAATTGCAACAGCATTGTCAAACGCAGCTACTGCAGATGCAAAAGCAGACGGTAAAGTAACAACCTTTGTAGGAACTTCAGCACCAACTGCTACAGCTATTGGCGACCTTTGGATAGATACAGACGATAACAATAAGTTGTATCGTGCAACTGCGGTCGGTAGTAGTAACTGGGTAGCCGTAAACGATACTTCTGGTATAGCTATACATTCACAAGACAATGAACCTACAGGAGTAAATGCAGGTGACTTGTGGTTTGACACTAATGATAACAATAAACAATATCGCTATAACGGCAGTGCCTGGGTAGCTGTTGATGACACACGTTTAACTTCTAACGCAACCGCTATATCTAGTCTATCTACAGCTGTAGGTTTGTCTGGTTCAAGTTCTACTAAAATAACTAACTTAGAAACTACAGTTAATAATGGCACAACTGGAGTAGGTGCTATAAACACTGCAGTAGGTCTTTTAACTTCAAGGGTAGAAGATAACGAAGATGATATAGTTGCTACAAATAGCTCTATTACTTCTTTATCAGGTACAGTAAATACTAAAACACAAACCTTTGTATCTACTTCAGCACCGACTGCCATCTCTATTGGTGATTTATGGATAGATACAGACGACAGTAATAAACTGTATCGTGCAACTGCAGCTGGTAATAGCAACTGGGTGGCCGTGAACGATACTTCAGGGATCACGGTCCACGCTCAAACATCACAGCCTACTGGATCACAAGAAGGCGACCTTTGGTTTGATACAGATGATGCTAATAAACAATATAGATGGAGTGGTAGCGCTTGGGTAGCCGTTGTAGATACAAGAGTAGCTGCAAATGCCACTGCTGTATCTAATTTATCTACAGCCGTAGGCTTAAGTGGCTCTACTTCTACTAAAATAGATGCTTTAGAGACTACTGTAGACCATAGCACAACTGGTGTAGCTGCAACTGCTAATGCTGTTAGCCAATTAGAAACTACTGTAACTGCTATACCTGTGAACTTTAGTCAAGCAACTGCACCTGGTGCTTCGGGTCTTACAATAGGGGACTTGTGGGTAGATACAGATGACAAACAATTATACAGATGGGATGGCAGTAACTGGCAAAGTATAAGAGACAGTTTAACCTCGGCTCATGCCACTCTTATATCAAATCTGCGAACAGATGTAGATGGCAACGCTGCAGATATAACTATTAATCAGACAGCTATCTCTGATGAAACAAGTGCAAGAGCTGCGGCAATAACCGGAGTCAATGCTTCTATTGCTACAAAAAACAAAACCTTTATAGGAACAAGTGCTCCTAATGCGTTAGCAGCAGGTGATCTATGGATAGATAGTGATGATGCTAATAAATTGTACAGAGCTACTGGCACAGGAAGTAGCAACTGGGTCGCGGTCAGAGATACAGCTAATGATAATTACCCAAGAGTATTTACACAAAACGACCCACCAACGGCCATAAACACAGGTGATATTTGGTTTGATACAAACGACAGTAATAAACAATATAGGTGGGATGGCAGCAACTGGGTGCTTATACGTGATGTAACTACAAACGCCAGTGTTACTGCTCTATCTTCAGCTGTTACGGACATAGAAGGCAATGCAGCTGCAGCGTATGTACTGCAAGTAAATGCTAACGGTGCTGTTGCTGGTATGGTTATTGAAGCTAATGCTTCTGACTCTGGTACGGGTACAGCCGTACAGTTCCAGGCAGACAAGTTTGCTATATGGGATGGGTCGGGTGCTTCTTCTACTAACTCTGTAGCTCCATTTATTGTGGACTCGGGTGTTGTATATATAGACACAGCTAGAATTAAGGACGGTACTATAACCAATGCAAAGGTTGGGACGTTATCAGCGGACAAGATTACAACTGGCGGTATGGATGCTGCACGTATAACAGCAGGTACTATAAATGCTGCACGTATCGATGCTCAGTTTATAAAATCTACGGACCTATCTGCTAATACCAGCACAGTAATACACGGGGGTAATATAACCACAGGCAATATTGATGCCGCATTTTTAGATTCAGACCTCATAGTGTCTTCGGACCTAGGTTCGAGTGGATCAACCACGATCGACGGTTCGCGTATCACGACTGGTTTAATTAATGCTGACCGTATTAATGTTACTGATCTTGTACTACCTACTATAAATAGAGTTGTATCAGGTAGTACTATTGGTGGCTTCGCTAACAACGACATGAGACTAGCTCAGGTAGGAGAAATAGGAACAGAACGTGGTATTTATATGGGCTATGTAAGAGTCTTTGGTGGTACTGGCCAAGTTAAATCTTTAAGTATTTGTTGTGGAGACGGTACTTATTCAGCAACTGGTTCAGGTACACAACTGTCGGGAGCAGCTGATGCATACGATAATAACCCGAACAGTATTGATTTAGGTGTATACGGCAGCGCTCTGCCTATGACCGATATTGGAGGATTACAATATCATTCTAATAGAGCAGAGTTTTGGGCTGGTATAGCTAGGTTCCAAACTACTACTGCTATAGCCCAGATACCAGTTACCTTTATAAAAAGAAGTGGTACTAGTGCCCCTGCTCATGTATATATACATGCCCAAGGCGACGGCGGAACTAGGTTTTTAACAAAAGTAGAATATGCATTCCAGAGACTTGCACTTAACCAACCTTCTCAATTTACATTTAGTAATCAAAGTAGTGTTGCACAAAATACAGTGTTTACATCTAATACCATAACGCTTTCAGGGAATGGATTTTCTGGTGGTACAGCTGTACTTACTGGTGACAGCACTGCTAAGATGAGTATAAACAGCGGCACTTATGTAACAGGCTCAGCTACTGTTCAATCAGGTGACACTATTTCTCTACGAGTAACAAGCGCAAGTAGTGCGGGTCTTGCTAGAACTGCTACACTAACTATTACAGATATAACAGATGACTTTAAAGTTACTACTACATCTACCGGCGGCGGCGGTGGCGGTGGCGGAGGAGGCCCAAGCTAATGAGTTTTTCATTTACAATAGGCGATATAACAACAACTACGCCTTGGGAAAGGCCAGATAAGACTAAGCTAAATGCTTGGTATGATGACTTTAAAAAGGTAGCAGGTTTTGACAGTTATAATTATTTAGCAGGGGATGCGTTATTTAATACTGAGACTTGGGACGCAGATATAATAGTAACAGGTTCGATTACAACTAACACAGAATTAAAAAATCTATTAAGAGAAGGTATTCGCTTAGGGTTTGAACACAAACAACTCGTAGATATTTTTTATGTAAACAACACTTTTACATACCAAGGCGGCTTTGAATCTTTTTATAAATTAAGAACTTGGCAAAGTTATAGAAAAACAGAAAACAGTGTCGTAACACTAGATGAAACCGTTACAAGCCAACAAATTATTTCAGGGTTGTACAAAGTACAATACAACGAAGCACCTAGTTCTTATAACTACTGGAGAGATATGTATTGCAAAGGTGTATACCCAAACAGCCGAAGAGCTTTAGCTGGAGTATTAGATGGCACTGCATAATTTTAATTATACTTATGCTTTTGTAAGTAGAACTGTAGCTGTAACAGAAACAGGAGTACCTGTGGTTGATTCAGTAGTTGTAGATATCACAGCTATAGATCAGGCTGACAACACTAAAACTATAACAACAAGAGAAGAACGTGCACTAGCTCATCATTCACTTTTGAAAGGTGCGTTGCCAGATTCTTTTGTTGCTTGTAGAGATGTTACAGAACAACAACAAATAGATTGGTTTAAAGCAGGTACAACCACTGCAGACCTAGATGGCTTTTATACCTGGCAGCTTTATGGCTATGCAGAAATGGACGGAACGTGATAATATAAGACATGGCATATAAACGAAAAACAGCAAAAAAACCTATAAAGAAAAAAGCTCTTACTAAAAGACAAGAGGCATCTCTTAAAAGGCATTCCAAGCACCATACTGCTGGGCATATGAAGTTTATGAAAAGGCGTATGCTTTCGGGCGACACTATGAGACAAGCTCATAAAAAAGCACAATCTAAAGTGGGTAAGTAATGTACGAGTATAGATGTAATATAACCAGAGTTGTAGACGGTGATACCGTAGATGCTGAAATAGATTTGGGCTTTGATATAGTTTATAAATCTCGTGTACGTTTATATGGGATCGACACACCAGAATCACGAACACGTGACCTAGACGAAAAAGCTAGAGGAAAATTGGCTTCTCAATTTTTATCTACAAGTATTTTACACGCTGACAATTTAGTCATACAAACAAAACTAGACAAGAAAGGGAAGTTCGGCAGAGTTCTAGGCGTTATCGTTGCAGATGACGTAGATCTAAACCAAGCGCTTATTAATAATTATCTTGCTGTTGCTTACACAGGCCAAAGCAAAGATGATATTGAAGCGGAGCACTTAGCAAACAAGGAGGAGCTGTTAAAGCTTGGAAAATATGAAGAAGTTATTAGCTAACATAGTAGGGAGCGTAGCTCCAACATTAGGAACTGCACTAGGTGGCCCATTGGGTGGTATGGCGGGTGATGTTATATCAAAAGTTTTAGGCGTAGAAAATACTCCAGCAGCTTTAGAAAAAGGCATAGCTGCAGCAACCCCAGAACAATTATTAGAAATTAAAAAAGCTGAAGCAGACTTTGAAGCAAAGATGAAACAGCTTGATGTAGATATCTACAAACTTGAGGCAGAAGAAAAACAAGACGCACGTAAGCATTTTTCTAAAGACTGGACCGCCCGTATTATGGGTATAGCAGTCGTAGGTGGGTTTATGGGTTATATATTTTTAGTTACCCTACAACCACCCGAACAAAACAGCGAGGCCCTAATTAATTTAGTGCTAGGCTATTTAGGTGGTTTAGCATCCGCAGTCATATCCTTTTATTTTGGGGCCTCCAATACTAGCGACAAAGAATGAGTGATATCGTAACTGTTATCCAGCAGGTTGGTTTTCCTATAGCAGCAGCGTTAGGTCTAGGTTGGTTTATATATCAATTAATAATGCGAATAGTCGACGGTATGGAGACTAAATTAGACGTAGTCGATGAAAAAGTAGCAGAACAAATAACCGCTATGGAACTTAGACTAGGTACAAAACTTGACTCACAGCACGGAATACTAGTAGCATTAATAGATAGAATACGTAGTTTAGACAATGAAATCATTAGACAAGACACGTTAATTAAAACTATTTTAGGAGTGCCGCAGCTTATTGATAGCAACAAGATAGCTAAAGCAGATAGAAATGACCAAAGAAAAGATTAAAAGAAAAGTAGGTAGACCAAGCAAGCTTGATATACAAAGAGCAAAAGAAGAAGCTGAAAAAGATAAACTTATATGGTTTGTTATGGCTGTAGGAGTTGCTTTAATTATAGGCATACTGACACAGAACTTACGAGCAGACCAAATGACTCATAAATTTAAGTCACCCTCTTTTAGCGGAGAAAATACTTCTAGCCACTATCTGACTATAGACAACGTTGAGTACACAAGAAAAATGTCTATTAAAGCAGAGATTAAAGCTTTACAAGATCAAATAGAAAGAGATAAGGAAAACACAACACTAGCTAGGTTTATCCGTAATTTAGAATCGAGGATATATGCTCAGTTGTCTAGGCAGTTAGTAGAAGCTTTGTTTGGAGAAACACCAAGTGACAATGGTACAATTGAGTTAGAGGGTAATACTATTACCTATAGTGTATTGGACGGCATAATAACTTTAACCATAGTGGACGCAGAAGGAAATGAAACAATTATCCAAATTCCTATCGGTAGCTTTACTTTCTAGCTGCGCTTCTTTAATTTTTGACCCCATAGAAAACAACCTAGGTCCAATTCAAAGAATAGAAAATGCACAAATAGAAACACTAGCAGTATCTAATCTTGCTTCTGTTGGCATACCAAAACGACAACCCGTAGTAGCTGTATACCCTACAGGTTTTACAGACCAAACCGGACAAAGACTAAGTAATTCAAGCTATGCTTCTTTCTCTACTGCTATAACACAACTCCCAAGTGCTTATCTTATAAGAGCTTTGCATAAGGCTGGTTCTGATAACGGTGGATTTTTCACGGTAGTAGAGAGAGTAGGCCTCGATAACTTAACTAAGGAACGTCAGATCATACGAAGCACTAGAGAACAAAAAGATGAGGGCGCAGAACTAGGGGCCCTTTTGTTCGCTGGTTTAATTATAGAGGGAGGTGTGATAGGATATGAGGGTAACGTTACATCTGGAGGTGCCGGAGCACGTTACTTAGGCCTTGGCGCAACCAAAGCTTACAGAAGAGATTCGGTAACAGTACAACTTAGATTAGTGTCTGTTACATCAGGAAAAGTTTTACTAGAGACATTAGTAACAAAGACAATACTAAGTGCCTCATTAAGTAACGATGTTTTTCGATTTATTTCTGATAATACAGAACTAGTCGAGATAGAGAGTGGTGTTGTAAGAAACGAGTCCGGAGGATTGGCTTTAAGAGCCGCCATAGAAACAGCAGTTCTGCAGATAATCAAGGAAGGTACAAAAGCAGGCTATTGGAGTATAGATGAAAAATTTAAAAATATTGATTGCGATGATGCTTGTGTTACCGCTATACGCGGCTGATAACGAGATATATGTAGACCAGGCTGGTGCCACACTAAACTTAGACCTAGAACAATTAGGCTCTGGAAATATCATAGGTGGGCTAAACGCTACCGCTGGTTCGATGACTTTTCTTGACCTCGACGGAGGCACTATGACTTTAGATATAAACCAAATAGGTAGTTCTAATACCTTTTTAGGAGACATCTTAGCTGATAACTTTACAGGTTTTTTTGAGTTTGATGGAGACAGTAATGACTTCACTATCCAAGTAGACCCTACTAATACCTACGGAGCTGACAATGGTGACTTCAATGTAGATGTTACAGGTGACAGCAACGACTTTACTTTAAATGTAGGCACATCAGCACTTGCTGCTACTTTAGACCTAGACTGGATTATCAATGGTTCTAGTAATACATTTGATTTTGATATTAACTATGATGGCGGTACATCTTACGTAGATGTAGACGGTGACTCTAACAATGTTACATTTGACGGCTCAGGATATGCCGGCGGGTATTTTTACCTAGATCAAACAGGAAGTTCAAGAACATTTAACATACAACAACAGAGTACACTAGATAATGACTGGCTTAAAATTATTTCTACTGGTTCTTCTGGTACTGTCTGTGTCATACAAAACGACGGCGGAACAAGTACCGGCTGTTAATATTGGTGGTATATCAGAACTAAAAGGAGACGCTAGCGTACTAAGGGATCAACCTTATGGTGCTAGGTTAGACTTCGACATTCAACAAATGGATGACGTTCGTACAACTAACGGACGTGTAGGCATTACCTTCCTGGACGACTCTATTGTCCGATTAACAGAACATTCAAAACTTGTAATTACTGAGTATGTATATGACCCTGACCCATCTAAAGGTAAGATGGCTTTGCGTTTTGCTAACGGCACAGCACGTTTTGTTAGTAGTAAGCTAGGAAAAATAGATAAAAAGAACATCTCGTTATCCACACCTACGGCAGATATAGCGATAAGAGGTACAGATTTTACTTGTACAGTAGATGAGCTAGGCCGGTCCCTTATTATATTATTACCAGATGCTAACGGGGTATCTAGTGGTGAGATACTTGTTACTACCGCAATGGGTACAGTAACACTAAACAAGCCTTATGAAGCTACGACTGTTAATGTGTTTGAGTCTACGCCAAGCAAACCTGTTATTTTAGATTTAACGTTAGACATAATAGATAACATGCTGATTGTAAGTCCTCCGGACAAATCAAAGTTATCCACAGAGATATCCACAACGTCCGCAAATAGTGGTGCAATATTAGATATAGACTACCTGGAGTTTGAAGACTTAAAGTTTGATTACTTAGCAGAAGACTCTCTTGAATTTAGTGAGCTCGATATAAACTACTTAGATGTAAACTTCTTTGAAGACTTGCTTGCAGTTATACAAGAGTTAGACACGTTAGGGGATCAAGCTCTTGCTACAGGTTCTTTAGTCCAGGGTACAAACTTTGGCCAAGACTTAACTACCCAGATAACAACTTTTACACAAGACGATACTCTTATTTTAGAACGGGCAGTGACACAGGCTACTAAGTTGACCTTAAACATATCGCAGGGCTATACTATAATATTATTACAGGATGGTAAGACACAACAAGTGTTAGTAAACGGTGGGGGCGACTCTACTATAACGATTACACAAGGATCAGGATGATCGGATTTACATGCGGAGCTTTTGATTTATTACATGCAGGACATGTAGTTATGTTTAAAGAGGCTAAAGCAAACTGTAAATATCTTATAGTCGGATTACAAACCGACCCTTCTTTAGACAGACAAGAAAAAAATAAACCTATTCAATCTATCTATGAAAGATATGTTCAACTAAAAGCAGTTAAGTATATAGATAAAGTTATACCTTACGACACAGAAAAAAGTTTACTAGACTTACTAAACAGTACTCATATAGATATTAGATTTATAGGAGAAGACTACACAGATAAACACTTTACTGGTAAAGGCATGCACGAAGTTTTTTATACAAGCCGTAAGCATTCTTTTTCGACAACAGAACTAAGGAGTAGAAAATGAAGAAATGGATTTCTTTAATAACCGTGCCACTGTTGGCAATACCTTTAATATTTAATTGGCAAGCATTAGAAATAGTAAAACTAAAAACATTTGATGCACTCGTGCAAACGCCAGATCCATCTGGTTGGTTTACCACGTTAGATATAACAGAAGAAGACTTAGCAGTTTCGGGCGGGTGGCCCTACCCACGACAAGACCTTGCACGAATACATCTAGATATTATAGAAGCAGGAGCCATAGGTGTAGGTTGGGTTATTGCTTTTCCGCAAGAAGATAGATTTGGGGGCGACCAAGTTTTTGCAGACGTACTTATACAAAGCCCTAGTGTTCTTGCTATGTTTGAAAATCCAAATGGTAACTATCCGCCTACTACAGGCACAGTTGTATTAGGTGATGGCATACCTGTAGAGGCTTATAAAAGTGAGGGAGTGTTAGGTAATGTTCCTGTGCTAGCAGACTCTGCATACCAAGGGATCGCAGTTGCACGAACAGATGTAGATAATTTAGTACGTAGGTTGCCTTTGTTAGTACAAACAGAAGGAGGGTGGACACCTTCTTTTGGTATAGAAGTTATGAAGATGATGGGGGGAGCAGATACTTATATAATTAAAACCGACCAAGGACAAATAGCAGAGCTTACTGTACCTAATTATGCACAGATACCTGTAGATGGTTTAGGCAGACGTTGGGTGTCGTGGGTCGATACGCCTAGGACTACTTTAGATGAAATGGATGTTGCAGATAAATTTGTGTTTGTTGGCGTAACTGCTAAGGGTATCATGCCTCAAATAGCAACACCCGCAGGACTAAAGTACCCACATCAAGTACAAGCGGCTTTAGCAGAAAGCATGACTGTGGATGTACCGCAGATACCTGGGGCTGCTTTACTATACGAATTACTTATATTAATAGGGTCGCTATTATTACTAATACTTATAATACGTAATGCACCCGTTGCAGGTTCTATGGCGGGGGTCGGGTTTATGTATGTATGTGCAATTGCTCTAGCATTCTATTTTGCACGCAATAATATACTTATAGATTTTAGTTATAGTGTAATATCAATGACACTTATATCTGTACAAGAGTTTTGGTTACGCTTTGGAGAACAATACAAACTAAGACAACAAATTAAAAAACAGTTCGAGCATTACCTGGATCCACGCCAGGTTGCACGACTACAAAAAGACCCTGACTTGTTAATGCTCGGGGGAGAAAGAAGGACATGTACATTTCTTTTTACTGATGTACGTGGGTTTACAAACCTATCTGAAAAACTAGAACCAGAACAAGTAACTGAAATAATGAACAAGGTCCTTACCGTACAAGTAGAATGTATACAGGCACACGGTGGTATGGTGGACAAATTCATAGGCGACGCATGTATGGCCATCTTTAATGCCCCCCTCAATTTAGATGAACATGAATCACGTGCCGTCGCCTGTGCCCGAGATATGCGTACGGCTATACGCACGTTGCAAAAAGAATTGCCCGAACCAATAGCAATAGGTATAGGATTAAATACTGGTGATGCAATTATAGGAAACATGGGCTCGGACTCTAGGTTTGATTATTCAGCAATAGGTGACGCAGTAAATGTAGCTGCTCGGTTAGAATCAGCTACTAAGGATGCAGGAGTAGATATATTAATTGGAGAGACTACAGCCGATAAAGTATTAGACCAAATGACTTATGTTGGAACTATAAGTGTAAAGGGTAAAGAAGAACAGTTAAAGGTGTATACTGTTTAGATGGCAAGAGACTACAAAAAAGAATATAAGAACTACCAAGGCAAACCTGCTCAAATAAAAAAGCGAGCAATGCGTAATGCAGCTAATAGAATGGCAAAAAAGTTAGGGTTAATTAAGAAGGGAGATGGGAATGATGTTCACCATAAAGACGGAAATCCTAAAAACAATAAGAAATCTAACTTAAAAGTAGTAAGACGAGCAAAAAACCGTTCTTTCGCCAGAAATAAGAAAGCTGGCAAAAAATGACCTCACACAATGCTCTGTATGAGGTTTTGTTAGGGTAACTAAGGCCGTAGGTCCAACTAAATCAATATTTATCTGGCGGGCTTTCCTGTGCGTCAGACACTGATTGCTCTTTTTCTAGTGTTTTTATCAACCTATTTAAGTACCATTGAGCTTTAAGGACGTCTTGTAGTCCTTTTTTGGCCTCATACCTCCACATATACTTCTGAATGTTTCCTTTTAGATATCCTTTAAAAGATTCTGGGGTCATACTTTCTTCTATTGCCACGATGCACTCCACGTTTCCGGTATTATAATGAGGTGGCGAGTTTACATAATCAGTCATTTGTTTCTCCTATAGTTATATTTTCTATTAATTGTATATATTCTTTAAAAGGAATACTTTGTTCATTAAAATCTTTTAGCGTTAAGCCAGGCATATTAAATTCTTGGGTTACAAAAACTTTATTTTTCGAGGCAAGCACGGCATAACATATAACATTATTAGAATGTTGAAGGGTTAGCCATACTCTTTGTTGGGGAGATAAGTTCAAAATAATTTGAGACGAATCTCTTTTAGGTAATTTTTCTTTATATTTGTACTCGATAAAACAATGGCCATTGCGACCTGAGTAAAATGTGTCTGGTACGCCGCCGTGATAAGCGTCGTTAATTTTCCAACGATAGATTGATTTAGATAAGTGTCGATGCACTTTGTTGATGAACTCCTTTTCACGCACATATTAAGTGTAACACAATCGTGGATGCGACCTATAATGTCGCACCCTGATTGCACGTAATTATTTACTTAACAAATGTTCTTTCGTAGAAAGATTTTAGTTGTTTGTAAATATCGTCTTTTAGCCAATCGACACCTGAAATGTCTATGTTGACCCAAGAGCCCTTTGCATTACTTTGCGGGACTGAAGACATCTTCCACAAGTAAGAGAACCTATCTCCAGCTTGTTTTATTATCTTAGTATTCCATTCTCTAGATACTTTGAGCTTTGATGAAGCACAATCAAATAGAAAAGGTATATCAGATATTTCCTGCGTCTTATCATCCAGACGAAGTAAAGTATGGATATGCGTTTGCGTGATGTCATGCTTAGTCATTTCTAAGTTGTTTTCACTTAGATAGTCTTCAGCATCACCTCTTGTTGGGAAGTTCCCTACAAGTCCGCCACCTTCTTCACGTTTTCTCCACACAACAAACTCTTCTTTGAAGTGAGTGTTGACTACATACATAGATGAACCGTAGTTTTCGCCAGTCACAGTGTTTATAAAGTCGCCTTCTTTACAGCCCTCTATATGTTCACTATGATTTGGGTCAACTTCGTTATTCATTTTTTGAAGTAGCTTTACCCTTGGCACTGATATGTGTTCAGTTTGAACATTCTCATTACCTAGTTTTGATCCCTCTTTTACATGAGCTGGAACCTTGCTCGTTACTACGCTAATATCGTTTGACATCGTTATTCCTCCTTTCGTCATTCGTTATTGGTTATTATTATGTTGACCTGTAATTAATACGGGTCAACTCTGTGCTGATCACTCCAGGTACGTCTGCACCTAATGAAATCAACTCTCTATACGCAGTGGCTGACATACGCTTCTGGAGTAATTCAAACTGTTTAGTTTTAATTACGTGGTCCTGAAGTGCATCCCAGTCCTCTACGGTCGGCACAATCTCTTGTTTAATAGAGACTGTCCTACCACTATTAGAGATTTTATCGAGGCCTTCCTCTTGCATCCTAATAGTAATTTGGTATTCAAGCTCGCGCTTGATAACATTTAGTTCTTTTTCTTGTGCTTGTAGAGATTTTATCTCGTCACGCGTTTTGCCGTACTCGGCTAATAAGTCATTTAGTTTCTTTGCCATGTCCTACCTCCTGTAGAATGTGTAATAGATTTTCCATTCGCCCTAGTTTAGTATTAAGCTTGTTATACACTTCGGGCTCCCAAGTGTTTCTAGCTTGTATTAATATAGTTTCAGTCTTTTGTGTTTGACCTGCTCTATGAATACGTTGGTTAAATTGCTGAAAGTGTTCAGCGTTGTACGTAGGCGAACACCATATAACTGTGTTAGCTTTTGTAAGAGTAAGACCATGAGATGCTGATTGTGGATGACACAATAGCATTTTAATTTGGCCTGCTTGGTATCGTGCTACGATATCTTTTCTCTTCTCGGGTTTAACCGTACCGTCAATGATTTCGTATGACACCCCTTGTTTTTCTGCTAGCTCAACTAAAGCATCGCGTTCGTGTCGCCAGTTGAATGCTACCAGGGAGTGTGCACGTTGGTCTACAAGTGTCATGACTATGTCATAACGTTCTTGATGTACAAACTGCACTAACTTATCTTCGTCGTATACTGCGCCTGTAACTAGCTGCAGTAGCTTCTTGACACGAGCTCCCGCGTGAACCGCGTTGACTGTGCCAGTCTTTGTATACAACACAGAATCTTTAGCAAGGAGATTATATTTTTGCTGTATCTGTTTAGACAAGTTAGTGTTGATTGTTCGTGTTATGTTGTCAGGTAGATCCATACACTCTGACAGCGCGTAACGTATTGTGATGTCTCGCAGTCTTATAGCAACTGCGTCTTCTGCATCGGGTTTGTCAATCCATTCGTTTGCAAAGCCATTAAACTTTGGTGTACAAACTTGGTTTCTGAATTGAAAGAACCTAGCACCTAGTCGCTCGCCGTCGTCGACTAGGTATGCTGGGTGCCATATATCTAGAATAGTATTACTATTAGGAGTACCAGACATGGCAATCCTATTAGTAAAATGGTAGATAATATCTTTGAGATTTTTACTACGTTTGGCTGTGCGATTTTTAAAAGCGGTAAACTCGTCAATAACGATTGTATCGAACTGCTTACAGAATCGTGAGTTTTTACGTAGAAAGTTAACAGCCTCGAAATTAGTGATGACCATGTCGAGGTTATCAATGTCTTTAAAGACTTTTTCTCTGTTTTTTGCATAAGCTACTCCATATTTTATATTGGGTTGAAACTTGTCAATGTCCTCCCCCCACGCTGCTTCCAATATTGAAAGTGGCGCTAAGACTAATGTCTTGCCTCCGAGTATAGCATGTGCATCTAAAACTGCACGAGTCTTGCCAGTACCAGGATCTGAGGTTATTAAACATTGTGGGTTTGCTACTATGAAATCAGTAGTGGATTTTTGGTGGTCGTAGGCCACAGGTATATCGTTCATCGTTACTCCTTAATCGTTCTTTCGTTATTCGTTAATATTATTGTATCACGTTTCTGCCCACTCGCAAACAGGGTATTCACCCTTGCCATACGAGCACCACTTGCAATTGTAATTGCTAGGGTTTGGCGGAAACTTGGTTGCAGTAGTCATAGCTATTGCTCTATCGTGTAACTTGGGCATGAAGACCATAGCTTCATCCCGCGTATACACCTGTTCTAACATAGTGCCGTGATCGAGATACCATATCTCGGTTTTAGCAATTTGTAATTCTGGATATCTAAAGAAGCTACCGATTGCGTAAACAAGTGCTTGTTGACTGTGAGCAATTTCATTGCCGTAAGCTTTACCTGTTTTGTAATCTATAACTCTTGCTGATGTTTCTGATTCGTGTACGAACGCATCTAGTTTGATCCGACCCCACACGTCTTTTGCTAGCCAGCCAGTTGTTCCCCATTCGCGTGTGAAACCCCAATCACCTTCTAGTTCTACTTGTGCTTCTGCAAACATTTCGCGTAGTTTTTTAAACTCTGAAGTAAACTTTTTGAGAGTGTCAGGTAATTCAGCTAGTAATCCGCCTACATAATCTTCAGCTTGTTTGTGTATTTCCGTGCCACGTGCAGCTGCGGGACCGAAGTCCTCTTGTACTTTTTTTACTTTAGCTATGTAAGAGCGGTAAGCGCAAGACTCAAATGTTTTTAAAGTCGAGTAAGACCAGGCTGGAATGTAGCCTAACTGAATGTCCTCCTTGACACTAACCGTTGAGATTAGGTCTGGACGCTTGGATTGTGTTAGATTCTTCATCTATTAGTCCTAAGTCCCTTTCGTCGAAGTGTTCTTCGATTAAATCCTTTCTTACATTATTGTCTATTTTCCAAACTAATACAACTCCACGCGGGATACCTGCCTGGCGATCTCGACTTACACGTTTACGTGCTGTTGTTATATTTAACCTAGACATACGCTTTGCAAATTCACGCTGTGAAATAGTATTTCGGCTGTCAGTCATAGCATCGTACACAACTTTAAAGTGAGCTAATGGTATGACTTGTTCTTTATCTGCCTGTGCTAACCACTCTTTAACATATCTTTGTGCCGTGCTGATGCCGCCTGCGTCAAATGTGTTTGTAAGTGGTATATCTAATACTTCTGTAAAATATTCTAAATTTCGTATGCGTATTGCGTTTGCGTACTCTTCTATAATAGACATAGATATTTCTTTCATTTCTTTCTTCGCATCGTTTTCTAATGCTGTATGAGCCATACGTGCATCTACCTGGAAGCGCTGCAGTATGCCTGACACGATATACAATTCTTGTTCTAACAAATCTATATTTTCTATAACTTGTTTATTAGCTATTTCTAATTTAGTTTCTTGTCGTGGTGCAACATTGTATCTTCTGTCGCTTTCTTCTATTTTAACTGCATCTGCTCTGTTGGTAAGAAAAATAAAGTTCGTGAAAGATGGCAGCTCAATTTGATTTGTACGCATTGCTCTAATAGTCAGAGTAGGTTCTGTAATCTGATGTTTTAACTTATCAGCCATTTTACCTACCGAGCCTGAGTCAGCCATACGAAACTCATCTACAACTAAAAACATTGCAGTACGCATATATAAATTGAACTGTTCCTCTATGTTTTCTAACGAACGCATTGGTGTTTGTTGTTCACCGAATAAAGGTTTTAATACTTTGTGTACAAACAAACCTTTACCAGTGCCTGGTACGCCCGTAAATATCCACGCGGTCATTGCTTTGCGTTTGTTTTGGTATATGTACGCAAGCCAGTTAACAAAATGTTCAAACTCAGGTTTACCATCTCCTAGGATGTGCATAACTAATTTATAAAAGTTCGGTGCAACGTCCTGGATCTCTATAGCAGTGCCGTACGAAAGTTCTTTTACATTTTCATTAGGCTCCATCATATATTTAGTACGACGAAATAAATTTACGCTGTACGGGATTGTGTCCAGGTTAATACCTTCGTCACTGCTCGGATCAAATACGACACGAGCATCAGGGACATAATCCAAGGCACCGCGAGCATGACTTTTAAGGAAATCATTAAGACTGTTTTTGTTGGTAGGCGTGAGTGGGTAGTCTTCACTAAATTGTTGTTTTGTTTCATCATATACTCCGTTATAAAATGTGTCTGTGTAAAAATCACGTAAGACAATTGGTTTTTGTTTAGTTTCTGCATTTATTTTATCTGCAAAAATATCAAATATACTTCTATAAAAGTCAGGGTCTGCTTTTTCTATTTCCCAAATAGGTTCACCTTTGAAGTTATACATGTGGTGTGGGTTAGATAATAAAAAGTAATAACCTCCACTGTCGCCTCCGTTTACGTTACAGTTTACGTAAGGTTCTGCGACACGAGTAATTTCTATAGTCATTTTATCTGGGTTCTGTAATACTTCGTGCGTTTCTCCAGCAACGTTGACCGTAGATAACTTACCTGTTCTTTTAGGAAGATTATTTTTCTTCCTTAAATTATCTTTAATCTGCAAACCAAGGGCGTGTACCTTTTCAGGGTTAACGCCGACTAAAGATGAGGAGATTTTAAGAACAGCTGAGCCACGGTCAACCTTGATGAATCTAGCTTCTGGGTACGGATCTTCAACGCCAGTAAATTTAGGTGTTGCTATGTAAATTAACTTACTGTTATCTGCAACCGACGGATCTAACACGCACGAAAGACTTTGGCCGTTGGCCGATAAAGTAATTTGTTCTGCAAGAAATTCTGACTCGTAATTTAAACTACGAAGAAAGTCTTTTAAAGTTTTCGGGTGTACTGGCATGTCTAGCAAAAAGAATAGGTGTAATGAAACAGTATCTTTTTTAATACCTAAAGAAGCACTAGCTTGGACTATATAAGAACAGTCGTGAAAGAGATCAGGTAACTGAAGCACGATACGATCGGCCATAGCTTGTAAGTCATCGCCGGGTGTTGCACGTAATCCATCAATATCTAAAACTAAAATTTCTGTAGCTGTTGCTCGGTCGGTCATAAAAGCCCTGGGCTCATCTACGAGCGGACGTTTTAAAGGGCCCTTTAACATACACATGCCGTTTGCAGCTGCACTGCAAAGTGCACGAAACAGTTTAGTAAGTCCTTTTTTATCTACTGTTATTGTTTCTTCTGTTGATGTAAAGTTTTTAACAAGAGGGTACGGTTTTGTACCATTCTTAGTTATTTCTTTGACAAGCGGTTTTTTAGCTTGTAAAAATACTATATTCATTTATTTCTCCTTCTTTTTGTAAACTTCTTCCCTGTCTATACGTACAGAACTGTCCGCTTCAAAAGCTAGTTTGCATGCTTTATGTGAAACGTTTGTAACCGTAATCGTGCACACCGGATTTCCAGATCCAGTGTGCAGTACGATTCGGTCGCCGACTTTTCTTGTCAGGATTAAGTTAGATTTTTTATTTGTCATATACCTGGCTAACGCCTCCTTCGGCATCAAGTGGTAAATCACTACACCATGATGGTGGGGTTTTCATAATATTCATAATCTTCTCCATTGTAACATCTGAATTTACTTCGGAGCCTAATGCTATTATTTCATCGTGTACCTGTAGAACTACGTCGACTTCAGGCAGTCTATGTACTTCTAATATTTGGTCAGTAATAACTATTCTTGCTAACGCTTGAATAACATTTTCTGCCAGGCGCGGTCCGTACGTACGAACTATTCCTTTCTGAGTGCTGTATATAAATTCACCACCTGCATACCGTAGGTCAGGATATTT
>Ga0209535_1000054_pt1 | contig 63007 bp, 50 predicted proteins | sample LinPmetageLP28_FD_184041 | JGI IMG/M metagenome (GOLD analysis project Ga0209535, IMG submission 184041) | Marine viral communities from the Pacific Ocean - LP-28 (SPAdes) (version 2) | ecosystem: Environmental > Aquatic > Marine > Oceanic | place: Pacific Ocean | collected 2009-08-22 | reverse complement strand
TTGGAACGTCATCTGAAGAGTAACACCAACTATGGAAGCATTACTATAACCAGCACCTGTTGCTCCAGTGACACCCTGAATACCCTGTGATCCATCACCACCAGTGTTTCCAGTATCACCAGTTCCAGCAGGACCAGTGTTTCCAATAGGCCCTTGAGGACCAGTATCACCAGTTCCAGCAGGACCAGTATTCCCCTGTGGTCCAGTGTTACCAGTTCCACCACCACCACTTCCATCACCAAAAGAAACCCACCCAACACGAGTGCCGTGTTCAGGTGAGTAACCAGTGATAGTGGCTGTTGCTAAGTAGTTTATACCATTCTTGCTAACAACGTCACCGGGATTATAAGTTATTAAATTACCACTGGCATCAACTGCCTTGTAATAACCTCTATATTTATTATCCATAAGATGCTTCCATAAAGAACACCTAGTATATATGTTATTGTAGGTATGTTCTCAAAATCAAAGTGTCTTTATTGATTCTACCAGTAGGAATAGCATCCTTAGTTCTAATAGAATTCATAACAATCTTAACGTGAGGAATTCTTCCTTCTTTTATGGTAGTAAGAGTATGAAAGTTATTCTTTCTGATAGTCTTGGTATTAGAACTCTCAGAAAATCCCTGAACAGTTGTTCCTTTAATACTAAGACCTTCACTAGTTTTAGCCTCAAACAAAGTTAGTTTCTTAGTCTTAGTATTGAAACAAAGAAGTCCCTTGGCTCCAATAATAGTAACAGGATCTACAGATTCTAGTTTAAACTCCTTTGACTCAGGCATGAATTGGACTGCCTTCACTAGTTTAGCAGGATCAACTTTCCTCCTACGCCGTGTAATCTTAGACTTCGATTCGAGAACCTCGATCAAAGACTCAAGATATCCATCTAGTTTCTTCAACTTAGTAGTGGAGAGAAAAGAATAGCCCTCAACCAAGTCCGCATCTGTCTCTTCGATTGCACCTGTAATTTCAACGCGAACTTCAATGAAGTGATCTCTTAGCAGTTTGATTTCTCTTTTGGTTGGCTTGTAAGACTTGATTGCACTTTCAAAGTTTGGCTTTCTAATCGAACCACCATCAGATAGTTTGATCATATAGTCATCCAAAAATCGTTCAAGAATATTACCAAATTCAGTGTCGTGTTTCATTATGCTTTCCGAAAAACAAAGATAGGTTCATACTTCAAATATCTGCCATTGACTTGACAGAAGTTTTTGCACTTTGGTTTGCCGTCTTCACCTACGCGGTTCTGACCAGGCATTCCTTCTAGTGCCATTTTCAACTTATATTTATATTCTACACCAAGTTCACCCAGTATGTCAATAGAGTCTTTCTCTAAAGGCAGATATTCTCCCTTGATCAATATGTCTGCGATGTTCCATAGGAGATAGCCGCCTGGTCGTAACCATTCAGCACAAGTGGAAAGTGTCGGTCGCAGGAATCCATCACGCCACGACTCATACGAACTTCCATACTTCTTGTAACTCTGGTTTTCATCTTCACTATAAGCCTCTCTATTGAAATAAGGAGGAGAAGTAAAGACCACATCAATCTCGCCTCTGTGCTTTTGAAAATCTTTGTCATGTTGAATCTCCTCTGATCCTAGTCGGAAGACTTCGTATGTATGTGTGCTTGAGAAGAAGGGGTTTGATCTGTATGTTTTTGTGTTGTAAAAATCCGCGAGATCACTATAACGAGAAGTTCCATCAGAGTTAAAGTTATCAGGATTGGGGTCAGTGCCAATGTAATGAACAGTGCGGTCATCACGGACAGCCATACAGCCGAGGATACGACCACCCCACCCGCTGCTCGGATCATATATCTTAATTTGTCTGTCTTTGATATGGTTTGTAAATCGCTCATACAAGTATTTAGCAGTCATCGGAGGAAAGTTTACTGCTGGTTGAATGTAACCAATACGAAACGACTTGAACCCGCCAGGAAAAATCTTCTTACCTTTATCATACAAACGAATGGCATAGACAGACTCGTCGTCCATGTTATCAATGTCAAACGTCGAGTGGTGTCGATACGCTAGACGATCGCGGAACTCTTCGACTTCTCCCTTTGTCAACTGAAGAATATTTGTTTGCTCCACTTGATGGTAACCTGTATTCAGTCCTTCTCTAATCTTGACTTGTTCGAGCAGGAAGTCCTTGCCCGCAAACATCGTCGGGTTCTCAAAAAACGCGAGGATCCAATCCCTAGCAGAATCAACAGATACAACGCTATGCTTCCGCGAACGCTTGAGGGTGGAGACAGCATGAGAATAAAAAGAGTCCCTGCGAAAGTGACGAAGAGAACCTTTATACACTCGCTCAAAATAATCTGGATTGGCGACAAGATCGTAGATCGAGTGTCCATTGTCTTTCTCCGTATAGTTAATTCTTGTTTTGAACATATTGTCGAAGAACTGATCGGCTTCAACACCAAGTCGAGACTTGTTGATAATCACATCTTTCGGTGTGTCACTTAGTTCGTCATCGAACTCAAACTGATGAGTAGGAAACTCTGACATCCGATTGAACGCAGTAACAATATCCTCTTCGTTCTTTCCCGTTCGAGGAGGACAGCCGTTGTTGTCCCACGCGGCAGTCAACTCTTCACGAAGACGAGTCACCCAATCTTTGAACTGATCGGGTGTCATCTCTAGAAGGTCTTCAAAATTTACATTGACATCGCTGTTTATAATGTCATCATTACGTTGATAAAATTTCACGATCCTACATTCCAAAAAAGTGCGCCGGGTGACGCATGATCTAATATGAACTCCCACGCTTTTGCGTCGTAGGTTGGTGCTGACGGGAATGGGGGCAACACTTTGGTTGCTTTGTTGAAGGCGTACTTTGATTTGTACAACTTCGCCTTTCCGTATTCGCCGCTATGTCCCACACGCACACAGTGAAACTCGGCGTTTGGCCAAGCGAGTTGCAACCCTCTGGTAAGAGTTCCTGAAGAACCAACCGTCCAAACCTCAGTGGGTGTAACATCCATAGATTGTGCAACACAAATGATCGACGCGAGGACGGTGGGGTGATCGAAACCAATAGGTAACAGTTTGCGAGATGTAGGGCTATATGATACATAATCTCTCGCTCTCTTTTCTGTTACACTCAGCATTCCGTTTGGAACCCAGTGCATTATAGCACCTGCTTCAATTGCTTGCAACTGATAAGGATGTCTTTTTTCCACAGCACGATCTGCCATGAAGACAACTGCCTTCTTTTCATATTTAGTACACAGATGGGCCAGTGATATCTGAGCGTAACCAGTGGCAGGTGAACTACCATACACCCACTCTTTGATCTCAGGCTGCGAACGAATCAAGTAGTCGGCGAATCGCATCTTCGATCCACCACCTATAAGATCGTCACGGACGACGAGGATCCCCTCATGCTCCTCTAAAACGGGAGGAGGGAGAGTATCCTTCCAGTAAGGAATCAAGTCTAAGTAGTCTTCTGCTGTTTGTGTGAATAAGTTCATACTATCTTTAACCGAATATAGAGGGGGTCTTGCTGGGTAAATTTTGCGTATCAAACTTAATTTCTAATTTATCCAACTTCACCCTCTCCCTTGCAATGTAATCGGTATAGGCATGAGGAAACTCCTTAAGGAATTCATCCCTCGTCTGTGTCTCGTCCACTACCAAAGAAGACTTCAACTGAATGACACCTTTACCCTGACATTGAATGGAAAGACAACTCCAAGAGATATGCTCTGCCTCGACCCTTTTATCATTTACAATATCAATTTTACCATTGACTCCAACTCTATAATCAACAAAAATAAATTGTAATTTGTTATTGTAATCACTGAGGTAATCAAACATCTTGACACCACTCATGAGATTGGGAGAGTAGTTGTCACTATCGAGATTATTTGATTTGATATTAATAGGAACACCATCGACATAGATGTCACCGATGTCTTTTCGTGAGGTTGTGGTCGTATCGTATCTATGTGCGTATATAGATTCAATGAGTTTATCGTGCATATAAGAAATCTTCTGCTGTCTGTGTAAATAAGTTCATACTATCTTTAACTTACTAAAATTATTCTTCTTGTTAAAGACCATCATGTTATTGAACTTATCTGATAACTGATCTGCCTTATGGCTAATAATATAAACATTACATCGTGAACCAAGGTTATGAAGTAGTTTCATAAACTCGTCCGTTCCCCCTGAATCTAAAGAGGAATCGAACACCTCGTCTAGAATCAACAGGTTAGTGTTGGCACTATTCTTCAACCTAGCAATCTCTCGCCATGTTAGTAGTATGGCTAAATCAATCCTGAGTTTTTCGCCTTCACTAAAACTCATATAACTGAAGTCATCTCGATGCCTAGACTTGATAGTTTCATTAAAGTTTTCGTCTAGATTGAATTGGGCAAAGAAATCCATAACAGTTAGATACTTGTTAATAAGTTTATTCATGGTGGGAAGGTAGTGTCGAATGATCTTAGATTTGATCCCACTGTCCTTTAGTAGTGCCATGGCATACTCACCAAGAACTTTTTCTTCTTTGAGTTCTTGGTGCTTTTCTACTTGTTTTTTGCCTTCCCTCGCAAGATTCTTAAGGATGTCCTTCTCTTTAAGGTTCTCTTTGTCGATGGACATGAGCCTACTATATTCTTTCTGGTTCTTCGTGATGTAACTCTGGTTGGCTCTAATCGTCGTGTTGTGGTTACTAATTTCCTTTTCTTTCTCACGGATTCGGCCGAGTGTTTCTGAATACTCATCTAACTTCTTCTCCACAACATCAATGCTTACTTCATGTTCAACTCGAATTTTATTCTTGTCTTGCTTCTCTTCCTCGATCAGTGAACAGATTTTGTTCTTGTGATCCTCAGCGATTGGCTGACGACAGGTCGAGCAGTTATCATTCTCAGTATAGAACTTCATCTCTTTTTCTAGCCGATTTAACATCTGCTCTGTCTGATTTAACTTCTTCGTAAGTTCGCGGAACGTCTTCTTAGTTTCATCTTGTTCAGACAAACCGAGCAACATGCTATCAACCTCTGCCTGTAGAGCGTCAATAGCAGACTCCAACTCTGAGATGTTATCTTCTGTGTTTTTGATGTCAGTCATGATCACTTCGAGATTGTCTTCGTTTTGTTTCTGTAGAGTCTCAATCATCTTCTTATGAACAGAAACCTTCTCGACAATAACTTCGATCCTTTGATCTATAATGCCAATACTTTCCTTCACTTCAGAATATTTACTTTTCATAAGTGTATTCATTGTGGAGAAAATCTGGATATCTAGAATGTCCTCAATCACTTCTCTACGATCTGCCGCAGGCAACTGCATGAAAGGAACAAACGAAGAACTACCAAGAATCACCACCTGAGTAAATGACTTGTAGTTCATCTTCAGGATTTGCTCCTCAAGCATTCGCTGATAGTCTTTTGCCTTGGCATCCTGATGTAGCATTACATCATTCTTGTAAACCTCAAAGATCTTTGGTGCTAGACCACGACGAACCTTGTAGTCATCTTTACCAATCGAGAACTCGACCTCAACCACGCAATGCTTCTGGTTGATGCTATTGACCAATTGAGGAATATTTACCTTACGAAACGGCTTACCAAACAGACCGAATGTAATAGAATCGAGCAGGGCAAAAGACTTACCCTGTCCGTTCGATCCTGACACCAGAACCATAGAATATTTGTCGAGATATATTTCTGTGAAATAGTTCCCAAAAGAACCGAAGTTCTTAAATCGGACAGTTTTAAATTCAATCATACAGACAACGACTCCATATACAAATCACGAATCATTAGTTTCAATTTAGTCTTCTGCTCTTCATTTAGTTCTTTCATATCATTTACTTCATTCGATATAATCGAAACAGTATCCAAAGATAGATCGACATCTTCTTCTAGTTCATCTTCGTCACCGTAGTCTTCAACTACTGTCACGTTAGATACTGGTACATCATACAGGTTGTCTAGGAATCTGTCAAACAAATATGGTTTAGTTTTGTTGTCAACAAACAACTTAACATAGGCGTTTTTGTATTCACTGAATGGAAACTTGGCAATGTCGAAGTCTTGGCTGTCATCATATGAAATCTTAAAGAACTTCTTTCTTGGGTTCTCAATGAACTCTAATTCTCTCGTCTCTGTGTCAAATACATGAAAGCCTTTTCTATCATTTAGATCACTAAAGGTAATCTGATACTGCGTACCAAGATATGTCACATTGTTTTGAACACTACGAGTATGGAAATGACCAGAGAGAACCATATCAAATCGCCTCAAACATTCGTCAGACATACCACCATCGAACGGCAGTCCTCTCATTACTTCATAACCATTCAGTTCAAAGTGACCGCAGATGATATTACTCTTAGTGTTCTTCAGGTACTCAAGTGTCCCGTCACGATTCTCACTATTCACCCACGGAACCATGCCGATTTTTACACCGTCAAATTCCAAGTCAATTGGGTTTTGATGAATCAAAAAGTTTGAGTAACGATCACCAAACAACTCATTGACCGAGTTAAGATCATTAGTATTCTTATAGAACGTATCATGGTTACCTACAATACAATGAACACTAACACCTGCACGAAGTAGAGGCTCCATGAATTCATTACGAACGATATTCAGTGTATTAAAGTTGACAAACTTTCTTCTGTCCATAAGATCACCCAGATGAAGAACAGTATCGATGTTGTTCTCCTTCAGATATGGAAAGAACTGTTCACGAAAAAAGTCCGTGAAGTAATCTAGAAATATTTGACTATCTGATCTTGCGCCCCAATGGGTATCATTTATTATTGCTATCTTCATTTACATCCTCAAAACATGAAGTCAAGCCGGCTTGAGATTTCTTCTTACTCTTTTTAGGCTCAAACTTCTTTAAATCATTATCATTTAACTGAAAGAAATCTTTCATTGCTTGATCTGGATTCTTATCAAAGTAGTTCTCCTTGAACCACTTATGAATATGTCCACCATTATCACCTTCTTCTATCATCTTAAACTTAACATATGACTGCTTCTTTTCTTTTTCAATACGTCTAAGAAAGGCATAATAAATGATCTGAGTAAAATACGAGAAAGGATTCTTTGATTTCTCAGGATTGAAGTTGTGTGCATACAGAATACAATTTTCTATAGCATCCCCAATCATTTCATCTACAAATGAGTAGTTCATAAAGTTAGGCTTAAGAGCAAGATTAGTTGCAATTTTAATAAAGCATGTACCAATATACTCTGTCATAGGAGGTTTTGGATCTCCATTGCTCTCTGCAATTACTACTTGTTCTTTCCATTCAGACATCTTCTCGAAAAACAATTTGTTATCGATGTAATGATTTGTACTTTTCTTCTTGGTCATATATCACATCCTTTGAACATACTATACACTCGATTTAATTTTTGTCAAGTTTATCCTTGACAGTTTTAAGTTTACCCATATAATTTCACTTGTGAAGACGAAAAAGAAACCCTCTAGAAACACCGGATACACTAGGTGTGAGGAAGCCAACGTTCCCACAATCTCAACAACTCAATAGCAACAGGCGCTAACTGCATCTCTAGATGTTTTGGTTTTCTTGGTTTGTTCATTAGAGGCATACCGCACTCTTTAGGTTTCTTGTTTCCTTTTTTAGAATTACAAGGCGAACAAGAAGTCGTTAAATTTGTCCAAGAAGAATCTCCGCCTCTAGATCTGGGAGTTACATGATCTATTGTAAGATTTTTGGTGTTCTTTGTTTTCATACCACAATATTGACAAGTCCACTTATCTCTCTTAAAAATATTCTTTCTGGTAGGTAAGTGTGATTGATGTGGAGTTAAAACATATCTAAGTAAAACTAAAGCCACTGGTAGTGGATATGTTCCCCTAGGTGTTTTAATTTTATATGTTTTAGAGAAAGAATAAGGTTGAATAGCCTTACCAGACTCTAATAGAGCAACTGCTTTTTTCCAATCGATTACGTTTAATACTTCCTCAGAAGCGTTCAGGAGCAAGACTTCTCGGTCCATGTGGTCTCCAAATTATTTGAGATAATCGTCGATATCCGAACTCCAATCGGTCAGTCTATTGCCAAAGTCGGGGTGGTTTTTGTCATCCCCAGTATACTCTTCTGATATTTTTTCTGAGTTCATGTTCTCGAATAAGAACTCAGACATTTGTTCAGGCTTGATGATGCCTTGATCTAACATCTTCTTGAGCATTTCAGGCGGAATCATTAGAGTCATTACTATGAACTCTTGCATTTCATCCTCATCTAGATCATCCAACCCATCAACTCCATCTAGTTGATCTGCCAATTCATCATACATCTTCTTCATGGCATCATCAACGTTTTTGTTTACGTCAAACATATCACTTAGAGGATTTTGTATTGGGTGTGAGTTTGGATTCTCTTCGTCATCGTAATTGATTACATTTCTTTTTTTCTTGAGTTCTTCTTCTCTCTTTTTTTCTATGTCGTAGAGTTTTTCTGTTTCTCCTGTGGGACTAAGAAAGGCAAGAATGCTCTCTTGTTGAATTGTAATCTCGTCTCCGTCTGCAAATGCTGTCCAACTCTGAAGCATAGTTACATCTTTTTTTATACCGCTTCTTGGATCTGTCATTGATTGTGTTCTGAATAAGAAGGGTTTTTCTAGAGTCAGTTTCTTTCGATCTGACTTCACTATTTTTGCGATGACATCATCGCCATTTTTTAGTCTGATGATTCTACTCGTAATCTTATCGGTCATAATCATCTCCTTATATGAATTTTCGATATCTCATAATCAAACTTCTCATTAGTATATATTTTGATTCTCTCTGCTAAATGTCGGAAAGTGTGGTTTTCATATTTTCCTATAGAGAGATCATCTGAAAGATCAAACAACTTAACTTTATTCTTCCTTTCTGTTTTTCTCAATCCTCTGCCAATACTTTGAAGAACTCTTACAACAGATTTAGAAGGGCTAGCGAAAACAATGTTATCAATATTCCTAATATTAATGCCAGTAGAGCAGGTTCCGTAAGACGCGACCAGAACCGAATTAGTTTTCTTATCAACGATCTTGCGAATCTCTTCCCGTTGTATGACATCTGTTGCTCCGTGTATGAGGAAAGTCTCTTTATCTCCTTGACTAATCAATTCATACAACGGTTTCCCGTGCTTCTCCACATAGTTGAAGAGGACTAGAGTATTACCCTTTAACCTGTTGGTTAGTTCGGCAATAAACTGATTTCTCTTATCATGAGTAACAATCCATTCTATTTCATCCTGATATCTTTTTCTCTTCATAAACTCCTTCTCGTCCTTGGTATACTGTAGTACAAGGCAGTTAATATCCAAAGTCGATAGGAGTTTTTTATCCATTAGCGTCTTGGTTGTAGTAACCTGAAACACTCTACCAAAGAGTCCTTCGATTACGAGTTTGTGTGTCTGTGTTCCATCGAGTGTGCCTGTAGTTCCTATTCGATAGTAACAGTCATCTAGATTCGACATTAGAGTCGAGAGTGATTTGGCTTTAAATAAGTGGCACTCATCTCCAAACACACAACCGAATTTAGAAAAATATTCTTTTGGCATATTATACAAACTTTGCCAAGTTGAGATGATAATTCTCTTGTCTGTTTCTTTTGACTGCCCACTAAACACTTGGTGACAATTTGACATACAATCCCAATCGTCATTAGATGAGTAGTCTTTAAAGTCTTCGAGCATCTGTGATACTAGGCCTGTGGTTGGAACAATGATCAACAACTTCTTATCTGGAGGGAGCAGTTCCATATAGTAACGCATCAACGTGTAGATGATTAGCGACTTCCCAGACGCAGTAGGAGACAGCAGAAGACATCTCTTGGTGTTCAGTGCGTGTTGGATAGCATTCACTTGATGTAAGTGTGGTTTAATTGCTTTATTATTTGCTACGATAGACAGGGAGTCTATAAACTCCGTAACGTCGCTCTGAGAGAACTCTGATGACGGTAGAGAGTCTTTCAGCGTTTCCTCTAGTTGGATGCTATATTTTCTATCCTTAGCAAACTGAATGACGTAATCCAATAAGCCTCGATAGATAGTCTGTTTATATAGGTTGAATAATTTGATAGTGCCGTCCCACTGCTTCTTTTTGTAAGCGGGACTAAACTCGTGATTTGGCACCTTGAACGTGAAGAAGTCGGATAACTCTTTTGCTATCCATCTTTCACAATCCAATTTTACATATACGGAATCTAAATGTAGAACAGAAATATCACTCATACACTATATGTATGAGTTATCCGCCGTTAGAAAATTTAGCCCAGTCGATAGCAGATCGGATATACCACTGTCGGTTGTTGATGATCTTTACTACCCCTTCGAGATACTTCACTTTTTCTTCCTGTAGGGCAAGTCGATGAGACTGGATGATCAGTTCACGATCAGATTCAATGAACTGATCAGTATCAGCACGAAGAACATTGAGAGGAAACGGCTCCCATTTTCTTTGCTTTAGTTCTTCGTCGCCCATCTTACCAGTATAGTATAGCCACTTGTCCTTACGGAGTGTCTTATACTCTGACTGCATTCTCTTAAACAACAACGTCTCATCCGTGAATAGGATAAGATACTTGTTGTGAAGTTGGGGTGTTTTGATGGACTCGATGTCTAGTTCGGTTCGATCCATCTCTAGGTCTTTACTGACCATCTCACGAATATCATTCAGGTTCATAGTTTAGTAATTTTCAATCCAGTAAATTTAAATTCGGTGCTTATAATTATAGGGTCTGGATCAGTGGTTGTCAAATCAAATCCGATTTCATCTAGCCTAACTGGGAATATGTCCTGATACTGGACCTCGATGTTGGGTCTACTCTTGTTGTCCATGACTATAAGAATGCCACTTGCTAGTGAATTTGCATCTCTGAATGGAGGACTATCTTCTACAGGAACTTGACCTCTAATCCAGTTGTAGATTTCTAAATAGTTGCTCATGTCTTCGTCAACGATGAACGAGAGATTCAATGAACCATATGTAATTCTTCCGCCTGTATCGTAAACAGGCTGTGCGTATAAACTTTTAGTTTCTACATTATCAACATCAATTGATGGGATATTTGCTTGCTGGATATAGAAGTTTACATTTGGGATTCTAGGAATCTCAAACTTAAAACCATTATTCTTTAGATAGTTGACTGAATCTGGTGCCTTGCCTGCCATGATATTCTCCCAATAAAGTATGTATATAAAAAAACACAGCCCCCCGTGAGGAGGGCTGTGGATTTATGCTACCCTGAGATTAAACTCAGCCGGTGTTGTTACCCTGACCGTGGAGGTTCTGAACCTCAAAGATACGGTAGTACTGGTTAACACCAGTGGTCTCGATGTTGTTGCCACTAGCCGCACCAACGAAGGGGTTGGTGACCATTCCGTAGCGGGTCTTGAACCCGATACGGGGCTGGAAGGAGTCCTCACCAACCGCACGGACCATCTGTAGTGGAACGTAGGGGCAGTAGAACATACCAGCGTCGTAAGGCGAAGAACCTCTGTAACCGACACAGACGAAGTTACGCGATCCAGCATAGGGATCGATGTAAACCTTCATCTTACCGTTAAGAACACCAGCGAAGGTGCTAGCAGTGTCGTCAACGTTGAGGCTGACGTTTAGTGCTGGTGAGATGTTGAGGAATCCACCCATTGCGAGGGCTGAAGCAACATCTGACGAGCAGATAAGGAAGTTACCCTTACCTCGTCGAGTTTCCTTAGCGATTACGTTGGCTTCACGTTCGATCTGGAACATGAGTCCACGGAAACGTTCTGCGGACCAACGACCATCAGCATCTCTGTTGATGTCGTAGATACCACCAGTCCCACCCGAGCGGGTGTGTGACGTAAAGGTAAGACCCGAAGCGGAACCGTCACCGATTGAGATTACGGCACCACCTGCACCAGCCTTGTTGGCATAGGTAAGGTCGGTCTGAACTGCACCGAGTTTAGCATTGTTGTAGATCTTACGAATTACTTCGCGGTTGATCTCAGCAAGGATTTCGGTGGAGAGGATGTTAGCGAGTTCGCTTTCAGCATCAAGTCCGTGAACGGCCTTGAGGTCTTGAGCGAGTTCAGTGGTGTACTGAGCCTTGAGGGCACGAGTCTTTGCTTCAACAGCAACACGCTCGATGGTGAATCCCATTTCGCGGAATGCTTCTGCGGCCGCTCCACCGAGTCGCTCGGCTGTCTGAACGACCATACCAGGCGTGTGGTGTTTTGAGTTGGCACCAGTACCAGAACCGAAGGGATCAGTGCTGATACTTGAGGGGGCAGTGTATGTACCACCAGTTGAACCTGCATTAACATCTGCTTCTTGGAAGAGTGCTTCACTACCGAAGGTTGCATTACCACTGTCTATGTTAGCGTACTTGGTACGCATTGCGAAGATCAAGCCAGTGGGAGCAGACATGGGCTGCACACCACAAACGTCGTATGCCATTAGGTTGGGCATAGCACGACGAACGAGCGAGATGAGTACGGGATCGAAACCAGCATAGTTGCTGGAGTTACCTGTGATTGCACCGCCACCGAGGTTACCACCAAGAGCGTTCATGGGGGCTTCGGTTAGGTTCTGCTCACGAAGAGCCTTCTCTTCGTTTTCGAGAAGGACAGCGGTGACCTTTCTCTTATAGGCGTCTTGAATTGGCTCAAGATCCTTATGTTCTAGAATGGGAGTCCACTTTTCTTCAAGTGAATCCATTGGTGTGATATTATCGAAATCCATTTTGACTTCTCCTTTAGTGAGTTTATTTGATTCAGCGGGTTCTAGCGATTGCGTTTGCGTAACCTTCCATAATCGAGTTACTCTCGGTTACGATAGGTGTTCCTTCGTTGTTGTCGTCGGCGATTTCTTCGCCTTCAACACCATTGAAGTATGATTCTTTGACTATGTGAAGTTTTTCAGCATACTCCTCGATGTCTGCGTGTTCGATACCTTCGGAGAGGGTCTTAAACTTCTCGACTTCAGTATCGACAAGTCCCTCGCACATATCGTTGAACACGATCGCACGTTGAAACCCGAGTAGTTCTTCGGCGAGATCCATAGTTGTCTGGATTTCGTCGTTGAGTCTAGTGACGAGTTCTTCGTTATCTTCAGCGAGTACATCAACAAGGTCAACCTTACTCTCTGGAACTTCGATGTAATGATCGTGGAATAATTCGTGAAGTCCATTCATAAAGGACTCACTAACTTCGGTACGAATGCCCTGCTCGACAGAGAGTTCATTCTCCTGTAGCCAAGTCTGGACTGCATAGTCGAGATACTCATCAATCTTGTTGGTAAGTTCCTCGGTAACTTCAGCGACTTCTTCGGCTAGAGCAACGTTATATGCTTCTTCAAGTTCAGCAACCTCAGAGGCAACCTTCTCGTTGATAGCAGCCTCGAAGATAGTGATTGCCTTTACCTTGAAATCTTCGGTAAGATCTTCACCATCAAAGAGAACGTTTAGATCCTCTGTCTTTGTGTCCTTAATCTTTTCTACTTTAGGACTAGCCGCAGAGGCCTTAGCAGTGATTGACTTCTTGTTCTTCTTTTCGTTGTTTGGACCCTCATCGGTGTGAACCTCATCACCTTTTCCGGTGGCGTCCTTATTGTAAGTTTCTGAGTCAAGAACGGGCTTCTCTTCGTCGATCTGGTCGATCTTCTCAAGAATGGTTCTTGCTGTGTCTACGGGATTCTGGCTCATATGAAGGGACTCCTTTTTATTCTTTGCTAGCGCCATTATTTATACTTTTCCAAGTTTTGACATGAAGGAAGCGTATACTTCCATTAGTTTATTTTCTCTATTGCGTTTTGTGGTGTACGCATCTTCTATCTCCTCTTGGAAAGATTTAATATCTCTCTCCTTAAGAAGACCGTTATCCCAGATCCATTCCTTACCTTCCATGATACCATTGACAAAGGCATCAGGAGCAGATGGATCTGCGACAATATCTACTGCCGAAAGCATGAAGTCCTTCTGAACTTCATTGATTCCGTTTCGTTCCTTGAGTGATCCCATACCTCTTGAGGATACACCAAGTTTGGCACCCTCGTCCATGAGGTTCTTTACGATCTTACCCATAGGAGTATCCATGATCTTTGCTTTACCTACAAGGTTATCGTTGTCTTCTCTGAGTTCTTTGATGATGTGTGATACACGATCGAGGTTTACAGTTGGACCTTGTGGGTGATTGAGTTCACCGAACGCTCTGTTCTCGTCAACATAAGTCTTGATATAACGCTTTGCTTCTCCAAAAAGAATGTTTCTTTCGTAGATGCGGTTGTTGCGATTAGGCTTATTGGCCTGCATGAAGACACCTTCAATGAAGTAATTCTTCTTGCCGTCCTCTGTTGCTTCCGTGATAATACGGACATCATCAGTTGTAGTTTCGGTGATAAGTAGCATGTACTATTCCTCTTCTTGTGGTTCTTCGATTTCTTCTACATCATGACTAGGGTATTGACTCTTAATACCATTTGCCATTTTGGCATATAGAATATCTTTAATGTTTTGTTCTGCTTCAACATAATTTTTATCTAGTAAATTATTTATAATATTAGATGGCTTCATCTGTATCCTCACTTTCGTTATCTGCTTCTTCAACTTCGGGTTCAGTCTTAGTGACTAGATTGGCCACAATATCTGGAGTAATTTGTCCTGTGACATCTTGTACCTTTAATTTAAAAGTATCACCAAATGTTTGTTGAAACTTTTCCATGTTGTCGTCGAGCATATTCTTCAATAGTTCTTCTGCTGGTTTCATTGTTCATCCTCTGTAGGTGGGACTGGTTCTGTCGCCATTTGTTTGGCGATTTCTTCCATATCCTTTTCACTTTGCTTTAAAATATTCTTTCGTACCCAGTCATCTGAGTAAAATCTTCCAAGATATGGCTCAATACTTTGGAGCATTTCTAAACGCTCACGCATAATCTCTGTTTCTTTGAGTTCTGTAAAGTAAGAATCCTTCTGGAAATCAAAGTGGATATCCTGAACAATCTTAGTCCAGTCCTCTTCCTTCATGATGCCTTTAAGAAGACACTGAGTTCTGAGTAACTGAGTGAATAGTTCAGAGAATCTCATACGCAAACGATCGATGAACTTGAAGAAGTTCAGTTCGTCTCTGCTGATTTCAGAAGATCGTCCCATATTGAAACCGTTTTCAGCATCCATTCGAGAGGTGGGAACGTGAAGGGCGCGATATACTTTCTTGAGGAAGTAGTCAACGTCTTCCATTTCTCCGAGGTTCTGTCCACCATCTAAGGTTTGAATCTCGGTTCCTCTACCACCTTCTCGTCTTGGCAACCAGTAATCTTCAAGCATGTTCATGTGCTTGCGATCATCTTTGATCTCACCAGTGCTGGCATCATAGACCAACTTGTTCTGGTAACGATTCATGATGTCTTTGAGATATTGCTCTGCTTTCTGCTTGGGTAGGTTACCCACATCGATATAGAAGATACGACGTTCAGGGGCACGAGAGATACGATATACCACAGTGGCATCTTCTGTTTGTCGAAGCATATTTAAAGGACGAATAGCCTTTTGAAGATATCCAACAACTCGCTTAGTTCCTGAGTCAATAATACCAGAGTGAACATAGCAGATAGAATCGGGAGCAATCTTTAGTCCTGATGCTGCGGTCTGGAAAGTTGACTGCTTGTCAAGGTTTGTATAAAGATAAAACTCTTGTACGTTCTTAACAACGGCAACTTGAGTTCCATTCACACTCTCTTGTGCTTTCTGAACATTACGAACCTTCTTGATCTTAACTGGATCGATGGCACGAAGTTCAATAATACCTTTACCTTTATTGGACTCATCTAAAAGAATATGATAGTAAATTTTACTATCGATATACCACCTTCTAAAAATTTCATAAGCCTTCTGATTAAACTTGAGGAGTCTTAATATTCCCTCAAACTCATCTTTCATTTTGTTCTTAATAGAAACTGGCATATTAACTTTGTCTAAATTGATGGAGAGTATTGTTCGATCTTGTCCATGAACAATAGCCTCTGTTGTAATATCATCAATCGCAAGATCGACTTCGGGATATAGGGCCATACTTCTGTAGCGGCCGATCAGATCGTTCTCTGATTTAAAACCGCCTTGAAAGTCAACGTACTGACCAAAAACTCCACCACCATCTACGGTGAATGATCCATCATACTCATCTGGACCAACAAATGACGCTGCTTTTGAGTCAGCGCCATTAGTTGATTTTTCTGTTGGTTTTCCATTGCGTCCAATAGTAAACCCAAATAAATCAATTGCCATCTAGATTCTCCGTTCCATAATAAATAATTTAAATATCAATCTACAAATTCCCAGTGATCGAATCCAATAGTAACACTAAACTCAGCGACTGCATCTGTGCTATCATATGAGAAGTCAATGGTTCCGACCTCAGATGGCCAGCAATCAACAAGTCTGATTACTTTACCTGCTGGTAGTTCTGCTGGAATACCGACTGATGTATTTGTGGAACCACCCCCACCAACATCTAATGGTGCAACGGTCCAACTACCGTATGCTGTTCCTCTATTGATTTCGTTCAATGAATAGAAAGTAGAAGACCATTCAATAAACTTCTCATGAATCGCATTTTGATCATCACATAGAACACTGATAGTCCAATCAGTGAATGTTCTATCGCCGGCTCTCTTTACTTCTCTTCCCTTGAATGGGACAGTAACAACACCAAGCGAAGCAGAAGGCATCGCCGCGGCTTTGATTAATAGAGCCTCTTCAGGAGCGAGTATAACTCCACCGAAGTTTCCTGTTACAGTATATAGGTTAGGTCTAATACCCTGACCAAATTTTCCTTTGAATTGTCCTAGTGACATTTAAACGCTCCTTTGTTCTAGTATGTATCAGGCTTCTGTGAAGAATGATCCAGAATTGTTTGCGACGAAGTTAAGTTTGACGAACTGAACTGACTTAGTAGGTTGTAGGAAGATGTCACATACGAACTCACCTCTATCTACGACCGAGCCTGGGTTGTTTGAATCGTCGCAAACAATCCTATAATTCTCAAGACCTCTTCTGTTCTGAACATCGCGGAGAACTGGTTCGATCTGGTTCACAAAACTACGTCTAGTGAACGCATCGTTCTGCTCGAAGAGAATGAAGTTTGCTGATGTAGCAAAAGACTTCTCTAGGATGTTGAAGAGTCTTCGCACCTGAATTCTGTCAAAAGCACTTGGTTTGGTCTGAAGTGTCTTGTCTCCCCAGAGAACTGTACCAGAGCCAGGGAAGGCTACGACGTTGTTGACTCCAGCAGAGTAGATAAGATCTCTTGCTGCCTTGGATGGGTTGAATGCTAGTTTGTTGACATTTAGAATGTTTCCTCTAGCATAACCACCTGGCGAGAACCAAGCACCAAAGTCGGTTTCTGTTCTTGCAAGAAGTCCAGCAATGTCGCCGTTTAGCGGAAGCCATCTGGTGATACCGTTGTAACTATCGTTCTGCTGCTTCCAGTTACCATCCATCGCAGCGTATGAAGTATCTCTATTGAGAGTAGCATTTCTGTATGTTCTGATGGTAGACTCAGTAACTTCTGGTAGAGTTGCTTTGTTGGCGAGTGACGCTGTATCAGCGAAACCAGTACCAACTGGCTGCGAAATGACCGCCATGCAATCCTTACGAGTTACTGCTAGATCAACGAGGTGTTTGTTGAGAGCATCATCTGCGTCTCCTGCGATGAGAATACTCACATCAGCAACATCAGGATCGGAGAAGTAAGTTGTCCATGCGTTTTGCTTAATAGAAGAAGTAACCGCAGTACCGTATGCACCACCTGTAATGGTGTAGGTGTATGGACCAAGAATACCCTTGCGTGCGGCAGTAGTTGCTTCGTGTGCGTCTAGAAGAACTCTACTGAAGTTGGTCTTGGTGCTTACGAGGTTTCCGCTTGCATCCAAGTCAGCAGATCCGACTGTAACATCAACACCAAGAGTAAGTCCTTGTGCGCCTATGTTACCAATGTTTCCACCAGACGATCCAAATACACTCTCAAACTCTCCTACAAGAGGATCGATCTTGATATAGTCTGAGTTCGCAAGTTGATACTTGTAGTAAAGTGCAGTTCCGTTGTCATCGACTGCGTTGATGATTGAACTCATTCCTTCAAAGATTTCTAGGACAGAACCACTGGGACCATAAGTTCCCTTTCGGTCGATGACTGCGAGTGAAAGTTCGTCACCAGTAGCACCGAAACGAGCAGCGTATGCAGAAGTTGCTGGTTTAAAGGAGAAGGCATCGGTGAGTGTTCCTGATGGATATGTCATACCAGCACTTACGATTTGAATCTCAAGAGCGCCATTAACTTGTGCGCCTTCGTCTTTGGATCTAAAGGTGAAGAAGGTTTGACCAGATGTAGGGAAATCCGCAGACAAACCAGCAGAACCACTAGTTGCTCCTGCTCCAGAAACGTTTACGACTGTTAGGTTGTTTCCGTACTGTAGGAAGTTATAACAGGTCCACCAATCAGAGCCATAACGCTCAACGCTTGGAGTACCAAATGTTTCCTGTAGTTCCTTGACACTACTAATTAGAGTTCGTTGGTTGACTGGTCCCTTGTCGAAACGCCCGACAAAGGCAGCGGGTGTAGTAGCGACAAGTGATACGATACCAGAGAAATCTGACTCGGTAACGCTTACACTGGGACTTAAAGTAAATGCCATTTTCTATTCTCCTTAGATACGCTGCGTATTCCCTTTATTTATACTTTTGTGTATTTAGAAGAACGATCCTTTATTGGGATCCTCGTCCTTATACCATCTATCTTTTCCATCCCAAACGCCATTTTCTTCACTTCCACTATCAATAAATCCAAATGGAGACATATCATCTTCTAATTGATCAATCTCGTCCTGATATATATCTGTTCTAACATCAACATCTGTGAGGTTCTTAAAGTAGTCTTGCCGTGTTAACCATCCAAACAAAACTAAGCACATTACCAAGTCATCATGGTGTCCATCATCTGCCTCGTATGACTGTTTCTTTGCCACGAATGTGGTGAGTTCTCCCACAATCTCTTGATCTTCTACTATCAGTTTGTCCTCTTCGATGAGACTCTTCAACACAGAACAGCCTAGTTTCTTGACCACCTGTGATGTCCGAACACCAAACTGAACATTCCCTTTACCAAAGCCACCACTAATGGTCTGTCCTTTTCTGCCTTGGTGAGAACACATCAACACGTTTTCATACTCAAGATCTGAATACAAAACGTCTGCTACCTGGCCACCGATATCGTTGATCTCAACAAGGCAGAATGCGTTGTTATACTGCTCTGCTAGTCTTTTAACAACGGTTGGATATACCATTGGTGAAATAAGGTTGTTTCTAAAGCGTGCTACAACTTTATATGGGGGATTTGTTATGTCAATTACACAGAACGCACTGTAGTCCTTTCCCTGACCTCTGGAGGTGTCCACAGTGACAACATAGGTATGACCCTCTATAGGATCATCATAAACACAAAGTCCATCTGAGTTCTTGATCTTAGGCTTCACCCAAGCAAGGGAGTGGATCTTATGTGAGGATATTAACGTATTACTAGAGCCGATAAAGTCACACTCAAACTCCGACTGGAACTGTTGCTCGCTGGTGTTGGCAATAGTTTCATTCATCCATGCCTCATCGCGGAGAGGGCCGCCTGGATATTTGGGAACCTGAGACCAATGTACCTCGATCGGAATGTATTCATTCTTACCAGACTCACCTACTTCTTTAATGGCGTGCTTCCAGTAATGGTAGAACATGTTCAGTCCGTTTGGTGTCGATACCATAAGCACCTTCGTGTTTTGTCCAGATGTCACGGTAGGATATACAGAACTAAAGAACTCTTCGGCAATGTTATTAGGAACGTGAGCAAATTCATCAAGGAAGATCATGTTGAATGAACCACCACGAATTGCAGATGATGATGTCGCAGAGGCAAGAACCTTAGAACCATTCTCTAGGATAATGGATCCCTTGTTCCATTCTACAATTCCCTGCTGTAGCCATAGGGGTAGATACTCGTATGCTAGTTTAAGACGAGATAGGATTTCACGGGAAGTAGCCTGCTTATTAGCGAGGATACCAACGGTCATCGACTGGTTGAATAGAATGTAGTGAAGAATGTAGGATACGATTGTAGTTGACTTACCGCTCTGACGAGGTAGTTTGGCAATAACAAAACGATTGTTGTGAACCTTTTGTACTATATCTTCTTGATAATCATAGAGTTCAAAAGGAATCAAACCTTCGTCTAGAGAGACAACCTTCACATACTCTTTAATAAAGTAGTTCGGATCTTGGGCGCACTTCATGTACTCTTTAATTTGTTCTTTGGTAAAGTTCTGCTCACGCCCCGACTCTTTCAAGTTAGGGTTTCCTAGATAACCACTTTTTTTATCCGTCATCCTTTTGTTCATCCACTATTTCATTAACAACCTTCTTAGTACTTCTATTGGCATTAATCAGATTCTGTAACTCTGATGTTGATCCAATAAAGATTGAGTTGTTAGTTGTTTCATTATTTTCAACTTTGGTGACTTCGACATCCTTGACCTTCTTGTGAATGTCAATGAGATCTTTGTTTACATCAGCAACAGTTTTGATGAGTTGAGCAACAACTTCGTATGCTCTTGGATGCTCACCTTCTTCTGCTACGTTCATAATACCCTGAATGGCATCCTTACCGTTATCGATAAGATCCATCAGGTTCTTTCGTGTAGCAAGATAGTCCTTCTTGAGATCAGGATCCTTAATATCCTTATGATCGACTGTGATCTCAGTTGGTTTTTTCTTTACTATCTCTTTCTTTTTACTTTCTTCAAAATCCACGCCTAAGGCCTTTGCTAGATTTTTGTTGGGATCCATAATAATTCCTATCCATAAGTGGGACCAATATAGTTCCCGTAAGTATCTATCGCTCCAGTTACGCCGTAATTACCTAGTTCATATAGGTATTCGTATGTGTCATAAGTAGAACCTGAAGTATATCCAGATGCACCACCACAAACACCAGTCTCAAAGAACTGCAACGCACCAGACTTACCTTGGAGGTAATCCCACGAACGAATATTTGCATCGCTGATAACCTTACTTGTCTTCTCTGGTCCATAGATGTATGTCTTGGCAGTAAAGTCAAAAGTCAATAGAATATTTCTACGTTCCTCGAATGATCCATCATAATCTTCCGCAAGAGTTGTATCATTAAGAATAATAGGAATATCTACCTTCTTAAACAAATCAGTGAAGTTCATAGTGATTGTAAAATCTGGAGAGAACATAGGAAGAATCTGTTCCATAATTTGGAAACCATCATCCATATTTCTTACCATTGCATAAAGAGAAAAAGTTATATTGTATGGTACTTCTGAATATGCAAATGTAGTTTTACCGTCAGCATCAGATACAGTAGAAGTTGTATTTAATCTGTTCTTTGCTCTCCCAGAATCATATGATATGGCAGTAATCTCAAAGGACATTCTCGGTAGTGTAATTTGTACGGTTGTTTGTTCTTCGTTAATACTGCTTGGGTTGTTAAGTCTCATTAAGAATTTTTCTGATGGACCATATGCAAGAGGAACTCTAATACGATCAATTTGTGTTCCTTCGTTGTTCACACGACGAATAACAATATTATCAAATAGACTTCCAAATCCAATAACCAGTTTTCTTACAGCGGCATTATAGTAGGTACTAAACATCAGTAGTTACCCTCCGAGAATGGATCAGTTTCTGAGAAGTCTAATATACTTTGCTTCTCGACACCGAATGTATTTGCATCTCCGTCTGGGGTATTACTGACGACATTTTCTGGTACAATCATATTTGTGAGTGTGGATCCTGTCATATAATACTCTGTTCCTGACTTCTCGCCTTGAATACTCTGAGTTGCTCCTGTAACGAATGGGATTGTACTGATACTAGAAACAGTTAGTGTATTTGTGGCTAGTGTCCAGTCGATAACACTTCCTGTAGATGTCGCTTGTCCTAGTGTTGCACCTGTGATACCAGCAGACTGGAATACTGTTTCTCCTAAGTAGAATCCAGGCCCAGAGTTTATCGCTGTACTAACTGTAAACTCTCTGGCATATTCTTTGGTCTGATTCATTTCATCTGGTCCACATACACCAGTCTGGAACTTCTCTAGTGAGTAGGTGAATAGTTCTGCCTGAATTAGATAGGTTTGATTTTTACCTAACTGATAGAATGGATTTTCGTGTTCAACAAAATTAATCTCGAACAGATATTTACCCAGTGGGAAGTAAATCAAATCACCTTCTCTGGGTCTTGAGATTGGTTCTAGATTACCAACTTCGTCCATGAATCTTCTGCGTGCAACAACAAGTTCTACTTTGTCTTTAACCTCAAGACCATACTTGGCTAGAATATCACCTTCGCCTTGGAATCCATCTACACTCTGTAAATACATTTCAATTTCATATGTTCTTTCAAATTGGCTAAGAACATCTTCTCCGAAGAGAAGATCTTTCTTGACATACTCTCGGGGAAGATATAAGACATCCATGCCCATCGTTTTGATTGCTTCGATGGTTAGGTCTTCCATTAGATTTTGTTCACTGGAAGTACTTTTAAAGTTGAAGTATGGATTTGTTGCCATTTATTACCCTGTCATGAAGTCGATAGGAAGTTCGTATTGTAATCTGATCTCTTCTTCAAGACGTTCCACCTCTTGCTCTGCTTGTTGATATATCTCTCCACCCTTCAGACTGACTCCGCCAGGTAACTGAATACCATCATACTTTAGCATGTTCATACCCCACTGTTTCTTGAGTAAGGCAGTAAAGTATTTCTTTACCATTCGATCATTGAAAATCTCAGTGAAGGTGTTTGGGTTCAGAGCGGCATACGCTTCAACGACAATATAGTCTCCAACAACCGCATCCGTAGACCAGTCCATATCGATATGAAGTCTATTTGTTACTTTACTAAATCTTAGAGCCTTGTCTGGATTGAAGAAGTCGTTGATAAGACTTTGATATCGTCTGAAGATATCATAGGAGGCAAGAGGTTCGGATCCTCCACCGAAAGCATTTCCTGTATTGATACCAAAGACATCATTCAATGCCCACTGATATCGAACATCAAACATATTCGAGGTGGAAGATTGCATACGGAAAATTCTAACAACAGATACAATATCAGATCCATCGGGTCCATTTCCAGTAGGTCCATCGATGGGTGGTAATGTGTTTGTTGGGATGTATTTGTTATCGATATCTGTTTGTGTTATCTGGTGCTTAAAGTAACATCTCTCAACGCCGTCATAGTGTCTTTCTGTAAAGAAGTCTAACGCTTCGTCTAGTCTGTCTTCTGCCTGTTGGTAATCAACGTTGATTTCAACAACAGGCGCACCAAGTTTACGCATAGCATAATCAATTAACTGACTTCTGGATGCAGGTGCTGCCATGAAAAATCTCCTATGTTCTAATGTATGTATAAGAACATAGGAGATCGTGTGAATTTTAGTTTAACTCAGGTAGTGTCTGGGGTAACAGGACTTCCATTAACTGTCACATTGACACTCTCAACGTCTTTCATATTCATCTGTTCGATATAGTATCTTCGAGTAATTGGATTATTTGCTTCGTCTGGCGCAGATGGTTCGTAGTTGGTAAATCCAGGCATATTCAAAGGACATGATACCTTTGGATAATCTAGTTTACCATACTCATCCCCATCTGAAATTAACCAAGTTTGTTTCCTATCACCACAACCACATCCACCACAAAAACTTTCTTTGGGATTTACTTTACTTTTTCGCAGATATTCACACGGAGGAAGTTCGCCTCCTCCATGACAAGACAACACGCGAAGTTGCTTCGTCTTTTTATCGATTCTATTATTACTCAGTCCCCTTGATGTCATTGCCATAGCAAAGGAACCAACCATTCCAATTCTATCTTTTAGAGTTTTCTTTGTTACATCTTTTGCAGGGGCAAACTCTACTTTTTTTTCGTTTGCTTTCTTCTTTGCTTTTTGTTTTTCGATTCGCTTGTTGATGTCATCCTTGGACATAAAGACACTCCATTAGTTGATAAAAGACATTCTATTTAGAACTGCTGAGGAAACATTGAGATTTGTATAGTCTACTACATCAGTATTTATACCAGTCAAGATTATTCTGATTTGTTTATTGTGTTTAATTTGACTTTCCTCTATAATACCACCAAAGATATACTCAAGTATCTTCTTGGCACTACCACCAATTGCGTCTGTTACATTACTCAAATCGATTGTTTCACAATGAACAGGATTATTACCTCTGTTGTTTTTAAAAGTTCCAACTGCATTAAAGGTAGTATTATTTAGATCAGTGAATCTTGTAATCGCAATAGTTTCTGCCATCTTTTCTACAAAGGTATCATAATCTTCTTCCTGAACGGTATTCCTTCTGAAACTAAATCGATTTAGTGCAGTGCTTGCAGATGGGATATCTATCTTATCCTTAATACTTAGAGGAAGATCATTTTGCGACAAAATTCTATTAACTGCTGAAGGTAATTCAAAGAGACTAAGTGAAGTTGTGCCATTAATACAACCATCTAGATTGATGTAATCAATAGAGGGACATTTATCTAAAGTTAACTCGGTAAGAGGATTGTTCTGTAGTTGAACGTCCAACAAAAATGGCATATTACTAAAGTCTAAGGCACTGAAGTTACACCTCTGAGCATAGAATGTTTCTAGTTGAGGATATGATCCTAGGATTGAAGATAATGATTCATTATACCCAACTCTCAAGTCGGCAAGGTAGATACTATCAGCAGCAAAGGATAGACTAGTTAAATTATTGTATGCAACATCTACACTGGTAACAAATTCATTGCCAGTAAAGTCTAGGTTGGTTATTGCATTATGATTTAGTGTCACTCTTTCTAGTGCAGGACAGTTAGAAACATCCAATCCATCTAAGGTGCTTCCTCTGAGATCTAATGCCGATAAGAAGTCAAAAGTCTGACTCTCAAAGTCAGATCTTAAATTATCATAAACAAAACCCTGAAGTCCTAATTGCCTCAGTTGGGTCATTCCCTCGAAGTTAATATACTTAATTTTTCTACTTTGTGGAAGGTGACCATTTCCACCAGTCCAATATAAATCTGGTTCATTCATAATCAACCTATGAATAGAATCGGCGGGTTGATTTATTTCTAAAGTAACACCCTTGATGTTCTTGAGTGTTTCTGGGGCGAACGGAATAGTGAACGGCTCCTTCTTATCCACTCTAAAGAAACACTGCTGACCCTTGTCTCCTTGAATTAAAATATCATCCAAGAAAGTTCCAGATCCATCGTTATGATTCGATACAATGAATGTTCTGAATGGTTGATCATATAAATTATATTTTAAATCAGCGATGGGTCTACTATCAGAATATATTTCGCCTTCTTGACCACCCACATTAGGTGGGTTTGTGTATAGAACCATAGTATCCTTAGAAAAGTTCGTAGTGTCGTAGTATGGTATGGCATCCACGGTAGGATCACCACATGTAGATCCTGCCCATATATCTTGTTGATTCTTGGCGTCTTGTCTTGCAAATACTCTCAAGGCTGTTGTAGTTGGTTCTTCTTCAACAACACACTTACAAACAGCGGTTCCAAGATTTTCTTCTTCTGTTACTGCTTCTAAGAACGCTACCTTAGCACAATCTCTATTCACACATGAAGTTCCAGGCCCGTGGAAGAAACCACTTTGTCCCTGACACTCTAAGTAAGTCTTACCATCTAAACATGTATTTGCATCGGTGCAACAAGAACCAGTTGCGAGTGGCACAATAAAACCTCGTTCCTCACATGTTTCACAAATAGGATCCCACTCACCATGAAGAATTTCACAATCTGTTTGTGTGAATTCATCCATACAAACAGATTGTCTTCCTGTGTGATATGTGTAATCGTTGGATTGTATTGAATCTCCGCTAAATCCGGTCCAATAGGCAGCATTTGTTTGACTACTAATTTTACAGATTCCTAAAGTAGTATCTGTATTTGGTATAGTTTCGGGTCCATTACATGCTGGTTTTGTGCAAGCCACACCAGGCCTCCAGATAGCCTGAAGTGTATCCCCAGTGGTCTGATCTATGTTCCAGTTTGTATTATTGCCCGCTGCGATCACTTGTAAATAGTAATCTCGCTTTTGTTGTAGTGCTTTAAAACATTGATATTGAGTTTGCATATCTCCACATGATACATTTGGATTGACACCACCAGACTGAACACTGTCTATTATATGACAACTTCCTGCTAGATACTTTTCTCCCAATCCTGACTTCTTCGAGGTATCGAATAGTAAACCACTCGCAGGTAAAGATCTTATCTCATCGCAATATATTCCAGGCCACCATTTTCCTTGTACATCTGCACATTGTTGTGATGTTTTAGATTCACAAACAAATCCAGCATTTTCAACTGGTTCATATTGACAACCACCCCACATAGTGGCCTTATTGATATCGCCATCCTCGGCTGATACAATACCACCACGACTACTGCACTGACCTACAGTATTTACCAAGGTAACCCAAACAGGTTCACTTGTATATGTTAGACCTAGAGTTAAATTTGATAGTCCTTCTGAATTGTAATACTTTTTAGGAGTCGGACTAGAGCATACCAACAAGGCACCACCGAGTCCATTTGGTTCTCTGTTCTGTTGTTCTGTTGAACCTGATCGAGTTCTATCTTCTATGAATGTTCCTGTTTTACAATCATAGTCACCATTAACAGAACAGTCAGTTCCATCACCAATCCAAGTTCCATTATTCCTTACACAATCAAACTGTGTTAGTTGTCCGATGCATGTGTCTGCTCTACAACAAGCACCAATCGAAACTATATTGTCTATAGTACCACATGGGTTTGAATTACACTGTACTGCCAATTGTGTTTGAATACCATCGTGATAAATTCCTCCAAGGTTACTACAGTATTCGGAGTTACATGTATCAAAACAAGAACCATCCTGAATACAACAAGCGTGTCTTGAATCCATAATAGAAGAGAGATTTTCTTTTTTTACATCTGAACACAACTTGTTGTTGAAAAATTCTGCATCAAAGTTTGTTTGTGTGATACAATTTTCGATCAATATGTTATCTGTGCAACTACTACATGTTTTACACGCGCCGTGTAGATCTGAGTTTAATGGTACTTCTGGATTGCCTGGAGTACCAGAGGGACAACCCTGATCAACGCATGTAGAATCTTTGCCTCTAAAAACACCCAAGTCTCTTTTACAATCAATGTACCTTACATTATCAGCACAAACATATCCATCGCTTGACACTGTACAACAAGCGCCGATATCTTCGGAGTCTGGTTGAATTGCTTTTGATCTTGTTCGGAATTCTATAGCCATACTTTACCTTTAGATAAACCTAAGTTTATATGAATCGCCTTGTTGAGAAATACTTGGACTAACAGTATTATTTATTCGTCTAAATTTAGAAGTAGATTGCGTTTGTCTTGCAAATGGATTTGATGGGTTATATGGATTTGACCATTGGCTTGGAACTTTAGGATCTTTGAAGTTTGGACCCCATACATCACCCGCCCTATCTTTACATACTCCATTACCACCCGAAGGACCAGCGGTTGAATTTGCTCCGCCGCCATTTCCACCAGTAGCAGGGACACCTGTTGGTGAGGTTGGGGGTTGGTTTCCTGCACAACTAGTTCCGCGAGTTCCTGCTCCAAATCCAGCAGGTGCTTGTGATTTGTCGTAAACAAATCGGCAACTACTGAAGACATATTGATCACATGGTCCTGCCAGTAGGCTAGGACATGTTGGGGGTGGAAGACAATCACAACCATCACATGCAGACTGGTTTGAAACTTCGTCTAGAGTTCCTGCTGTTGCCTTTGTTGTGTTGTTTGGATCTGGATCACATGGCCTTCCGTCCGCTTCACATGCGGATGAAAGACAAAGACCACAAATATTTTCTGCTTCCTTGAGTGGATCTACACATGTAGCATCATTGCTAGGTGAGCCTGAGTCAACAATCGAACCATCTATAAGACTGCAATAAGTTCCATTATCAAATGGCGAGTATGTATCAACACATCCGCTTGGTGGAATTTCACTACCACATGAACGTTCACTGTGATAATACACACCAAGTTCTTCTAGTTTTGCTCTATCCTCTACGGGACATGGTTTCGCTTTACATCCGCCTGGATTCTTACAACAATCCTGCCATCTATAAGGAAGTTCAAGACCGTTTGGTGTAACGTATGGTTTGCCTGGTTTAGGTGGAATATTATTTGGATCATAAACTCCAGGCACTGGTTTGTGTGGACCACTTCTACCATCCCACGGTCTACCGAATGATGGAATGTCACCATCGAAGTCACACTCAGTACAGGTGATCTTGATATCATCCACTATACAGTTTTCACATGACGTTTGGTTGGTATCATCCCACACTTCATTATTGGGACAGTCCAAAGTCCAATAGGCACAACAACATGATCCAATAAATTTACTCTTTGGACACTTGGACATGAAGCATGGATCTGTGCTGAAGGTTCCCTTGCAAAGTTCTTGAGCCCTTTTATTTGGATCGAAGTTTTCGTCATCCCTCGACACCATGAATTTTCCGTCGTTGCATTGACCACCAAACAGACAGCAAGAACCCTTGATCCATGTGCTTCGCGGATCAATTCCTCCACCACCTGCTCCGCCGCCACCTCCACCGAAGCCACCGAAACCTGTAAAGTCAAAAGCATCACCATCGTTTTCTGGTTTCTTTGGAGGGCCAGGTGGGTCACCTTCACATTCAGGTGGACTACCGTCAGGGCAGCATGGTATTCCTGTGTTACAACCACACTCGACATTGGGGTCACAACAGTCATCAGGATCACAGCAGGAAGGATCATTTGGATTGTCACAGCACGGACTTCTACCTTGTCCTGTTTCACAGTTACAACATCCCTGTCCTTCACAAACACAATCTTCACAAGGCCCCGCAATGGAACAATTTACATTATCACACTGAGATTCATCACCCATGAACGTTCCGCCAAGTTCGCCACATTGTTGTGGTGTTATTTGATCGATACATTCATTATTACAGAGACAACATGCTCCTCTATACACTTTCTGTGGGCAACAGATATCACAATCTTCTACGTCGGGTGTCCATTTACTATTTGGGAATGCAGCACACTGAACCTCTGTTTTTCCTGTTCCGTAACACTGACCACTGAAATCATTACAGCAAGTGCCAAAGACGAAAGGTGAACAAGCATCAAGACTATCACAAATATCACATGGCGTTTGTGGTGGTATTACACTTTCATGGGGAACAAAATAACCATTGATAAGATTACAAGAAAGTGCAGTTGCTGGAGTCAGGCAAATAGGTCTTGCTACTGTTTTTGGTATTAGATTTGAACAATCAGAACAATCTTCAACTATTCCGCCAGGACAATCTGTAGTACCGTTACTAAGATCATCGTCAGTAGGAATACATCCACCTCCAACATCACAACCCTGACAGCATTTATTGTTTAAAAGAGTAACGGCACACGGATCATCGGGATCATCGACAACAGATCTAGATCCACAAGATGTATTTTTCCATGCGTCATCACCATACGCCGCTTGACACGATGCTCTTTGACAACCATTAGTTGTTTCATAACACCTATGGGTTCCGTCTGATGTAAGAACACAACAGGATCCTAATTCTTGAGTACATGTACCACAGTCCCCGGGAGTTTCGGCACCATCATCACAACATAAGTCTGGCCTGACCTCGGAACTACATGGACCTTGAAAACATAAGTAACCGCATAGATTATTGGGACATAGTTTTCCATAGTTACCATCACAAGCCTGATCATCTGGATTATCGACACAGAAACATTCATCTACAATATTATTATCACTATCATCACAAACATACTCAACAGCAAAATCACCAACACCAGAACAACATGCTCCTGTTTCCCCAGCACCACAAACATCATCAGTTCGATTTGCACATGCAACATCTTGCTCAAAAGATCCACTAATAGAATCACAATAAGTCTGATCTACAAAATCTTGACAATTTAAATTCTTACAGCAAGATCCTAGAGTGCTTGATTTGAATACATCAACGTCCCAACCATAACCAGTCAGAGTGGCGAACCAAGTCTTACCGTTATCAATTGATGCTAGATTTACAATATCAATACCACTAGTAAACTTGGGTGTCTCTGCAAAGAAAACGTTATCAGGGAATGCTATATTATTTGGTCCATCCTCAACAACCAAAGTAATGTTTTTCATCTCACCATAATTCACGCCATCGTCTGATCCTAACGACAAGCCAGGTCTTTGATCATACGACCAAGTAATACCTGCGATTTGGAAAGGTGCTTTTACTTGAAAGAAGTTATTATTTGTGATGTCTAGGTTAATTCTACCTGTAACTGTTTCTGTTGACTGGACCGTAGTTCCGCAATCACCAGCAACACAGCATTCAGTTTCATTGTGAGAGCAACTACAAAGGCTTCTACATCCAAGTTTAAATCTAAGAGCAGTTTGATCCAAACCAAAACTCTCACAAGCAGGCATGACAACCATACGAATTTTACCATACCAAGGATCTATAGTATTTTGAGACTCAAACATGTCTTCAGTTATCTGCAAGCAATATGAAGCAGCAGTGTATCCACCAAAAACTAGTGGACCTGCCGTACAGAAAGGTTTATCTCTGAAAGATTGACCTATGAATTCATCATTTGATTTACATCCACTATCATATATGATCGCTTCCTCAGTTGGACAAGGAATAGCATCACCAGTATCTGAAACGTTCCAAGTTAGTGGATGAACACCTTCGATATATCCTTCTTCTTCGTCATCATATGGAGTGTTAAATCCTGTGATACCTCTACGAATTTCATCATTACCATAACCTTGATCAGAGAAAGACACGACGCCAGAAAGAGGATCCTCGAAGTTAATACTACTGGCACCCCATAATGGATATCTAAGTTTCTCTGTTACAGTTGGATTAGGATGTTTTGTTCTCAATATGATAAGTCTATCTGGTATATTTTCCGTGGAAAGACTAACACATAAGTTTCCAAAAGTTACTCCACCTTGACTATAGCGAACGAGAGAAGAAACGTCGAGAATAAATTCTCTTGGTCTATCGTCTAAGGCCGTTCCACTTCCTCCGACTATAAATTCTCTATTACAAAAAGCAGAATCAAACTCATCAGTAACTTCATCTATTACGTTACGGAACTTGAGTGTAATTGAATCACCTGTTCCTGTGTTGTCAGCAGACGCTCCGAAGAATGTTCCACTACCGCCCTGTGCCTTCCAACGAGGATCTAAGTGTAGGAACTCACCAGTCGCTCCACGATCCACATAACCGCTAGTGGCACCACCCGTTCCGCCGATAAGAATCTGAGTATCAGTAACATAAAGTTGAAGATCCCCAGAAGCAGATAGTCCTCTTAACTCGAACGTTGTTCCTGTTCCAGGCCCATCAGATTGACTAACGAAAATTCTACCAGAGGAGCCAATGTTTTCTGCTCCTGCGGTTAGTCCAATGTAAGAACCTAAACCATCTGTAGATGTTTGATTTGTGGGACGATCTTGTTCTGTTACTGGAAAAGCATTTGGCCCTGTAACGGCATCTATAACAACAAAACTAGAATCTGAAAAAGTTAATTTTACTTTTCCTGAATTATTATCATGAGGATATTCATACTCAATTAAGTGAGGAGAGTTTGCACCAGTAGCACCAGTTGGTCCTGTGTTGCCTGTAACACCAATAACCCCGGGGGCCTTTACACCCTCGGGACCGTTTGGTCCTGTCACTGGTTGAAATGTACTATATGCCATATATTCCTCTAGTTATGTATACTGACAAAACTCATTAACCTTGTACTGCAAGACAGGCTTTATCATTTTCCTGTGAATCACCATTACCTAGACACCCTTCACTCGAATCATATATGAAGTTGTCATCAGTAGGTAGTGAGAAGAAGAATTTCCCTGAGCAATTTTCCGCTATACCATAAAAACCATATCTACTATTTGAAACCAGTCCCCTTATATTACTAAGTTGTACGCCACCAGGCCTACCATTAAGTGATTCTGGAGTAATTCCAAAATCAACAATCTGGCAGCACATGGGTTCAACAATACCGTAAGTGAAGAAAGGGGCTCCTACACAAATCCCCTTGGTGGAATTGAGGTCACATATTGCAACACTCAAATCTGGCGTACATGCCGGTGGGCTATCGGGAGGAACTGGCAATAAATTATCCAATATAATTCTAACAGTTGTGCTATCATCTGGACAGGGACTCGGGGGGTTTCCGTTTAAACATGTTAATATATTGATATCAAAACTTGGATTACCACACTCACAACACGGATCTTCGACATCGGTCGTAAGTGGACAACCATCACAATTTTCCAATATGTCGGTACTCGTTATTGGTTGAGTAAAAGGATCAAACTTCATATCATTTGGTACGCCACATGCAAATCTTAAGTTATTGTTATTACACTTGCCTTTCGTGACAGTCACACAGTTAATTTCTTGGGGATCTGTATTTGTGTAATAACAACATCTTTCAACATCATTACGAGTTCCCCCAGTACACAAAGTACAAAGGTTTGGATTACTTCCCCAATATGGAGTAAACGTTGAATCGCCGTTTAGGTTATTTAGGCAATGATACTTACCAGTTGGATATGAGCATGTTGGATCCGATGAAGGGTCAGATTTGTGACAACAATAGCCCCATGTTTGTACTTCGCAATTTGTTGTGTCACAATCACCCTCGACTGAAGTGTTTGCATCTACACTTTTCCCTGAAGTATTCTGGGGTACACCACCAAACAATGGAGTACATGCACCCAAGGTATCTTCTGCTTCGGTTATTTCTTTGCAGATAAATGTTCCGTTGGCAGTGTCTCCCTCACAACAACTAAAGACCGCAGGTTGTTCACATGGATTTGGAGTACATGATTGACCCTCAGTCCAACTATCACTTAAAGCCAACCCAGTACCACCCGTAGATATAATAACATCTGCCTCTAATATATCACGTTGTTCACAATTACCATTCTCTTCACAAAAACTACCACTTGGACTGCTACAGGTTATATCATTTATAGTCCATTTCGCATAGATAATATCTGGTCCATCGATTTGACAGTTGCGGGAAAATTCTTGAGTCGTAACTTCGTTTGGAACCCCGCTATTGTTTATGACTTGATAACAACAACCGACAGGATCACACGCTCCTGTGTCTATGGGATTCTGTTCCCAAACTCCACCACACTGTTTTTCACATGTATATGTGTGGTTGGTATTTGTACCGTCTGATGTACAACAATTACCGAATGGTTCTACTCCACAATCACAGGCATCACTTATACAGATTGTTTCTGGTTGAGTCCAGTTTCCGTTTGATCTATCTAAATCACATACAGAAAAAGTTAATTCTTCACAGCCACTATCAGAGCAACATTGACCTGTTGGACATGGATCAGGCTCTGAACAACTAGAAACTAAACTCTCGGCTGGACCACAAGTTTCTTTCTGTGTACACTGACCAGTAGCACAATTGTAGCATCCTACTGTGGGCACAATGAATTCTTCTTGAAGATCATCTAAAGATCCACACGCTGTACAATTTTGCCCGTCTCTACATAAAATTCTATTCTGACAGTTAGTGACGAGTAATCCATATAACTGGTTATTGTTATTGTCTTGTCCCCTCGAAAGTTGAATAGTTTGTTCAACTCTTACTTCCTTGGCTCCTGTTCTGACTGGCAAATCATCGACACAAGTTCCATCGAAGCAAAGACCAAGATTATTGTTTGTGCTACCAACTAGTGATGTGTTTTCATCAGCACCATCAATACCATAAATCAGTGGTGTGTATCTTCCATTATCCTTTGAACCACCGATTGTACTGGCAAGATCATTTTGACCCGCGATACATTCGCCACTGTCGGGGCATATAACAGGAATATGAGTGAAGAGTAAACCACCTGGCACCTGTCTCTTATTATCTGTTGTAGGATCCTCGTCGTCATTTAAGAGATTGGGATGTTCTACTTGATCTCTAAAGTTGACGAAGAGAAGATCCTTATAGTCACCATTGATGCCAACCTCACAGTTTGGAACTTCGTTTCGCGTGGCCTCAATTCTGGTTTTGCATTCAGTTGAAGAATTTTCAAAATTGGTTGTATCATTGGGTGAATATCTTCCGAAATCATTTCCGACATTGCCTTGCAGGTTGGCCCAATTAACCTCTGAGCCACAGAATGGATTATTTTCATCACACTCTCCATCATAAACAGATTCAAAGTATGATTCATATAAAGCAGCAGCAGTCTCAGTCCACTCGCCGTCTCGTTTACACCATGTTACTGCGGTTCCGCCGTCTGTGGTCGAATCATCCCCACCTTGTTCTTTAATAAGATAAGCACAGAAAGAATTCAAACAAGGTTCGCATGAGAAGACTGCGGTGTGAGAGTCTCCGGATTGCACAGTAGGCCAAGTGCTATCTGTTCCTGGCCAGACTTTGATTCTTTCAGTACAATTGGGGTCACCACCACATGGAAAATATTCGTTTTCAGGCCAAGTTGTTTGTTCACAAGTCGATTCGGGGTTGTCGTTAAGTAATGTTATGTAATCAACTCCCAGACCCTTTCCACACAAACCAGTGGTATGATTGAAGAAACAATCGTCTATCGTTTGATCATACTGAGTGACACCCTCACAAACACTATCATCGTTACATGCGTAACCAACACCATAAATTTTATCTCGGTTACAATATGCTTTAAGTGTTCCAGCAGCAATGACATTCGGTGATAGAACATTAACGTCTGTATTACATTCGGCTACCTTATTGTGACCGACACAATATCCTTGTGTTAAATCGCCACCGCTTGCAACGTGAGTTGGGTTTAAATTATAATTGGTTGGACTTGTCTTATACCCTAGAGGGTCGTATGCATCGACTGGCTCTCCCGTTGTTGTATCGATGTCTCCAGCGTAGTAATACATCTGCTCGGCAAGACCGCCGGCACAAGCAGTTTCATTTACTGCATAAGAAAGAACTCCTGCTCTAGCACAGTTAACTGTTTCTATGTTTGGCGCTTTTGATTCTTCGCAGGGTGAATTATTACCACAAATGGCGTTTAGATTATCACCAAAGTAAACCCCTCCGAGATCAATACAATCATATTCGTTCTGGACTGAACAGTCTGCTAGTTCGTTTGTGCAACAATATCCAAATTCTAGAAGATCGGCACAAGAGTGAGATGGGAAATCAAATCCCGATGAACTTCTGTGATTGCTAAGATTTAGAGAACAATTTGTTGAGAACACTCCTGCATAAACTGCACCATCTACAACCTGACCAATAACGAAAGAATCACTATTCGCGTTATCCTCTAATAGTTCTCTATATACTGCTAAACTTTTTCTGGTCTGTGAGTTATTATCGAGCGTTGGTGAAAGAGACCATCCAGATTTATCAATAGTAAAGAAACGGTTTCCTTCTTTTCTGGTTGATGTCCAGAACTGTGTAGTATCTAATGGGTCGCCAATTAAAAGACCATCAAACTGGTAATTTATAGCGATAATATATGCCATCTCAGATATACTTGGAACATACTTATATTTTTCTGCTCCTTCACCAACTACATTTAGTGATCTAGCCCAAGGCATGGCTTGTGAGTTTTCATCTCCAACAACTCCTTCATCTTCGTAACGGTCGAAGTATGTGTTGTGATATCCATCAGACATTCTGTCGCAACCAGTTGGTCCTGAAACAAAATCAGTGTCAATACTAGGAAGAAGTTGCAGGTTTCCTGCCGCTCCTGTTGTACCAACAATCCAAAGTCTCCACTTCTTGAATGTTGCTGTATTTGAGTTACATTCACAATCAGTATTAGAACCACAAACCGTGCAGTCTCCATACCCCTGACTCCAATTACCGTTGGTACATTCGCTTTGGGTCACTGGATAATCGGGTGAGCAACCATCGAGTGTGCAGCAGATTCCAAGAGGAATTGCTTGTCCTGCACAACAATCTACATTACCACAATTAGTTCCAGCACCCATATGAACACCACCTTCTTCCAGACACTGGGCGGGAGTTAATGGGTCAACACACCTATCAGTAAGACAGCAGGCTCCTTTGGTAAATTCTACACATGGATCTACAGGTCCAGATGGACCTTCTCTTACACATGGTCCATTACTTACAAAAACTCCTCCGAGTTCATCACAAATGGTTGCTGTTGAATCAACTGCTCCACCACTAAGGCAACAACATCCGAGATCTTCGCATGGGTCGGGACATAAGAATGTGCCACATTTTTGATTTAGGAAGAAGTTTCCTCCAACATCTTCACATTTTTGACTAGAGAAATTATAGCAGGAGTTGTTTACACAACAAGCACCAAATTCATTAGCACATGGTTCGCTGAAACAAGTGATTCGATCAAAAAGTTCACCTTCACAATCAACACCAAAAGTATAATCTCTACAATTTCCGTCTGTGCAACACGCACCAATCTTTAGATTATCTGCATATGTTACACCATAGTCTTTACCAGCAACAAAACAATGCCATTCTGCTCCCTTATTGAAAGAAATACAGTTTACAATGTCGGTTCCAGATTTTGTAAATGTAGGGCCTTGATAGAACTTGAATGGGTTACTCGCAGTATTGAATGGGTTTCCGTCTGAAGCCAAACCGCCATTCTTAATGATCATTGTTAGGTTGACAGACTCACCATATGTTACACCATCAGAACTATCAAGAGCAGTAAATCCAGCATTTGTATTTGCAGTTGCAGTGCTAATTGTAAAATTATTACTACCGACAATATAATGAGTGTTTGCTTCATTGGTATCTAGAGTAATAGAGGTGTTTGCGATTGGATCATGACGTTTGACCAATTCTTTGAAGTCACCTAAAATGGCATGAAGAGAATCTGCTTCCGCACTTAATCCATTTGACTCTTTGAAGAATGTTCCACTAGCCCCAATAATGTAATTCTCTCCACCGTAGTAGAGTAGTTCTCCTGTACCACCAACAATCTGCGACTGCTGTCCTGAACCTATGGGTGCAGAGATTTTTAGTCCAGCAGGAGTCGTTAGTTCTTGAATTGTAATATCTGGATCATCGGTGACTATTGATCTAAAGTAAGCAGTTGGTCCAATAACTCCTCTGAGAATACTGGCACCTGTTCCAAGAGTATCAATATCAATTCTGGGATTACAAGGAGAACCTAGATCGGGTAAACAAGGATCTCCTAGAGGAATACATGTGCCACAACAACAGTAACTATTTTGGCCTCCAATACCTCCAGATGGACATTCAAAACCATTAGAGCAAGAGTCACAAACGACTCCACCAATTCCACCATTAGGAGAAGCAGTTGGTCCCGAGATAGGACCAATGACAAAGTATTCTCCATCGATGTTTACTAAAAGTCTTTCATTGCAATTGGTAAGACCACCATCGGCACTAATACCAGAACCAGTTGCCCCAGTTGGTCCAATCGATCCCGTAGTTCCGGTAGTTCCCGTAGTTCCAACAGAACCATCAGGTGCTGTTGGTCCTTTTGGCCCCGTTGGTCCCATTAATGTAAAGATGGAAGAATTACCCATAGTGAAGTCCTGATTTTTACTTAGTATGTAGTAAAGAATATATCTACATTTGGATTAGATTTCAAAGGACTTCCATACCAAATAATTCCATTATCATTATTCTGTCCATAAGAAACAAACTGATATATATCAGTTGCGTTTGTGAGAACGGGTCTTTCGTTGTATGGGAAAATCCAGTTGGGTGGGAACGTATCACCATCCAAAGTTGCCCCATCTTCTCTTCGTGTGAAGTCTCCACCCTTGACTATGAGAGTAAAGGCAGATGCTCTGTTTGTGTTGTCACCACCAAAATAATCCTTGAACTCGGCGGTCAATGGCGTGATATCATTGAACTTAACAAAAGGCGCTTTAGGAGTTCCAGCGGGATCTGTTCCTGTCTCATCTTCATAAAGTTCATTAGCATCAATAACCCAAACATTTCCCCAACCAGCAGACGCACTATATGGATCACTTTGAATTGTAGAACTACCAAGATGAAGGCCTGGATTTACATTGAACTCTATAGTTCTTGTGCTTGATGTAATGGATCCACCGCTAACCTCAGTAATACCGAAACGATATCCAACCTCGTTATAACTACGAGATACTGCTTTGATAGTCTGACCTTCTGGGTTATATTCAAATCCTTCTGCACCTCGAACTAGTGGAGTTGCTTCTGCACTGTTTCCACCAGATCCGCCCATATAGGCAATTTGTCCTGTTTTTCCAGAAGTTGGAACAGGGATCGTTCCGTTACTGGCATATCGAATAAGAATTTCATCTTCTAATTGTGTTACAACAAATCCACCAGTTCCTGTGATGGTTTTTAGATTGATTGCAGTTTCACAGTCAGCAGTGAACGTAAGTGGTTTATATGGCCCTGTAGTTTCTGAATAGACTTCAAAAACAATATTCCCTTGAGGGCCCAACTTACTAGGATTAATACAATCGATGGTGGTTGAAATACCAAGATCTTTAAAAACTACATCACCGTTAGTGAAGGTTGTTCTTGCAACATATGTTCCAGTATCATTAAAATCTGAAATTCTTATGTTGTCAATAGTATAACCACTCGCTCCAGTAACACCAATGGAGCCAGTGTTGCCTATAGGCCCTGGCTCTCCATTTGGTCCTGTGCCACCAGTAGGTCCGGTGGGACCAATCCCACCTATGTTATAACCAATTACACTATTTGACATTTATCACCCTGCTGATACTTTGAGTGTTCCACCATCGGAATATATTGCGCCTGCTACGCCTGGATCTGAAGTAGGTAAGTCTGTAAGAGAAAGGGTCTTGAGACTAAGTTGATTTAGGAATGAAGTATAACTCGAATCACCAATACGAATGATCCAGTTTGTTGTAACATAAGGAGGCAAGTTTTCGATGGAGGTCAATCCACTAGAACTCTCTTCCGAAATTCCAAGGTCTGTTTGTCCTGTTATGTTCGATACAAGATTCATGTTGATCTTGTCTGATCCACCTTGTTTATTTAAGCCACTTACAGTTGTGTCTGCGGTCGCTCCCATGATAAACTTGTCTCTTATATCGGGAGTAAGAACAGAATCTAGAGCAACTATGTTTGGAGTGACTTGTATAATACTTCCACCTTGAATACAATTCACTTCAACCCCAGACTGGAATCCAACAGGATTCAAATCACTCTGTGTAAATGATGCCTGTCCGTCTTCTCCACGAACACCCTCGACTAAATTACCTGATCTTTTGAAACTTGTATATTCAACAAGAAGAGTATTTATGGTTCGTTTTATTACCTTCGCTGAAATGGTTCCGATTTCTACCGTTTCACACTGAGGAGCCTCTGTTGTAACAAAGGTGAGAAGATCTCTGAAACCATAACGCTTGTCAATGGTTGAAGCAAAATCTGGATATGTTGTTGCGTCAATCGCAGATCCATCACACAAAGCCCATCCAGTTGGAACCTTCGATGCGCCCGCAGCAAAGGCATGAATAGATCCGATTGGGTTAACTCCGCTCATATAAACGGCAGTATCTCCACCTAGATAGTTACCCACATAGTTTTTAACGATACCTTTGTCTTGTATTACACCACTAATGTTCACAGATGGGAGACGAACCACAACGGTCTTCAGAACGGATCCTGCGTCGTTTGGTGGTGTGCTGTCCATAATACCTGCGGTAGCAGAACTAAGGAAGAAAACTTCTGCCCCAGTAGAACCAGCAATTGTATTATTTGCCGAGAATGTGTTCATAACAATATCACCAGCCATAACGTAACTGAAGATACTATTTGAGATTGCTCCATCTGCAACGACACCACAGACTTCTGCATTGGCTGGACTATCGGCTTGTGCTAAGGTGTATCCGTTTGACGCAACATCAAAACGGATTACGTTTCCTGCGGTAAACCCGTGTGACGCCTGAACCACATCAACCTTGAGTTGTGATCCAACTTGAGTTACCTCTCCAGCAATAGGAGTGCCTGAAATATTTGAACTAGATGTATTACAAGTCATTCATTGACTCCTGTGTTGAACTCTGAATTTAGAACATAGTGGAAAGCCACCACATCTCCGTATACCCACCCGAACAGTGAATTGAATTTAAATCCTAGTGTGGAGGAAGAGGTTCCACTAACCGAAGCAGTGGCATCCCATGATCGATTGGCAGCGTTATAACCGCTAGTTCCTGCAACTCTATTAAATTCTCCACCCGCACTAATATTGAACGCCATATTTGGAGTTCCTGCTGGAGCGTAAATCTTAACTGTGGGAATTTTCCTCAACTCAGTAGGAACTCGAATTCGTGTTGTGGATGAACCACTAAGCATTGTAATAGTTGGTGTTTCATCACTTGGATTGCCAGGACTTGTTAATGTGTTCTTACCAACATAGTCAGAAAGTGTATATGAGGTCTGAAAGAATCTTTTACACCTTCGTAACTCATTATCAACATCCACAATTGTTGGATCACTTACTTTATAACCAGACTCCATTTGAACCTTAGCAAGAGAAACCTCTCCAGCATAAAGAACATCAGCCGCACCTGTATTACCAGTTATACCTCGGAACCTATATGGGAGGATGCTTAGTTTAGCCCAACTTTCATCTCTGTTTATTAGACCTGATGTTGTAGGTCCAACTAAGGGAGCAATATCAATAGAATACCTTGTGAACTTATATTCACCATCCAAGTAAATCAGTGGAAGGAATGTATTACTCGCAGTTCCTCCTGTTGTTCCTTGCCAGTATTGAGTGTATTCAACGGCAAGGAATCCTGTGACTCCAGTTGCACCTCTAGCATAGAAAGAAACATTAGCAGGTTGACCTGCTAGAGTATTCGCATCTTCTATCACAGTATTCCAAGCGATGAAATCACCACCGTTAATTGCAGTTTCGCCTGCTCCTGCCTCGAAGTCTGCCTTTAATCTGGTGTAATACTTAGGATTACCACCCACCTCAGTTTGTCCCTCATTGAACTCATGACGTTGTATTTCGGCATTGTCTTTCGTAACTGGAGAAGTTAGTCGTTTGTTTCTATACCATCTATCGGCAAAGTAGGTGTCTGCGGTTCCTGTATGTGTGGAATCAACACCAACACCTCTTTGCCAAATATCAAACCCACCGTTTACTAGTATACTTCCTATTCCTATTGGTATATCAGAAGAACGATATCCACCACCTCCAAGTTGAGATCCACTAAGACCACCTGCTACAACCGCCGCGGTATATGCAGTAGGATCTCTTTCAACGTTGTTTAGATTGGATTCAGATGGGGTATTGTAACCCTGACCTGGCCTAGTGTTGAAGAAGAATATCAGATCCGATGCTCCTAGTCGGAGTGCAAGGGGAACCGATCCTACTGCACTCCCTCTTGTTGTTAGTTGACCTGTATTATAATTAGCAAAATACAAGGTCTCGTCATCGTCAGCATCATAATTTCCAACATGTGATGCTGGATTAAAGGCATCTGTTGATTCTGTGAGACCATACAATAGAAGTTCACTATCATTTACCATAAGACCAATTGTTCTTGCTGAGTTTACTCCACCATCGTTGGCCGTATTTATTTTAATATACTGGCCAATGTCGTTCATACCGATCAAATCACCAACATCAAATCCACCACCAATGCCCATTCTGATAGATCTACCGGCACCCGTAGATCCACCACCACCTCCGCCTCCGCCGGCATATGAAGTTACTTCCTGACCTCTATAGTTTACAAACAAACCTCTGTCTGTTCCTAATCCAACAAGAACAGGTTTTGAAACGTGTCCAGGCGTGTTTGGTTCTGTTGTTGTAATAAACCCTTTAGTTGAAGCAGATAAGAAGTAAGGACAACCAACAGAGAGGACTCCACCAGAAACTGTTGTGAAGTCTCCTTCGACCTCACCATTAAACGTAACTTCAAAGTCAGAGTCTCCGTTGCGCCTAGAAATCATACCAACTGCTTCTGCTAAAGTAGATCCCCCACCACCGAACGCCAAGGTAAATCCATTTGCATCGGCACTAGATGCCCTGACTACATTACCAAACTGGAATTCGTGCGATACACCTGACACTCTTCTCTTGTTCACACCTCTAAGGATATCAACTCGTCCATCGTAGGATCTGATTCTGGCGATCTCACCAGAAAGAGTTGATCCTACAGGGATTGTATCTAGAGTGTGACCATTACCGATTATCAGATCTGTTACGTTCTGCTTAAACGCAAGAGTCTTTCCGTTTGCTTCTCCGAAAAGAATCTGCTGCATTGAGGCATTAGCGAATGTTCCTCCGCCAATCAACTTCAAATCTTGGTTAGTAAACCAAGCACCACCGAGATTTAGGAAGAATGGCGCAGTTGTTCCTGTGTTGAAGTCTGGTCCAGTATACGACCCCACAACAATACCACCAGTGGCATAACCTCCGACTGGAGTATCATCACCATTTACATTTACGAGTCCGTTTGGAAAAGAGACTTCACCCGCCGTGGAAAAACTAACATTACCAGTGACAACAAGATCACCACCGATGGTAATACCCTTACCAATTGTGTCAGAGACAACCATTTCATATGTACCACCACTTCCTCCGCCGGCGAAACCACCAGTCACAGAAAGACCAGTGCCGGCAGCGATATCATAAACTTTCATCAAGTTCAACTTAGCGATAATCTGATCGTTCGTAAGAGTACGCCAATCATTAATTGTATCACCAAGTGACACTTCTGAAATTTGTGAATCATTTTTTGTTATATCAGACATTTATTCTTTCCTATTGTGATTCTATTGGCACTGTTGTTGTTTCATCAAAAGCAAAAACAAAGTTATCCACGCCCAACTTCTTAATGATCGGAACGAAGCCATCATACAATTTTCCGGGTTCTCCAGTGATCGCCCTGATCTGCGGTCTCCTTTTTATCCTCTTCGAGCCCACTGATGGAGTATCTACATCGCCTTTATTTTTAATTTCATAAACAAGTCTTCCTGCTCCTGGCGCCTGGGTGTTTGCATATTCCCTTCCGACGGGATCCCTAAAATCATAAAGGTTTCCAAAATCGTCTGTATCTGTTGCATCCCCATCAACAACCCTAATCACAACATCAAATCCGAAGAACTCATTGTCTTGCATATTTGTTGGAATTGAAATTGATAACCTGTCATTTGTATCATCTAGGTATGGAGGAAATGTCAACCAAAACCCAGTTGGAATCCATTGTGTTGCTGCCGCCGGTGTTGCAAAGTTACAAAAGAATTCTGCGTTTTTGTAAACTCGTAGTTGTGTATTATTACCTGATCCAGTTATTGTAACTGGACTGGTGCTGCCAAGGGTTAAACTTTCTGTTTCTAAATCAATTCTTGGTTGTCCATGTCTAAACAAACATCTATTTGTAGTAGATGTTTGATATGCTAAAATAGTCTGTAATTCTAATAGTTCTCTTGACTGAAGAGCATAGCCTGGAATAAACCCAATGGAAATAGGGTTCTTGGTCGGATCCCAATTGTCTCCGTAACCAGGCCCTGCTCCAAAAAAAGATTTGTTCCATGAATTGTTGGTCAAAGGCATTTTATACTCCTAATCACAGTGGGACGATGAATCTCGCACTGTATAATTGTTCTTTTTGGACATTAAATCGATTGTATATTATGTATAATATGTCCCCTGAGCCTACCTGAACATCTGATTCAAATACTTGTTCGACTGCAAATGTAGCGTTAGTCGAAGCCGTAATAGTTTCGCCAGCAACTGGTAATGTTTTCTGTCCTGCAATAAACAGATTGGATCTAGTACTCGAACCAGGCCCTGTAAATTCATATGGTCGTAAATCAATTGTGGTTGCATTTGTATCTGAGCCGGCGAACGAAACTTTTCCATTAATAGGCAGCCGTGTGTCGGAGATCTTTTTAGCAGTTGTGAACTCAAATCCAGTTCCGCTGTCATCTCTAATTTGAACCTTTGCTGCCTGTCTAATATTTAATTTCGTGTCTGTTCCTTTACCAACCTCATTACCGACAACATTTCCTGCGTAGTCTCCTGTTGCGTAGACTGGATTTGCAATTAGACCAAAGGATCCCATCGCAAGTCCATCAGGAAGCGATCCGATTGTATCATCAGACTGGCTTATTTCACCAAGAAACATTAAAGTCCTTGCTTGTAGTGCGATCGTTGCATCACTACCAATGTCTTTATTTGCTCCACCGAAAGATGTCTGTGGCGTGATTAAAGATTCTAGTTTAGATTTACTTGTAATGTCTGAGTTACCGTTTGGAGAAACATCTAATTTTACAGAACCTCCAATATAACCTGTACCCCCGTCAGGAATAGTATACCCAGTTAACTTATAACCCTTCGCTGGATCATAGGCAGTTGATATGTTTATCTTTCCACTATTACCATGTCCAACTAAGGTTGCGGTGGGAGGTGAATCGAAGTAAACATTACTGTTGCCAATATTAATATCGACATCATTAATTTGCCCTTTAGTTGTGTCGGCAGCAAGTTGTACTTGGTACTGTCTATATTTCGCACTATTTAGTCCTGTAGTCGGAGGAACTGTAATGGGAGTGGGAGTAGGCATCCAACTCGTAGTTAAGAATTTAAAAAGTCCATCAGAGATTGAATATAAATATTGCCAGGTATATCCATCTGCTGTCTGAAAAGGTTTTGTTCCTACACCAGTTGGTTTTATTGTTGATCCTACTCGATCTCTATCTAATCCAGTCCGACTGTTTCTAATACAAACATATACGTTGTAGTTCTCTGTCATCACATAAGGTTGTTCCTTGTATGTGATAGCACCAGTAAAGTCTACCTGATAATTGAAATTATTTTTATATGGATTAAACGCATCGTAAATTCTGTTTGATTCCCAGTTGATACGAGGAACACAAAGAGCCACATCTTTAGGAGTAACTCTTTCTAGAACAGTAATGTTCTCATATATTAATTCATCACCAACTGATGATTCGGCAGAAGCCCCAGACGTTCCTGTGCTTGCTGTAAGTGCAGCAAAGAAAAACACTTGATTTTGTTGTAACAAGTTATCCATAGCAGTTTTCGCAATCAAGTTGCGAAACTTTATAGAACTAGTATTTAGAATAGTTCTGTCTGATATATTTACGATATTACTAGGTGATGCCATTTATATTCCTCTTATGCTAACGTACAAGTACTAACATCCTCTTCAGGATCGTTGGGTGTATCATTATAACCCTTCGCCGCATCTGGTGTGAGATAGGCTAAATTACCTAATCTCATATCACCAAACTGCGATCCCAATTCAATCCCATTCGCCCAAGAAGCAGGGTGATGATTAACTATCCAGAACGTATAACCTCTATCTTCTGCTATAAGGTATGTATCTGCTGTGTAAGTGTAACCCGCCGCTTCTGCTGATGCACCGTAAGTATAACCAATCGGAAACCCATTTGGATTATGTGCAGATGTAAAACAGTTTATTGAACCATCTAATGGGTTAGTGGTGTATGGATTGAAACCACATGGGAAAAGGTCAACTACATTACACAGATTAGGAAAAGGTTCTCTAGCGTTTAATGTCGTATCGAATCTATATGCCAAATAGTGTCCAATCAGAGGAATTTCTGAGTATCCAGTATCAATCGGTCCTGGCGGAGCAGGTTGATATGTGTCGTATCCAACATTATTGAAAAGTTTAAATCCTGCGGGATGTGTTATGTCTTTGATTGGTTTTGTTGTGAATTCATAGTTGTCCTCTGTACTTCCATCTGAAATCCCCTTGTCATCACTGATTGCGGTTACGGCGTAAGAGAACTCTTGATAAAAATCATCTCTAAATCTAACACCACCACTTAATGTCTTTCGACTGTCTGCCCAATATCCATCGTAGATATTACCCAAGGCATCGGTGTCTCCGTCTAGGTTTGGAACCCAGATAGAATCAGATAAAATACAGAGTTGAACTTTAGGATAATCAAAATCAATAGATGCAGCATCGATTCCAAACAGAGAAGAGAGTAAAAATCTAGTTGACTCTTCAGTTCCCTTGGTTAAGTAAAACTGACGAATGAAAGATAAAAAACGACGAATATCTACTAGAGAATTTTCAGGATCAGTCCAGTTATAAATTATCTCACCATTAACATCAGAAACAGAGGTCTCTGGAAAAAGATGAGCAAATAATTCTTTATGGTGAACTAGAAGATTATTTGGTACGTTGTTTATGTCCACCAGATAAGGAATCTGATCTATATTATTGCTAATACCCAACCATTCAAAATAGGCCTCAATAAACTTTACATACAAGTCATGGTTTTCTAGAATATGAACAGGAAGTCTGTCACGAACATAGAATGGAAATCTAGGGGTAATAACATCAGGAGATGTAGAGGTTCTTTCGATCTGTCTATTGAACGATGTTTGTGCCTTGTTCTCTTCAAAGGTTTTAAATTCTAGATTAGTACTACTGATCATACGTTGACATCCAGTTGATCTATTATTCCTAACTTGAAGGTTGCTTGTTTTTCTGCTTGAACTGCCTTACTGTTAGGCTCTCCTCTAATAAACAAATCAGATCTAGAAGCATCCCAATCCGTGACACCCAATAAAGTTATATTACCCTTAAGATAATCAACTGTTCCTATTCTGTAGTTGATGTATTTTCTTGTATTATTTTCTAAAATAAAGAACCTCAAGAATCCATTTCCATCATCATCAATATATCCTACATTCTCGTCCGCCTCTTCAAATCTACTAGTATCAACAATCAACTGAAACTCTCCACTGACTTTATTTTTTAATATACTATTAGAAAATGAAACGTATAAATTCCTATTGGTTGAATCTTCATTTGGATAATCATCCCCATCGAATGTCTTAGAAAGTTCGACAGAAAAATCCACAGATCTGATAGCACTGTTATCGTTTACAAGTTCTGAAACGATAGTAGAATAGGGAAACAGATTTCTAAAACTACAAGCAGGATCATACTCTCTAATTTTACTAGCAACTATTTTGTTCAAACCACTTCCATCGATACTAACTAATCTATCAAATATAATTTCACCATTACGGATGTCGATATCGTAACAGGTTGGTTGAACAAATTCTGGAAGAATACCAACTACTGTTTTCTCTTGTAGTTTTCCTGCGAACGCCGAGAGTTGACTTTCAGTAAAAGTGGCACCCTCAGCATCCTTCACACATGATAGATATAATCGTCCATATTGAGGAGGATTATTATCTTCTCCGCCCCATGCAGTAGCATCATATACTTCTGGGTTTTCTACCTTAAATACAATTTCAGCATCCTCTGCGGTTACTGCTCTGTTTTGTGCCTGGAAATATGATGGAGCATTTCTTCTAATGCTTTCGATTGTTTCTCGCTCGGCACCTCCGAACGAAGGAGTAACTACTTCATCGATTGTAATAGTGGGATCGCCACTTGAAGGTTCACTAGAAAAAGTTCTTTCACCATTTGCATTGTTGATTCCGTTGGGAGTCAAATACTCAACGACAACGGCGGAGTTCTCTGGTACTGCTTGTCCGTAGTTACCATCACCAAACGAAACTTCATAGGCTCCAGAGTAAATTGGATCAACGAAGTATACCTGAGACGAAGCACTTAAAACAGAGATTCTATCTGCTTTGCTAAATTCTACACCGGCAACTGTTACCTTTAATGATGATATATCGGCAGTCTCAGGAACTGTGACACTCCCATTAAAATAAGTTGTATTTGATGTTTTTAGTTTCGATGAGTTCTGAAAAACAGTAATTATGCCAGTATTCGATCCAAGTTCAATATCTTCTTTGGTTATGAAATTAAATCCCGTGTCGCTTCCTTTAAAAACTCGACCTGCTTTAATCGCAGTACCACTACTCACTGTTACTTCTAATTCTGCTCTAGCAGCAATTCTAGATCTTGGTATGTATCCAACAAGTCTGGCTAATGAAACTAGAGAGTCTCTCTTTTGTGCTGAGTCTATGAAACTTTCGTTTGCTAGGAAGTTTGTGTAGGTTGAAAAGAAAGTTGTATTGTATGCTAACAGATCGATCAAAGTAGATAAAGCGGATCCAGTGAAATCATAATCACTAAACTCATCTTTAGTTTTGATAAAATCAGTAAGAGAGGTTCTCACTTGATTGAAATCTGTTTTACTAAGGTTGATATAAGAATCTGGCATTATCTTACTCTTTCTAAAGTTATTTCTATTGCGTCATCGTTATCTAAAAAACTGTATTCGATTTCTACCTTTAGTTCTTGATTAACGTCATTATACTCAACTATAATTTGTCTCAATATAATTCGAGGTTCAAATGTTTCGATGGCATCTCTAACCTCACTTCTAATTTCAGAAATCATACCAGGCGATGGCTGGTCAAAAAGTCTAGAAACCAAATTAGCACCAAGAGAAGGACGAAATGGTCTTTCGTAAAAATTAGTCAACACTACATTTCTCAGCGCCTGCTTGATTGCGTTGTTATCAAATTTACGAGCGACATCTTTCGTTGCTGATTTTGCAAAGTTAAAATCGAGATCGGAATATCTAAACTTATCTGTTATAGCCATATCTTATGTATGCCTTATGCTGATGGATCGTAAGGTAAACTGTCTCGATTTAGTCTCAGTTTCATTGAAGCATTATTGTCTGAATCGAATAGTCTGCGAATACCTGTGACTAGATACTTACCTGATATGGGATTTACTTTAGTAACCTCTCCTGCCAAATCTGCATCAGGCATATTTGAAGTTGATCTGGGCATCTGAATTGAGACAAGTTTTCCTATGGACATATCCATATCGTTTGGTACTGTTATTTCTACTTCCTGTGCTTGAATAAGAGCAACCTGCGCCCTTCGATATACTGGTTGCTCCTTTGGTGTTGACCAGTATCTGTTCCAAGCATAAGAACAATACTTGGCATATTCCACAGCCTTACTTGCATCTGTTACTGTATTGTCTACACCAACACATGTACCATTACAATCTTGGAAGTTCTGCCAATCTTTTGCGTTATAAATCGGTCGAGACTGATCATACAATTGTAGATTTTGATTTGGGAAATATGTACCATTCAGGTAAATTGCATTTAGTTGACCTGCTATTGCCCCAACTGGTTGTGTCCTCTGATCATTTTCTAACAAATCTTCAGCAGAATCTAGATTAGCAACACCTACGCTAAACTGACGAAGGAAGTCAGTCAAACCATCTTGACTAAGTGACACAGGAATTGTATTAATAGCACCGACTGAATATGGATTTCCTCTAGTCCAAATTGCCGGCCATCTAACATTTAATTCTTCGACCTGATAACTCTCAACATCAAAGCCACTAAAATCTCCTGCTTTTACTAATTTATATTTCTTGATGGTAGGAACTGAAATAGATTCTTCAGCAGCATTGCTATGTCCACATAGTTGAGGAATAGCACAGGTTGTTACCATGTCATACTTTGGGTTAGACTCGTAAGTAATTTCAGGATTTCTTTCAAACGTTCTAGTAGACCCCTCTCCTTCTTCAATGGTAATAACTTCTCCTGTGACTGGATTTGTTGTACTAGAAGGAATGTTAGTCAATTGGGTTAGATCAAAATCCAAACCAGATATTGTAATATAATGGGCTGGAACACCCTCAGTGAAGAGACTACTTATTGTATTGCCATAATAATCATAATTATAGAAGTAGTATGTACTGTATGAATTTGAAATGTAACTACTAAGATTTGCTATCACACTCTGTGATCCAAAACTATCAGGTAGTGTATCTGCAAAGTCTTTCAGGAACAAATCTTTCTCGAAGAACTGCTTGAGTGTTTCTTGTCGTGGAATCGTATAATCTTGGTTAGCAAAGAATCTTCTAAAGTTTCTTATATTAGGTAAACCAAATCTAGGATTTACCCAGTAACCATTCCAGAACATACTATTATACCAGTTGATTGGATCGCCATGAACACCTCGAATATTTGGAGAAACATATTCTTTACCAAGATACTGCGTAATTAAACCACACTCTGATGGTATATTGTTCCATTTTTCTTTCAGTGTTTCGCAGTCTACTGGATCGCCATTGTATGGAAGAAGAGGCTCTTGATTTTCGCATCGGGGATAAGACTGACCAATATACTCAGACGAAAGTCTTGGAACTTGATCTACTTCTATATCTGGTATATTCTCAAGGTATTCGGCCTGTTCCTCGAAACTGATAACATTACCAGAAGAGGATGTTCCTTCTGAAAGTCCACCAAGCATAAAATATCTTGGATCCTTCCTCGGGGAAGTGCAACTTAAAAATCTACCATAGATAGAATAAAAATCATTGGGTAAACGTCCTACTAGTTGTGAAGGTCTTGTTTCACCTAAAATAATTCTATCAATTGTATTCTGATCTGTGATTCCATTTTGTTCTATAAAATCAAAAATTGTATCTCTATTTTCTTGTGATATAGATGAATTGTAAAATTCAAGGACTTCTTCTCTACTAGAACAGAATTCACAAAATTCTTGATTTGGACCTCTACCAAGTGATCCTTCACCAGACTCCAGTGAATTGATACCACTCTCAATTACAAAATTATGTTCGTAGTATATTCTCTGTAAACAAGCAAGATAGTATTCTTTTAGTGCCTCAATAATAGGCAGTTTTATGTCATCATGGACTGTTCTAAATTTTTCCCCTGATAGATCGCTCTGTCTTGCAAACTTTGTTCTAAAAAATTCATGTGGATTTGTTTGATAGAAAGAATTGATTGTACGATAACTTGAATTATACCAACCATACCAATCCGCATTCAAATCATACGAGGAAGTTCCAAACCAACTGTTACGACCAATGCCTTGTGACATATAAATTGGTGGAACCTCAAGGAAACTAGGTTGACTATATTTGGTGTATTGTTTTTCATCCGAACGAAGTAATGGATATCTCTCTACACTGTTCCATTTGTCTCTGTCTTTTAGATAATCATATTCAAGACTGCCCTCTATTATTGCCTGCGATTCTATTACTGTATTTCCTAGTGAAGTATCCAAACCAGATGGACCAATTACTTTCTGTAGTCCACCTAGACTCGAAGGAAGTGTTGCGTAATATGCAGCAAAAGGCTCATCGGGATTTAATTCATAGTAAACAACCTTAGACGATATGGCTTGTTTATTTAACAGATCCATAAAATCTACTTGCTTCAATACATTCAACTCAACAATTCTTGTCACTTCTTCGTTGGAGTTGGATCCTGATATATCATAAGAGTAAACTCTATCGACTTCTTCTTCTCTGTCACGAAGATAACTGTCCACGGATCTAAAGTGCCACCCCTTTAGATCATGCCACATAAAGAAGTTTGCAGCGTTTGAATTTTCTTCTGCTACAGCATTTTCTGCTAATTCGTTAAGTAATTCAAAAACTTTTCTAGGTCTTGCTTCTGAGTTTTCGCTGTTGTTGTAAATTCCTTGCGTGTCTTTACCCAAAAAGAAACCCTCTCCCATAGCGTCGGGTGTGTTTCTATCATCAAGGTATCCAGGCACATAGTTAATCCAGTTTCCCGTTGGCTCGATGTCTATTGGGTCTTCATCCTGAACACCGACATCTAATTCAAATCCAGCAACATCAAAAATCTTATTCACTAATCCATAGTCTTGTTTTGTGAGAGAACCTGTATTTTGACCAGACTGAGTAGAGATTGGTCCAATATGTCTATTACTCAAGTGATCTTCAAACTTCAGTGAGTCGATAAGAAATTGATATGTGGTAAAGTGAAAAACATAAACTGTTAATTGATTTGTCTCGTCTGCTCTTTCAGTTACTTTATATACTTTAAATCTTTGTGTAATACTGTATGGCTTTTCTTCACCATCAACATACTGTTTTGCGTTAAATGAAATGGTAACCCATTCAGTTCCCTGAACACCACCTAGTTCACCATCCCATCCTGAAACGTTAGCAACGGCAACAACACCAGACATCGAATTACGAAACATGTCTTCACTGAAGTCAACAGCAAGTACATCACGATTGATATCTACAACCACACTAGAACCTTCACCGACAACAGAGTTGTCTGTTCCAATTTCTACTTGTGATATACCACCTTTAAATGCCGAATTACTCATGAAAACTCCTGCTTATAGTAACGATAAATTATTTGTATTACCCGATTTAATAACTGACGTTCTTCCGCCTGATGGTTTTGTATCAAGAAGAGAAACCATAGTTGTATGTGCAACTTGCTTTAATTCATCAGGAAACACTTTTATATCTCTCCCTGAATCTGATCTATCTTCAAAATTATAAATCAAACTTCGTGCGTATTGTTGGTATTGCTCAGTTCCCTCGATCCATTCATATATTAACGTAGTTCTCAAAGCAGTCAAAGGCGCACCGTCGGCACTAGGATTTAATATTGTTTCATCTGTAGTGTCAATATTACTTCTATGTGTGAATGGTGGAAGTTCTCTTCCATCATCTGTTTCAAAACGATCTGCTGTTGTGGTTGGATTTTCTAGACGAGCGACTGTGTTTATATTTTCAATATTACCATCATTGTTAACGCCAAACTTCTCTCCTGTACTTAATCTAACTCCACTAGAGGCAGGAATGTTTAAATCAATACCAAAAAAATTAGGTCTTATTCTAGTGATCACTGAGGAATAAGGATTTACTTCATCATAAGTACCAGATTCAGTGACACGAACAATTTGATCACCAACCTTATATGGATTTAATACTTCGTATGGACCTGTTCCGCCAGGAAGATAATGAACGGTATCTTCTTTTACGGCAGGTAAAGTCTGATCGAAACCACTTCTAGGCCAATCACGGAAGGGATCAGTTAAATTATTAAACAACATAATTAACCAATACCAACTAGAGTCTCCGTATAGTTTAGTAGATACAACGTCCGGAGTTTCTCCTGACTTGACTGTGTATGTTTTATAGTTTTTGACTGCACCAAAAGTATCCAAGAATCTTACCCGTCTCATAATGTCAACTACTTCCTTGACATCAGCACTAGGACCATTTACTCCGTTTGGATAAAAGGTGTATGTTGTTTTAGGAAAACTTGAATTAAACATTGTTGTTGATATCCTCTGATGTAGAAATTCTAATATCTTGGAAAGTAAGAGTCAACTCTATGCCCTGAAAGAAATCATCAGGGGTTAGAGAAACTCTACCGCTTCCTGCGTAGTTAGTTGATATGCTCGTCAAAAAGGCAGCATCAATTTTAGGAAAAGCATTATCTGTGCCTGGATGCATCTCTACAGAAAACTGCTTAGGGAATGTAAACACATTTCCACCACCTGACAAAGCATTGATAAACGTATTCGCAGACTCACTTCCAGTATCAATAGTAGCCGTTACTGTGGGATATGCATTTTCTCTCAGATTCTTAATTATACTCGCTATCTCTTGTGCCTCTTGTTCATTCCTCGCAAACATATTAAACGTAAACGCATGAGTTCGTAAATCGGGAGCCTTAAATAGTAGTTCTTCTTTTGGGTTGAATCCCTTACCTGTTGCTGCACTTAAATTTTCTCTTACTCCAACTCCAAACGGATCGGGGACCAGTTCTTGTGCTACATTAGCAAGACCAGCAGCAAAGTCTTGTCCGTTACCGGCAATGAGATCAGATAAGGCTTTTCCTTTGAGTATACTCTGTTGCTCAAACGACAAATTATCGCTAGATGAAATTGATGTAGGTAAGAGAAGTCGATATTCATGAGACTGAATACCCCCGCTACCAGAAGCCCGCTGAGTTAGTGTTTTATAGTCTTTGGCTTTTATTACTAAATAAGGAGCCTCAGAAGTTAAAACATCAAGTGGATAATTGTAGAGCATTCTACGTCCTTTAGTGAAAGATATTATATGGCATATAAGACAAAATACTCACCACAAAATCCTCAGAAGTATATAGGGAACCCAAACAACATAATCTGCCGTTCTTTGTGGGAAAGAAGAGTATGTAGATTTCTAGACGAGAACACTAAAATTATTCGATGGGGTTCTGAAGAACTATACGTTCCATATTACTCTCCTGTCGATAGGAAGAACCACAAATACTACCCCGACTTCATCCTTGAGAAGGCAGATGAAAACGGAGAAGTGAAGACCCTTGTCGTGGAAGTCAAACCAGAGAAGCAAACCAAACCACCAAAGCAACCTAAAAAGAAGACTAGGAACTACCTCCGCGAGTGTATGACCTACGAAACAAATATGGCTAAATGGAAAGCAGCAAAAGAATACTGCAAGAGGAAGGATTGGGAGTTTATCGTGATCACTGAACTAGACATTTTCTCGAAATAAGGCCTATATACTACGGAGAAAACTAATGTCACAATTCGGAAATCCTCTAACAAATGCAATAAACAATGCCGTAAGTCAGGCTCAAAATATTGGATTCAAAGAAGTTCAGTCTAGAACAAAAACTCCTAGTCAAATTTTCGACAAATATACGTTTGATATCATCATTACTCCCCCATCAAGTTCTGGTTTGGGTACATTCAGTACGGCAAAAGGTGACTTTCATGCATTGACCTGTACCACTCCAACAAAGAGAATTGCATCTGATGAGAAAACCCTTTGGGGTCCAGTTTACAATATTCCATATGCTCGTCTCTACAGTGGTGATTTTGAGATGACTTACCTATACAACCAAGAACTACATCAATATCTCATGGACTGGACTGAAGTAGTCGTATCTAATGATAGAGACAGAGCAGGATACTATGACGATATCGTAGGAAAAATTGAAATTGATTATCGTAGTAGAAGTCAAACTAAAATAACTAGATATAGATTGAATGATGTTTTTCCTTTATCTGTAAATGGTCTTGAACTTGATATGTCAAGTACCAACTCATATCAAACAGGAAGCGTATCATTCTCGTTCCGCGATTTTGAATTAACTATAGAATAAAAAAAAAGGATTAAGTAATGAAGTTAGGTGAATTATTGAGATCGGAATTACCCGATTATAGTGTAAAACTGCCTTCTACTGATAAGGCATTATCGTTTAGACCTTTTCTTGTGAAGGAAGAAAAGACTCTACTACTAGTTTCTGAAGAGGGAAATGAAGTAGATGTGCTAAGAGCGATTAAAAATATTCTAGAGAATTGCTTTGAGGATTTAGACTTGAGTTCGATCTCTCTAGGAGAAGCAGAATATCTGTTTGTCAAACTACGGGAAAGATCTGTAGGAGAAACTCTAGAACTGGTCTATGGAAAGGGTTTAACCAAGAAGCCAATAAACCTAGATCTTCGCAAGATAAAAGTTCCAAAAAGAACAGGCAATAAAAAGAGTAAGTTTAACATCACAGAAAACATCTCAGTTACACTCAGAGAATTGACTTTAGTTGATGTGATTAAAAACGAGATCAACATATGGAATTCTGATCAGGATGACTACATCAAGATGATTGCTTCTATCATCGAGACAGTCACACTAAAGGAAGAATCGCTAGGATCTACTGATCTATCGCTTGCAGAAAAAGTTGACTTCATTGAAAACATGACCGAGCATCAGTTCACAGAGTTGGCTGAGTTCTTAAAAAATGGACCAAGATTATCACACACAGTCAAGGTAGAACAAGAAGAAGGCGAAGACGCAGAAATAGAAATCAATGGGCTAAATGATTTTTTCGGCTTAGTGTCTCTCATATGAACTTAGAAGGATTTATGAAACTTGTGTTTCAACTAATCCACCACCATAAGTACTCGTATGGAGACATCATGAAATGGATTCCGTGGGAAAGAGATGTATTTATTTATCAGTTACAGGCTTGGTTAAAGGAAGAAGAAAGAATCAAATCTCAGAATAGAAGGTAAGTAAATGGCAGAATCAAAACCTACATCAAGAGACTTAGAAAAAGATAAACTATCTCAAAAAGTTCTTAGAGAACAACTCAAACTTTTTAAGAAAGAGAATCGCGGAAAAGGCCGAGATGTTTCGGGTGAAGCATTCAATCGCACTTCTATTCGTAAGATGGGTGCAATGACACGAAAAAGTTTTGGCGGAGACGAAAAAGGACAAGGTGGTTTTACTCCTGATGATATCAATGCAGGATTTTTTGGTGCTGCACTTCAAGCAGGTAAGGAAGGCTTCGGGGCAAAGAAAGACGCAGTTGGGGATAAGATTGGTTCAATCCCCCTTGTTGGTGGATTCTTAAACCAACGAAGAATGCTTCGTAATGCAAAGAAAAAGCAGAAAAAGCGTCGTGAAAAAATTCTAAACATGTATAACTCAATAGCGGAGACAGATGAGTTCAAATCCGGCGCTCATGCCTTCGAGACAAGTATTAGAAAAAGTGTACAAGATTACAACGACGACGTACTGGTTGATGTTTTAATTCAGATGGGACTCACTAGTAAGGGTGAAATTGAAAGCACCCTTAAATTATTCTCATCGGGAGATTATAAACTAAGTGATCTACAATCTGAAATAGAAAATGCAGCATCAGAAGCAGGAGTATCAACTAAAACAGGTAAATTAGGCCTTAGTTTGAAGGCTAAAGGAGTTTCCTCGATAGGTTCAGGTGCCGATGTATCTCCATCATCTTCTACATCGGGTGGAGGAAGTGGTGTTGAGTCTAGACTCGTTCTACAAGAACTATCGACTCAAACTTCCATGCTCAGTAACATTGAAGATCTACTGAAACCAAATGCCGGAGATAAGGCAAAAGACAGAGAAAATAAACTCGAAGGCGAAAGAGATGACAAACTAAAAGGTAAACTCAACAGATCTATGAGCGAACCAGACAAATCATCAGGAGATTCTTCTGGTCCCGGTTTCTTGGGTGGAATGATGGATACTTTGATGGACTTTGTTGAAATGGGTGATGGACGAAGAAGAGGAGGACGAAGAAGAGGAGCAAGAGCAAGATTAAAAAGAATGCGTGGTGGTGGTAAAGCAGGTAGAATCTCGCGTCTCTTCGGTGCAGGAAAAAGTCTACTAGGCAAAGGTGCAAAAGGTGGTAAATCCCTACTCGGTAAGGCCGGCGGTTTCTTAGGAAACATGTTTAAAGGTGCTAAGAATCTTGCAGGTAGTGCCATCAAGGGCGTAAAAACTGTTGCAGGTAAATTAAATCCTATGGCCGCACTCAGGAAGGGTGCAGGAACCGCACTTAGGGGTCTTACATCAATTCCTGGCCTTGGTGCCTTGATTTCAACAGCAATGGCTGCTTATGATATTAGTGGTATAAAATCAGATCCAGAATTATCACCAAAGAAGAAAAAAGAATTAATAGGTAGGTCAATAGGTCAGGGACTAGGAGGAGCGTTAGGATCAATTGGTGGTGGTGTTCTGGGATCATTCATTCCAATTCCTGGCGTCGGTACTCTTCTGGGTGCAATGGGTGGTGGAGCGGCTGGTAGTTTCTTAGGAGATACTATCGCCGAGGCTTTGGGTGGAGAGAAGATTTACAACATAATGGCTGATCTGCCAGGTCTTGGTGGTTTGATAAGTGTTGATGAGGGAGATTCTGGAGCAGGTACGCTAACACCAAATAGTCAAAACTTAGAAGGTGCTGGAGCATCAAGTCTCTCAACTAATAATAGTGGTCAATTGCTTGGACCTAGTAGCGCCGCAACTCCAACACTCGCAACACAAGCGTCTGCTACAATTGATGCTAGTGCTAGATCACAAGCAGTCGGAAGTGGTGGTGCAAATATAAATTCAACCAATACCGTTGTTGCGCCATCTACTAGTGTTTCGACGAGTAACACCTATAACACAATCAAAGTAGCACAAGAGGAACCAAGTTTCATAGCATCTCAAATGGTGAATAGTGGATCTAAATTCTCTGCTGGTAGATTCTCATAATAGAAAAGGGGAGTGACCGAAGCCACTCCCCTAATCATCTCTCTCCTATTATTCACTCATCATCTGCTGCGAGTTTGTTGAAGAAGGACAGTGCGTCCTCTTCAGTCTCAGCACTAGGAGCGGCTGCGGGAGCAGTAGTGACTTCAGGCTCACTAGTCTCTGCGGTTTCAACAACAGCATCATCCCGAGTGGAACGAACATCGTTACCAAGAACGTCATTGAGACGTGCCTTGAGTTCCTCGTATGACTTGAACTCACTGGGAGCAATGATCTCTGCGAGAGAGTGTTCAGACTTCCAGAGATCCTCAAGACGAGAATCATCACCATCAAACAGAGCAGACTGTGACTCAAACTCACTCTTGTCGTAGTTGATGTAACCAGCAACCTTACGAACCTTGAGTTTGAAGTTGGCACCCTTCCAGAAGTCAAACGGATCGACTGGAGTTTCATCTGCGAATTCAGGCTTCATAGATTCCTGAATCTTGTCAAAGATCTTCTTACCATACTTGTAGAGGAAGACCTTACCTTCATTCTGTGGGTTGCTGGGATCGCTCACCACAAGAATGTTGCTGATGTAGGAGAGACGACGCTTACGCTGTCGTGCGATATCCTTATCAGATTCGAGTCCGCTGCTCCAAAGATCGTTGTTTACCTCACAGAGTGGACACTTACCACCGATAGTGGTAGGACAGTTCTCGATGAACCAACCACCCTTACCCTGAAATCCGTGGGTGTAAATACGAGCGAATGGAAGTTCCTCTTCGGCAGGAGCGGGGAGGAATCGAATAACAGCATAACCGTTGCTCGACTTGTCTAGTTCGGGACGCCAGTAACGGTCATCCTTGTAAGACTTCTTCTTGTCATTCATCTTTTCCATCTTATCTGAGAGAGCAGATACGTCTCCGCTTCTCTTCTTCATGTCTGAAAAACCCATAGGTTTTTCCTTTCTCTAGGGATCTACCCTAGTCTTAGTAAGCAAGGAACTACCTTGCACGAGTTATGTTTATTATACCACCAAAAAGTCATTTGTCAACTAAATTGGGAGTTTTGCTGAGGTTAGTTGAGGCAGGATATTGAGATCCCTGCCTTCGATTTCTAACTTCTCGATGATAGGCTTTGTGAGAGTCTTTGCAACGAATACGGGATCAATATCGTACTCTTCGCAAATGCTCAATACAGCCTCAACGTAGGTTCCACCATTTTCTTTCACATAAGTTTCAATCTCATGCGGGAAGTTTACATCTTCAATCATTACGAATCCTTTTGGGTGTTGATTACTATTATATATATTAAAGATCAGAATATCAAATGGAGTAGATCATGCCAGATAATATCATTATCGCTAGCGGACCTTCAGGAGCCACATATAATATGGCTACAGATGATGGGTTTGGTGCTGGTGCAGACGCACAAGTTCAAATCATCAAACCTGTATTTGGTGACACCACCACTTCAACTCGCGTATCAAATACCAATCCTATGCCTGTTCAGTTGTTCTCTGGATTCTCCGGAGGATCAACTGCGTCCATTATAGAAGATGGAGAGTTAAAAGTCAAGGGAACATTCAACATTGGTAACTCAATGGCTGTTTACGGAAGCACCGCAGCATACCTCAAGGTAATCGTTGCTGGTGGCGTAACAGGAACATCGGGTGGATCTGGTAACATTGGTTCTGCTGGTAATCCAGCAGTATATTCTGCCGTAGAAGTTACTGGAGCGGTGCAGGGTATTTCTGGTGGTCAAGCACTCGCTGTGTCTGCCACTGATCTAGATATTCGTAACTTATCTGCCGGAGTCATTGGTTACTCTGGAGTTACACTCACAGACTCTGTGGCTGTTCAAGGAATCTCTGGTGGAATGGCAGTTTCCGTATCTGCCACTAATCTTGATATCCGTAATCTAACTGCCACTGATATTGTCACTGTGGTTGGAACTAGTGCCGATATAGGCATCACAGGAACTGTTACTGCCATCGCAACTAATTTAGACATCCGCGATCTTGTAGCAGGAACGGACTCTGTAGCGGTTTATAACTCCGCTGGAGGTACGACCCTCCCAGTCGATCTCTACGCAGCAGGAACCCGTCTAGGGGTCTCTGGAGACGCTCTGAAGGTAGCGTTCGATAGTGTCACTGGAGTTACGTTCTCAGTCAACGTAGCGAGCAATATTGGAGTCTCTAGCACTGCTGGAACCACCCTCGCCGTCGAGGGTAAAGTAGGAATGGTGCCTGTTAGGGTCGATGGAGCGGGAGTAGGAGACTCAGTTATTGTTTCTGCCACTGATCTTGACATTCGTAGTCTAGTTGCATCAGATCAGGTGACAGTGGTTGGTGATCTAGTAAGCCACGGTGCCACTACTGCGACTCAGATCACACAAGCCAATCAGAAAATTGGCACACTGAACAACACCGTAACTGGTGTTGGTGGTAAAGTTGATACGGCAAATACATCACTCACGAAACTCTCTGATTCTGTGATCACAATAGGAAAAGATAAACTAGTCAAGACTAGTATGGATCGAGTTACACCTCCGAGTCAGATTTACGTTGCCAGTATTAAGGTTTCTGGTGCTGGTAAACCACTGGCTTCTGCAACACTACAAAATGGTGTAACGATTAAATCTTCCTCTGGTAATACAGGAAAAATTTATATTGGTTCAACTAGTCTCATCAATAACACAAACAACGGATTCCCACTACTACCTGGCGAAGAATTGTTCTTAAATATCCTAGACCCATCTAAAATCTTCGTTCGTACAGATAGTACATCATCTACAATCCATGTAATAGGTTCTTGATATGAGAAGAAGACCAAAGAGAAATATTACTGCAAACAAAAAAGCAGTAGAAGCGAGTAATAATCTAATTCGACAAAATAGTTCAACCATGTATGGATTATACTTTGCCTCATCGAATACTGACTTTCTTTTAGATGAAAAAAAGACTCGTTTCTCTTTGCGTCCTAGTGTCGTTGTAAAGCCTGATAGACAAACTATAATGTTTGACTACTCACAAGTCAGTGGAGATGAATCATCAATCTTTGATGGATTCTTTCGAGGACTTAGTGCTGGTGCTACGCTAACACTAGATGGTGGTATTGAGTCCACCTGCAATTTCATCAATGAAGTTACTGGTGTTCCACTAACCAATTTCGCAGACACCTACACGATCTCAACTGTTGATGTGTCAAAGAAAATCCTAGTGGCGACTAAAGGCACTACTATATCATCAACAACTGCCTCTGTGTTTGATGGTAGATACTTCATCGATCTACCCCAGTGGACTAAAACTCAAACGAATGAAGATTCCACTTCAATCAGTAAAATCTTAAACCTACTTCCAAGTCAGTCTATCCGTCACTTGGGTGTTGGACGTGGCTCTATTTTGGAGTTTGCAAAGACCAGTAAGAATAATAGTAGATTTACTGTGGAGAGTATCTATATTCAAAATGGTATTGAATGTATTGATGTAACAGAACAGGTAGTTCAAGAAGACGCTTCTGATGATCAGGTTATCATTTCTGTTTATGGAGAAGAATCTGTTATAGAAAGAGAATTCCCTCCACTTTTTCCTGCACCTACTCTAGTTAGACCAATTTACAACTGGCCTGATGATGGAACATGGCCTAGAATAAACACATGCTGTCCATGTATGTCATGTTTAATTGGTTGTATTAGACAAGCAGAAAGTGGTAGGGGTTATGACACTGATCCAGTATTAGACCCAGGCGAATTTCCTGGCTCCTATCCCGGAGGTCCGGGCCAAATTCCAGATGATTCGATACTACGAGGATGTAACCCACCCTGTACAGATGGCGGGACTGACTGTGGACCTTATCAGATTGACGAAGCAAACTACATTCAAGATGTATGCGATGCCGGCGGCCCATGTTCCAACGGAGACGGTGGTTATGATGGACCACTTGGCGACAATGACTGTTGTGAAATTTGTCAATCAGATTTTGGTATGCAAGATTATGTATGTCCCGGAGATGGCTACCCAGACACCAATGCTGGTAAACTTGCATGTTGTCAAGAAAAAGACAGAAGAGCAAGACTATTGATAGACTGTTATCAAAGAAGATGGACAAGAAATAATCCGTGTCTAGGCAATGGTGATACACCAAATCCAATAGATCCCGGGGCTGGTAATTGCTACCTATGTGAAGACATAGGTCGAATGCATCAAGGTGGTCAGTGCGGTCACAGAAATCCATCAGATTTTAATGATGGTTACTGGGCAAAAGTAAAGAAATGTATGGAAACAAATTGTAGTTATAGTAAAAGAGACAACGGAGATGGAACTTTTACTGAATCCTGTCAAGATCCAATACGAACTCCAGACTACGGTTATCCAGGCCCACAGTATCCAGATCCACGCAATGTTCCTGGCTTCTTTCCAACTGGACCAGATACTACACCTTACGATCCAACACCGCGATAATCACTCTTCTTCGTTTAGTTCATTCGCCGCGTCAATCGTTTCCTTGATGCCTCTACTGACGGGTTTATCTTCGACCGCTCTTGGTCTAAACTTGAGTGGTCCATCTTCAAACTTTTCAGTCTGTTCGGAGTTTACCAACTTCATGTTTTCTTGGATTTCAGTAACCTTATCCAGCCACTCTTGGAAAGACTGACCATAATTCATGGTAATCTCTTCACCCTCTTCAATATCAGCAAGAGCAGTGAGAGCAGTCACCGACTCGGTATAGTCGTGAACTAGAATTGCATTGGGTTCAAGAGAGTGGTTGGTAAACTGACAATAACCAAACGGAATAGCAAAGTTAATGCCTTCCTTCTGACACTTCTCACAGTTACAGTTGATGCCGTATGAATAATGATGAAGGGCAGGATCGCGGTTTTCGTTTTGAGATCTATGTGTAGTGCGGATGAAGATCGTCTCTTCAATAACCTCACCCTTATCAATCGCTTCCTTTGCGAATAGACCGTATCGGTGGAGATTAGACTGACGAACAGCAACCTTGGTTGAAATCTTTAGTTCTTCTTTCATGATGAATATCCTTTAAAGTATATATTACCGTGCCCGAGAGTACTCTCGGTTGAGTCGTCGGACGTTTTCCTTACCCTTAGCAATGAACAACTCACCCGCAG
>Ga0209535_1000051_pt1 | contig 64802 bp, 77 predicted proteins | sample LinPmetageLP28_FD_184041 | JGI IMG/M metagenome (GOLD analysis project Ga0209535, IMG submission 184041) | Marine viral communities from the Pacific Ocean - LP-28 (SPAdes) (version 2) | ecosystem: Environmental > Aquatic > Marine > Oceanic | place: Pacific Ocean | collected 2009-08-22 | reverse complement strand
TTCCGCAAGCGTTAACGCTCCATCACCATTCAAATCTAAAGAAGCATCATACCCCGGATTAACTACGGCACCAGCCGGAGGCGTATAAGTTGCTTGGGCAGCTGCGTCAGCTGCTGCTTGGGCCTGTGCTGCTGCAGCTTGATCCGCAGCATAAGTATCAGGAATAGGAGGTCCATAAGTTGCCTGATCCGCTGGTGCAGCAAGAGTAGTAGGCATATCAGGAGTAGAACCTTGATCCGCTAGATACCCTGCTTGGGCAATCTCTAAAGGTGTCGGACCTGCCGTGGCAAGTGAAGCCATATAAGCAGCTAACGCTTCTTGTTCCGCTCTCGCTTTTTCATTGTTCGCTTTTACCGCAGCAAAGATAGGATCGGTTGATCCGCCTCGGGCAAAACCTACAGGAGGAAGGGGCGTAGAACCCCGCTTCTTGGCTAAACCCATGTAGTTGCCTGAACCATCTACCCGGTACGAGTTGCCAGATGCCGTTGTCCTTACATTCATGTCGCTTGCTCCTTGCTGACTGAGTTATCGCATACTACACCAAGTCCAAATGAAAATACACCCACAATTTTTAAGCAGGGCAGGAACCCTATTTGTTGTCTGGTTGTACCCCAATGGTATTATGCCCGAATGAATCTACTGAACCAATATTATAGGAAGGAATCCTTCGGATACTCCTACTATATAAAGGGGTGCCCCTCGCGTCGCAAGGATGATTCGCACTAGGAATAGGCTCAGTTACCCCCGAGGGAACAAAAGGGGAACAACTTACCTGGGACATATATGCCACATATGCAAGCTGCTGAGAATAAAGAAACAAGTGTGGCCATTACTTGTAGTTTTGTTGTTGACAATATAAAATAAAAACGTCTATACTATTAGTATAGAAACAACAAAACATAGAAAGCGAATCATTATGAATAATTCAACAGCCCTTAATAATTTTGATCTATTTGTAGAATTAGAAAAAGCAAAGATAGCCGAGAAAGAATCAAAAGCGTATCGCTTAGAAGTACAGCAGAAAATGGTCGATGTAGGACTCGCCCACTTTGTCCCAACCGACGTGACAAGAATTGACACAAAGAAAGTTAGACAGCATCTAGCAAAAACAATTCACTTGTACGAAAAGAAAACAGTGGAATTAAGATGGAAGTTAATGCCAACAATGAAAGCCCTTGAAAATCTGTAGGATCATCTCGGTAGGGCACTCGGCAACGGGTGCCTAATCCGAGGCGATCCTGCCTCAACAAGAAAGGGAATATTATGAACCGATACGTTATACTGGCGATAAAATCGCTATGGTGGTGTGGAGCAATATGCTCCGCCTACCTTATCGGAGCCTTTACCATTTGGCTCTTCTATACCTACCCATTTTTATTTGGTGCATAATTAACTTGTGCTTCGGTTGTAACTGGTTTACAATCGAAGCATCAACAACGAAAGGGAATCAAATGCCGAATCATACTCAAAACTATTTAACTATTTGCTTTAAAAATCGTATCTCCAGGGATACTTTCCGACAATTTATCCAAGGTAAAGGGATACATGGTGACAACGATCATCTCAGTGACTTCGATTTCAATACGATTATACCAATGCCTGAACATATCTACAAAGACAACCTAGGTACTGAGGAACGCGAGAAATATGGAAAAGATAATTGGTACGATTGGTCGTGTGATAATTGGGGCACTAAATGGAATGCCTATGATATAGATGTAGAGTCTCAAGAAGATACAACTTTGTTTCTAGATTTCTGTACTGCGTGGTCACCTCCAATCCCTATCCTCGAGCACCTATGGAAAAATAAAACTCACTACAAAATTACCGATATAAACTGCGAGTACAAAGACGAGGGCTGGATGTACGAAGGCGTATACGACAATGGTAAGGACGTTTGTTGGGAACCGCAACAAGAAGAGGAGGATGAAGCTGTCGCTGTGCACTAGCACAGCTTTCGACTCGCCAGAGTTCGCCTGGCTCTTGCGTTAATGAGCCTTCCTTTCTGGACCCTGCGAGTGCAAACTCGCAGGGTTTTTTTGTCAACCCGCAGAGAAAGCAGCAGGGACGCAGGCCCCCGGGCTCGCAGGCTCGAGCACCTGAAGGACAACAACTAAGACTTGACTTGTTGACCCTATGTGGTACTCTTAATTGTTACCAGCGGAGGTAATGATTCGTTTCAGAGAGGAACTAGAAATGAAACTTAATTTTGCATTTGAAGATAACTTGCCTGTGTCTATTGACTTGACGGTAAGAGAGTTAAAGATCATCGAGGAGGTGTTTACTGCTTCCGGAGATCGAGCAGGGTGGACTAGTCATCAAAAGGAAGCGGTGCTTCATAAAGAAATCAGGAAGGTTTTACTTGCTACTTCTAACCGCCTTAGTAATGACGCAACCTATATGGAACGCGAGTACGGGGAAGCAATTTCATATTCAGGAGAGGAGGTGTAAAAGAATTGGGCAGGCCATCAGGTCTGCCCTTTTTTTATACCTTATAGGAGGAATACAATGGGATTTTTCTCATGGCATACGCAAGACACTAACAAAGTTATATGGAACTGTTCCGGGGACGGAACGTCTACGGTTTACTTACTTGATAACCAAGGAAACCAATGGCGAGAGGATTCTTATGAGGGATACGGAGTCTTTGGCGGAAAAGATTACTACGAACTACTAGCCGAGATGAACGGGTTATCCGGCGAGGGAGAGGAACCACGATTAGCGGGTATTAAACTAGCATACTCAAAAGAACCGCACATAACACCTAACCTGGTGAGCAATCCTAAACGCAAGTGGAAAAATAAACGACCAAGGGATCACGCCGGACAAGGCCATTGGAGGGGATAAGTTAAGGGGCATCGAGCCCCTTAATTTTTTTTTATTGCCAGTACGCAGCGGGGACGCAGGGACGCAGGGACGCAGGAAAAAAAAAGAGAACGGGGACGCAGGGACGCAGACTCTATTCACTTGCAACCGACCCCAAACTAAAGTAAAATAAATTCATCAACAACGAAAGGGAATCAATATGTTAAAAAGTGGAATCATATACAAGGGACCGTCCCAATTAGACGGGACTCCCATTGTCGCAATCGGAGTCTGGTCGGGATCCAACCCGAAGACGGGCAAGGTATTGCAAACCTATGTTATAGTAGACGGTATCAACCCGCTAGAAGCAAGCAAAACGGGTGCCGACTATGCTATATGTGGCGATTGTACCATGCGGGGCGACGTAACGACCGACCCCGCTAGAAAAATAGCGAAGAATCGTAGATGCTATGTAAACCTAGGCCAAGGAGTCTTGATTGTTTACAAGTCTTATATCAAAGGGAACTACACGCCCGTGGATCCTATTGAGTTAGGACGCGGGCGTTTTGTTAGGGTCGGAACCTATGGCGACCCGTCTGCGGTACCCGACTCCGTATGGGACTCGCTGTTATCCGAAGCGGAAACGTGGACGGCCTACACGCACCAAAAACCTTGGCGACCAGATATTGCGATGCAATCCGCCGACTCTTTTCAAGAGGCGGAGTCCCATTGGTCGGCGGGTCGTCGCACGTTCCGAGTTATACCGAACCTTGAATCTATTGACACCAAAAATGAAACATTGTGCCCCGCATCCAAAGAAGCCGGACGACGGGTTCAATGTACAGCTTGCAAGTTATGCAAGGGATTTACTAAGGCCAAGTCTATTGCTATAGTAGAGCACTAGGGAGGAATCAAAATGACTAAACCAAACAAAGAACAAGAAGAACTAGTGGAAGAACGTTGGATTTCTGGCGATTGGTTTTTCTTTTGCGATAATTGTCAAACTGAATGGGAAGAATTTCAAGACCTTTCAGCTTGCCCTAACTGCAACGTAGAAATAAATGGAACTAACTTAAACAATTAAGAAACTCGGCAGCTGGAAACCTGGAGCTTGCTCCAGGCATCGAGCCCCGCCCGGTTAATGAACAGACTCGCAGGGTGCCAGACCCTCAACAAAAATAATATTGGGACGCAGGGACGCAGAGTAATGAGCAAAGATGCGGGGTCGCAGAGCCTGAAACAAAGACGCAGGGTTCAAGAACCGAGCGAACGGGGTCGCAGAGATACCACCATCCAAGAGACTTGAACCTTGGTTCCCCTCAAATAAAAGTATGTCGTGCTCCTTGAGCCTCTTTACTAAGTAGAAATTTAGACCACCTTTAGCATGATATGCAGTATTCCAAGCCACTTGATTAGGACTAACTTTTACAGCGTTTGTTTTGGTTACCTTCAATTCACACCAAAAAGGTAGGCCACCCCACATCATATGAACGTCGGGTATACCGCCCCCGTGGACGTTCTCAATCCGTGTTGCCATGCACCCTTTAGGTAGGTTTTGTCTTAATTGTTTCCAGAAGTTTGCTTCGTTCATCCGTTACGTCCTCGTAGTTTCCATCAATAGTAAAGGCCTGCGGGTACTGCTCTTGTAGTTTGGATATTCTAGCTACGATCTCATCTCTGGACAACTGATCAATAGAATTAATTTGTTCTCGCCTATCTATTGTTAGACCGCCAAGGGCAGAGCGTATCTTCTCGGCATTCACTGACGCAGAAAACTGCCCTGCTTCCTCGGCTCCTTTCGACAACTCTGCGAACCTCTGCAGCTGACCTATCACAGTCACTCCATACCTACGCTCCCTCTCTTCTCGGATCTCTTGGACGTACTCCAATACATGAGGATAGTCTCTACCGTTTAGAAGTTTAGATGCCGTGGTCTTTGCAACCTCAGAAGAATATCCGGCTTTTCTAGCACACTCTGCGTTAGAGTAGATACCCTCAACAATATTCCTAGCAAATGTCATCTGTCTATTCGTTAAACTTCTGCCGTGTTCAGCTTCAACTTTCTTTTTGATGGATCCCATTGTCCCCCCTTGCGTTTACAAACTGTTTACAAAAGTGTAAACGAAAGCAGTTAAAGTGTAAACAGAGCCCCTATTTTGAGGGGTAATTTAAAATTTACCAGCCGTTGCGAAGTTCTCTTTTAACAGATTTACCCCAAAAAGTGTAAACAATGTAAACGTTTGTAAACGGACGAGGGCATATAAATAAGGTACCGTTTACGCTGTTTACAGTTTTTACAACAATTCCTGCACCAAAAAAAATAAAACTCATTTCTCTGGCAAAGTGTATACAACGTAAACAGCGTGTTCATTTTGGTACTACAATCAAAGGGTCAACAACATTAACTTGACTTGTATTACTATCCTGATATTGTAGTTCTCATCAACAACGAATCATTTTTGAAAGGAATGGTCATGAAATTAGAACTAAAGAATATTAAACACACTGCTTGGGCATCAGAAGAAACCAACTGTTATCAAGCGTCTGTTTATCTTGACGGTAAGCCTTTAGCTATCGTTGATAATGCGGGCAGGGGTGGTTGTGACAGACAAGACGAGCATCCTTCGTTTAAGAAAGAGAACTTTCGCAAGTCTTTCTTTGATGTGATGAAAGATGTAGACGCATACTTCAAGGGTCTTCCAAAGAAACAGTATACTAATTTTGAATTAGACATGGACTTAGAACTTTGGTGCGGTGAGCAACTTGAGAAGTGGCAATACTCCAAGGACTTGAAGCGTCACCTGAAGAAGGGGTCAATGATCAAGGATGGTGAAGACGTATACACATGGAAGCGTCACCTTAATTCAGAGGTTCTTATGAAGCACCACCCTAAAGCAATTATTATGAACGATCTGCCTTTTGATGAGGCACTATCACTTTACATGGGCGAAGGGTATGGGATGGTAGAACATAAGGGAGAAGTGTCGTGAGGGAAGCGAAGAAAATATATGAGGTGACTTACACAGGTATGACACCACCTTTAACGACTGAGATAAGAGCTACATGTTCCGAAGATGCGTACAGAGTTTTGTTAGATCTGCGTGTAGAAACATCTAGCATAGAATCCATAAAAGAAAAATCGGGAGAAGTATAATGCAATTTAATAAAGCAACATTAGATGTCATTCGGCAGAAGATGCAAGAGGCAATGAACCTTGTACCTTTGCACCAAGGGGACACTCCTCTATCACAATTAAAAATTGTCGTAGGCAGATGCAGTTACGGGGATCAAGATGCGACCTTCAAGGTGACTGTTAGTCTTGAGGGCTCGGGCACCAAGGAGGAACGGGACTTGGTTCAGATGGCAGGCATCCATCAACTAGATGTCAACAAGGTCGGCACGATTAATGGTAATCTCAAGTGTACTTTATCGGGGTACCGCCATCGTGCTAGGAAAAATCCTTACATCGTTACGTCTGTTGATGACGAGACAAAGCAGTATGTTATCACGACGGAGAAGGCAAAGGAGATGTTTGCATCATGAGCAGAGTTGGTATTGACATCAGTCACATGACGGGGGGTTACAATCCCGTCAAGGTTCCTGTCTTTGTATGTACATGGGACGGAGCGTTAGTTGAGATCCACACGGAGGACTCGTTACGGCATCAGTATAAGGATACTATTTTTGATTACGGGTTAGAGGAAGAGTTTTCTTGTATGTACCGCATGAGCAGTGGTTATACTACGATGAAGACCTTTAAGATAAATGATCTGTTGGAATTTTTAAGTGAGAAGTCTTGGTATTGTGCCAACATGAGAGGACAAGATTTTGTGTGCGAAAACATGACAATCAGGAGGATATTATGAGAGGTAAGTTTGCCTATTATAATGAGATAGAACCGTATGCCGTGGAATGGCTACGCAATTTAATGAAACAAGGGCACATCGCAGACGGTGTTGTCGATGATAGGAGCATATCAGATGTCAGACCAGATGAACTTCAAGAATTTACTCAATGTCACTTCTTCGCAGGGATCGGAGCATGGAGCCTCGCCCTTAGAAACGCAGGGTGGAGCGACGACCGTCCCGTCTGGACGGGATCATGTCCCTGCCAACCTTTCTCCGTTGCAGGCAGAAGAGCAGGGACTACTGACCGCAGGCACTTGTTCCCCCACTGGTTTCACCTCATCGAGGAGTGCAGACCTCCAACGATCTTTGGTGAGCAAGTTGCAAGCAAAGACGGACTTGGTTGGTTCGACTCTGTACAAACTGACTTGGAAGGAACGGGCTACGCCTGCGGGGGGTTCGATCTTTGCTCTGCGGGGTTCGGTGCTCCGCACATCAGGCAACGGATCTGGTTCGTGGCCGACACCGACTACCCGAGACTACAAGGGCGGGTACAAGGGGGGTCGCATCCGAAATGGAAAGATCAGTACCGACACTCTGGATGTGACAGCACAGTTAGCCTCGGGATGGCCGACACCGAGAGCGAACTTAGTTCATCCCGAGATCACGGAAAAGAACCGAGACAAGTTAGCGAACCGCAACAAGTCCAACTTGGAGGAAGTGGTAGCGGTGTTGTGGGGTTGGGCGACACCGACCACCTCGGATCACAAGGGGGCAGGGAAACCAGAGTCGGTGAAGAATTGGAAGAAGCGAGGACACAATCTACCCGAGCAAGGACAAATGTCGGGATGGCCGACACCAATCTCATCAACGGGAGGTCCGACCAAGAATCCAAACAATCCGAGGGGGAACCAAGGGGGAAATCCTTTAGCGACCACGGCACAAATGTCGGGTTGGGCGACACCGACAGCCATGACGGGAGGCACGGGGATAGCACCGTCTCATCTGAACGGGAAACACGGATGGAACACGGGAGCACAAGCACAGTTAACGGGTCCAATCCGAATGAAACATTCTGGCGAGATGCAGATTGGCTCTTCTGCCGAGATGGAAAGTGGAGGGCAGTTGAACCCTGCACATTCCCGTTGGCTAATGGGGTTCCCAACAGAGTGGGACGACTCCGCTCCTATGGCAACGCGATCACTCCGCAAGTCGCACAAGGTTTAATTGAAAGTTATATGGAGGCACGGTCATGGTAGACAAAGTTTGTTGTCATTATGTGATAGATCGTTTGGAAGGAATCATGGAGGCATATGATCCCAACCAACACGACAGGACAGATTTGAAATACGTTTACTCAAAGCTACAAGAGTTCAAGGATGAGTGCATTTACAACTTAGGAGTTGAGCAAAGAAACAAGCGTAAGGAGACACGGTCATGATTGAGACAGCATTACTTTGTCTAGCTCTGAACCTTTACTTTGAAGCGAGGGGCGAGGATACTTTTGCAGGGCAACTCGCTGTAGCGGAGGTCACTCTTAACCGAGTGGCTTCCGAGGACTACCCCAACACGGTGTGTGAAGTTGTTCTGCAAGACAATGAGCAGGGGTGTCAATTCTCTTGGTGGTGTGATGGTAAGTCCGATACTCCAGCCGAGCCGAGAGCGTTTCAAAAATCCAAGGCACTAGCCCGGATGATGTTAAAGGACGGCGAATACATAACGGTCGTTGGGAAGGATGCAATTCATTATCATTCCACATCGGTTGAGCCGTATTGGACTCCTAATCTGGAGAAGATCGAGCAAATTGGAAACCATGTTTTCTATAAGAAGAAGGATGGCATGAAACCACTTGCCCGACCCGCAGACTTTGTGGAATTATTGGAAGAGTCACAAGTAAAACAATTATTAGAGGAGGGCAGACATTGAACGTTATGAAAACAAATATTTATCAGACGTTACAGGTAAGAAAAGGAAACGTTTACGATTACTTAGATGCCGACGAAACGCAATGGCTTCTTGAAGAAGCTGTTAAGTTAGGACGGTGTGACGTAGGCTTGGTGATCGCGTCCATTGTTAAGGATGCATATCATGAGGAGAACGAACATGGGTAGAATGAAACAAATGTTTATTGAACATGAAGAAAAAATGTTTGAAGCTACCATGCAAGAATGCCCCGAGTGCCAAGGTGCAGGGAACGTGGAGGTTGATCATTATCATAGACAAAGTTTTGACGTACCGTATGGAGACATCTATACGACAAACGAAATGTGCGACAACTGCTCTGGTGAGGGCGTAATAGAAGGAGAAGAACAGTGATTAGTATTAAAGAAGTATGGCAGCGGGTTATGGGAAAAAGAAATACACCCCAAGAAATGTCTCGCAAGGAACAAATTCTGTTTGAGTTGAGCCGAGGTAAGGGTACAGCAAGACAGTTATCAGATCGAATGGGAGTATCTCTATCGATTGTGCGAACGAACCTAACCGGGCTAAAGAAAAAAGGTTTAATTAAGGACAGCGGTCAGGACAGAAATATAAATCCTGCCTTTGCCGGAGAAGAAACTGTATGGGAAGCAGTTAAGTAACAAGTATCTTGCTGTCTGTACCCAGATAGTATATGAATAAACAATAACCAAAGGAGAGCACATGCCTAGAAAAAATGAACCACGGTTTTGTAACGTTGCGTTACTGCCAGAAGACCACATCTTGCTAAAGAAGTTAGCGGATGAGGAGCAGAGATCGATGACCCGACAACTGTCGGTCATCATAAGAAAAGAAGTTGCAAAGCAGGGAGAAGCTGTTACCGTATAGGTATGCTTTCTTTCTCAACTCGGCCCCTTAAATGGGGCCATTCTTTTTTGTTGGACGAACCGGAGGATCCAGATCCAAGAGATGATCCTCACGATGAGATGTTACCACCCCCACCTAAGAAAAAAGACGAGATAGATTATGCAAGGGTTCCTACCTACCAATAAAGATATAACTGTTTGGTTTAGTTGCGGTGTAGCTTCGGCTGTCGCTGCGAAATATACTTTAATGCGGTACGGTGAGCACAATCGAATCAGGATTGTTAACAATCCTGTCAAGGAAGAACATGAAGACAACCAAAGATTTTTAAAAGATGTAGAGACCTGGCTTGGCGTAAAGATAGAACAAGCAATATCAAAAGAATTTCCTGAGTATTCTGCGGAAGAAGTATGGAAGAAATATAAATACATGGCTGGAATAGCAGGGGCTCCATGTACTATGCGTCTCAAGAAACATGCACGACAGCAATGGGAACAACGAAACAATTCAGACCACATTGTATTAGGTTTTACTTACGAGGAAAAGAACCGGGCATCGAGGTTTAAACTTACAGAAAGAGATACACTTATTCCCGTGTTGATAGATGAGAAGTTAACGAAGCAAGATTGTTTTGATGTAATAGATAAAGCTGAGATCAGACCTCCAAAGATATACGAGCATGGTTTTCCAAATGCAAATTGCATTGGATGTGTTAAAGCAACTTCGACTACCTATTGGAATTTAGTAAGGCAAGAGTTTCCAGAAGTATTTAAACGCAGGGCGGATCAATCCAAAGAGATAGGAGCTAAATTAGTTCGGTATAAAGGTACGAGGATTCAGCTTCATGACTTGCCAGAGACAGCCAAAGGACATTCGATAAAAACTTACAGAAAAAAATTGCAGGGAGAATTGTTTGACTGCGGTATTTTCTGTGAAGAAAAGTAATTACCTACCAATGAACCTAGTTCTTTCTTGTTGATCAGTAAAAAGAAACCAAGCGTAATTATCTTTGCCTCTGATTTTATTTTCCTGCCAATACAATCGACCGACTGACCATACGCATCGACATTGCTTCATGAATTTACCCATGCGTTTGTTATGCATGACATCCGAAGGAAGAAGCAACATCGTTGGAAAGATTGTAGGTAGGTACGAGAGCAGAGGTTCGAGGTCCTTCCATTTATAAGGCGGGTTGGTTACGAACAAGGCACTGTATTGGTGATGTTTTATTTGTCCTGTCTCATCTTCTTCAATGAGATCACTTAACTTTAAAGTTAATGCATCCTTCTCCAGATCACTAGATCCAATGCAGTTTGCAAAGGGAGACAAGAGATCTATGAGATGTCCTTCTCCGCAGCAAGGTTCGTAATAACTTTTCCCTGTAAGGAATTGTTTCACGGGCTCGATGGCAGATGGATCTATAGTTGGATAGAAGTCTCGTTCAATTCTTTCAAAGTCAGATCTCTTACCCATTAGAAGTTCTTCTTTTGGTTTGATCTTCCCGTTCGACCTTTAACTATATGCTCTGGAGTTTTTTCATACCCCCGGATCTGCGTGACGTTTCCCCGTTTCATTTCTTTTAAGAATGCTGAAGCTGCACCAATACTTATTCCCATTTGTTCTGCTAAAATTTTAGGTGCCGTATTTTTATTTCGTAAACCTTTTTTATAATCAACAATCGTTTCTATTATATCATTGTGCCCTGCGGATCCAAACTTAACCATTGTCTTGCCTCCTCTCCTAATACTATTGCCCCTATATTTATTTTATTTCTTAATGCATTAACAATCTTTTCGTCTATAGTTCCCTCGGATATTAGATCAATATAAGTAACTCTGTTCGTCTGCCCTATACGATGTGCTCTATCCTCTGATTGAATCCTAGTCTCTAGATTGTAATCGTTCGCATAGTAAACGACAAGGTTAGCTTCCGTCAATGTGATACCGTAGCCTGCGGTAGCAGGGTTGCCGACAAAGAAACGTAAGGGAGATTTCTTGTCTTGAAAACTTTCCACGATACGCTGTCGTTGGTTGTCGGATGTATCACCATAGAAAGATGCAGCGGTTCCCTCACCAAACTTTTTGTTTAACATCGAAACTATCTGTTGAATGTCGTATCGAAACCTGGACCAGATAATAGCTTTGCCGTTATGTTCTTCTGTGATCTCTTCCAATGCATTCATTCTTTTAGATGTAAAGTATCTCATCTCTCCATCGTCAGTCTTGAGGTGACCAGACAACACTTGCTGTATGCGAATCATCTGTGTGATAACGGCTGGAGCCGTAACCATTTCTCCATCATCAAGTAAAAGCATGGCTTTCTTTTGTAGGTCTTGGTACATTCTTGCTTGTTCATCTGTTAACGACACATACCTAGCAGTGTATGTTTTCTCTGGCAGATCCAAGCAGTCCTGTTTCAAGACGCGATAGGCAAAGGTATCAATTCTTTCTGTCAGTTCATCGAGGTTCTTGTATCCCACAATTTGTGTAAAGGATCGAGCACCGAAGGATCTCTTAGCAACCACCCCGTATCTGAATTGAAAATGGAAGTATGATTCGTATCCCAACAATCCCTTACGCAACAACTCTGTCTGAGCAAAAATATCCATAGGACTTTTTGTTATGGGAGAACCAGTAAGGATACGTTTGTAGTTGAAACCTTGAGCAATCTTCATTAAATTCTTAGAACGTTTGGCCCTGTGGTTCTTGATGGTGGTTGATTCGTCTACGGCTATCAGCCCGTAGTTGCCTAGTGAATTAGACATCCACTCCCCTGCTACCCTTCCCTTCACAGTTGAAAAGGATTCCACATTCATGACAAAGATAGTAAGACCAGAGAAAGGTTCCTTCACCGATTGGATCTCTGCCTTTTGTTTTTTGTTTGGGCTAGACACCCATCGAATCACCCGGTGCGATACGTCATCAGACATGTGCTCGGGTATTTCTTTAGCAACCCAATTTCTATATACTCCTTTCGGTGCAATAATTAGGGCAAAGTTTATTTGTCCCGCAAGAAACAACATACCTAGTTCATCTATTAAAACTTTAGATTTACCTGTCCCCATCTCCATGAAGTAACCAAATTCTTTTTTGCCTCGAGCCTTGTCCAAAGCAGCAAGCTGATGATCAAATGGTTTTAATTTAAAATTGTACTTGACACTCATGATTATCCTCCGTTATGCTCTACCGTATGGATTACAAGGTTGTTTGTCAATCCTAAAATTTTAACCCTGAAGAGGAGATACTTTATGAGTGATGATATTTTTGAACACATGTTTGACACGGCTGGTGCGTTAGACAATGTGAATACGGATACCAGCAAATCTCTGGCAAATATAGTTAGACAGATTGAGATCTTGGATCGGGAGATTGAAGATGCCACGAAACATCTTAAAGGTTTAACGGACGAGAAGCATAAGCTCGAGACAGAACAAGGTCCACAACTCATGGCAGAGATGGGACAAACTGATGGGACATATAATGGAGTGAAGGTGGTAGTTGAAACTAAAATTCATGCATCCATTCCAGTGGCCCGTAAGGAAGAAGCGTTTTCTTATGTAAGATCTATAGGTGAAGACGACATGATAAAGAATGTTGTGTCTATAGAGTTTGGTAAGGGAGAAGACAATGTCGCGGGAGATGTTGTCGGTAAGTTAGAAGAGATGGGGTTCTATCCTTCAAGAAAAACTTTTGTTCATCCTAGCACGTTAAAGTCTAGGATTTTAAAACGCATGAAAGAAGGCAAGAACACGGATCTAGATTTACTGGGTGCGTATACATTTCAAAAATTAACTACGAAGGAGAAAGCATAATGGCTAACGCAGTAGCAGAAACAAAGAAGACAGAGATGTCCGTTGAATTAATGGACGACATCTTTGATAGTGCAGGAGAAGGAACAACGTTTAGTGCAGACGAGATGCAGATGCCACGCATCAAGTTGCTCCAGAAGATGTCACCTGAGATTGATAAGAAGGATGCTAAGTACATCCAAGATGCCAGTGCAGGGGACATGGCTAACGATGTGACCAAGCAGTTTTGGGATGGAGAGAAAGGCATGACCATTGTGCCTGTATACCAGACTACAAGCTACACCGAGTTTACTCCCAAGGAGCAAGGCGGTGGTTACATTGGTACGGTCAACGCTAGTGACCCTCGGTTAGCTCAGACGGTACGCAATGGATCGACTGAAACTTTTAGTGACAACGGCAATGAGCTTGTTAAATCTGACGACAACTATTGTTTGATTGTTGCAGAGGATGGATCGTATTCCCCTGCCTTGGTAGGCATGAAGTCTAGCTCATTGAAGGTGAGCCGTAGATGGAAGACACAGATAGCTTTACAATCTGTTAAGAATCCGAAGACAGGCAAACAGGTTAAGCCTGCATTGTTTGCAACCATGTGGAAACTAGGATCTGTAGAGGAAAGCAGAGACGGTAACACCTGGAGTATTTATACAATAGAAAAAATCGGTTTAGTTAATAGCCGAGATCTATTACAAGAGGCTAAGACCCTGCGAGAATCTATTGCGTCGGGTCAGGTAAAAGCTACCCCGGAGAATAATTCCTCCCAGGTTTCCGGTAATGGTTTGTCCAGTGTTGTTGATGATGCGGGCGAGATACCATTTTAAGGTAGCTTTAAGGGGGAGCGGGTTGTTTGTTGATTCCTTTCTGGCTCGCTCCCTTTCTTTTAACCGGAGGAAAATAGATGACACTAGCACAGAGAATGCTTGCCGTCTTTGAGGGTTCAAAGGTTGCACATGGTACGACAACCGTAGGTCGAGTAGGACGCAACGGGAAAGCTGATGCAGACAGCCGTATTATACGAGAACCTTTGACGGAAGAAAAAATACAGGAACATTTAGATGGGAACCAAGGCATCGGTGCCATACCAATTAATGAAGATAACATGTGCAAGTGGGGGGCCTTGGACGTAGATGTGTATGATCTAGATCAAACAACTCTTCAAAAGAATATACAAAAGTTAAAGCTACCGTTGGTGCATTGTCGATCTAAGTCTGGAGGGGCACACCTCTACCTTATACTTAAACAATACGAGCAAGCAGCGGTGGTGCGAGAATATTTATTAGAGATGGCTGTTGCGTTGGGGCACAGTGGGTGCGAGATTTTTCCCAAGCAAGATAAGATCTTATCGGAGCGAGGAGATGTAGGAAACTTTCTTAATCTACCTTACTTTAACGCGGAGTTTCCACAGCGGTTTTGCTACAACAAAGACGTTGAAGCTATGACCCTTGAGGAGTTCGAGAAAGAACTAAGCAGAAAATCTATAAAGGTTTCTCAGTTAGAGAAGTTACGGTTCTCTGGAACAAGGCAATACTTTACGGATGGACCACCATGCCTTGAACATATCTTTGCTGATGGCCCTGTCTCTGATGATCGGAATAAGAAGTTGTTTATGTGTGGTGTATACTCCCGGTACAAAACTCCAGACGATTGGGTTGCTCATTTTGAATCTATGAACAGGCAACTGTTTACGGAACCTCTTGATGCTAAAGAAGTTATGACCTTGCAGAAGTCTCTTGAGAAGAAGGAGTACTTCTATACTTGTGAACAGGAACCGTTCAAGAGTTATTGTGATAAAGGATTATGTATGTCCCGTAAGTTTGGGGTCGGGGATCAAGGTCCGGAGATGCCTGTCGTTGGTAGCTTGACTACTTTGTTATCAGAACCTCGGCTATACTTCTTGGATGTTGCAGGCAAACGGGTTCAGCTATCGACAGAACAGCTTCAGAACCAACTACTTTTTCAACGGGCTTGTATGGAACAGATCTCCATCATGCCTCCTACTATGAAGCCTGTGAAGTGGCAGGCACTTATGTCGAGGATGTTGACTGAGAGCACCAAGCTCGAGGTGCCAGAGGAACTTACACTTAGCGGTCAGTTTAAGGAACTGCTACGTCAGTATTGCACTAGCCGTATTAAAGCACACCATCCCGAGGAACTACTACACGGTAAGCCTTGGACAGAAGATGGTTTAACGATGTTTCAGATCTCTGGTCTAATGGAGTTTCTAAACAATCGCAGATTTACTTACTTCACCAGGGCACAGGTTCAGGAACAGTTGAAGCGAGTAAATAATAACCAAGATTGCCATAGGCATAGGAGCGTTAAGAAGGATGACGGATCAAGAAGCACGGTTCGGGTATGGGCGATACCATCCTTTGAGACAATAGAAGTTGATTTACCTACAGAGGAGACAAGAGATGAAGTCCCATTCTAAACTATTAAGGATCGGAGAAGTGAGCGAGTGGATAAACGTATCCCATTCTTCCATCTATAAGTGGGTGGAACAAGGAAGGTTTCCACCACCGATTAAACTAGGAGATGACGAGACTAAAAGACAGTCGGCTCGATGGGTCGAGGAAGACATTGAACAATGGATTAAAAACAAAAGGAGTAAAGATGACTGAGTTACAAATGATTAGAAGCTCCATACCGGGGCAGTATAAGAAGGTTCAAGAAGCAATGATTGAGTACAAGCGTTGTCAGAACCTCAATCAACTAATCAAGAAAGATAAATATCTAAAGGAACTCTTTCGTTTGATAGAGGAAGAGCTATCGCTGTCATGCAAGTTTAATTCTCGTAGGCAGACAGGTGTTATAGAGAAGAGGAGTTTTGTAGAAAGATGAATAAATATACTTTTAATTTAACATGTATTTGTCCTAATGATAAGGAAACTATTTCGTATAAAGCAGTCATTGAAACACAAAAAATGATTATGGTCGAGGATATTAACGACTATATTTATTCTTTATCTGATAAAGAAATGTTTCAGGAAAGCCTTACAGACAAAATTTTAGCGGAATTTTCTGTGCGGAATGCCCTACCGAGAGTTCATGTAACAACTTTTGGTACACACCAAGGCGTTAAGATTAAATGTGAAAAAGGAAATCCTTTTAAATGATACATTATCATGGAACACCTATGACTCCACGTTCCAAACTTTTACCAATGGCAGGGAAACATTTTTGTGTTTCCTTTGCCGATAAAAGAGATGGGGATTGGTGCTTGCTTAATGCTCAGAGTGTTATGTGGGACAATGGTGCTTTTACTTCTTATACAAAAGGTAAAGCTCCCGATTGGGTTGGCTACTATAAGTGGCTTGAAAATCGGTTATCACATCCACATTGGGCAGTTGTTCCAGATGTTATTGATGGGGAGCCAGAGGATAACCTTGAACTTATAAAGCAATATCCTCACCGGAAGGATTGCTCTGCGATTGTGTGGCACATGGCGGAACCAATAGATCATTTGCTTTACCTTCTAGACTTGGGTTTTGGTAAAGTATGTTTTGGTTCTTCAGGTAGGTATTGGCAAGTTGGGTCTGAGATGTGGGAAAGACGAGCCGATGAAGCGTTTAACGCAATTTCAAAAAGAGGAAATATTCCTTGGTTACATATGCTCCGAGGACTTTCTATGTCTGGAGATAAATACCCGTTTGCTTCTGCTGATAGTGCAAACGTAGCAAGGCATCACAACGAACTAAATATTTGTCCAGAAAGAATGGCGAGGAGAATTGATGCCGTTCAATGTCCTTCTTTTTGGGAATTAAGATATGAACAAGAGGAGTTTTTTAAATGATTAAATATATTTTTTTACTAGCGTATATGTCTACTATACCACTTGCAAATTTTATGATTGGAAATGTAGGCACGGTTTGTGTGCCAGATGGACCTTGTCTTATACCTTTAGGGTTTGGGATCATGGCACCTTCTGGTGTACTAATGATAGGACTGGCTTTGTATTTAAGGGATGTGATCTACGAAACCTTTGGGTATAAGTGGACGTTGGGATCTATATTAGCTGGGTCTGTGTTGTCTTATATATTAGCGGATCCATACATTGCTATTGCAAGTATAACGGCATTCTTTATTTCAGAACTATCAGACTTTTTTGTTTATTCAAAGGTTAGAGATAAAAGTAAACCGTTAGCAATATTTGCTTCTGGTTCTGTAGGATCGGTAATAGACAGTGTTATATTTTTATGGATAGCATTTGGTTCTTTAGCACACATCGAAGGTCAAATTATAGGTAAGGTTTTAGTAACAGCTATAGCTGCTTTAGTTATAAAGTACTTTGGAAAGAAGTTATCTCTTGATACATAACAGCCGACTTATCCTTGGACCACCTGGCTGTGGTAAGACCTATACATTGATAGGTCTTGTTAAGGATGCGTTGCAGCGAGGTGTACATCCTTCTCGCATAGGTGTTGTTTCTTTCACGACGAAAGCTATCGGAGAGTTCGTTACAAGATCATGTGCTCAGTTTAACTTAGAACGGAAAGACTTCCCTCACTTTAGAACTCTTCATGCAACGGGCTATCACGGGTTAGGTTTACAGACGACAGATGTTATGGGTAGAGATGACTACAATAAAGCAGGGGATATGCTTGGCGTAGATTTCTATGGAGCAGATTTTATTTCTCCTCATGATGGGATTATACTTCCTTCGATAGGAGGATCAGGGTCCAAGTATCTTCAGATGATTATGAGAGCAAGTTATCGCCAGGTTTCTTTAGACGAAGAATACAATTACACAGGGGATCGCAATTTATTTTTTGATAAGTTGGTTCACATTGATAGACAACTCACTCGATATAAAGAAGAGAACTTGAAGTTTGATTTCTGTGATATGATTAAGAAGTACCCTGAGTTGGTTGCTTCTCCTAGTTTAGATATGCTTATCGTTGATGAAGCACAGGACTTAACTCCATTACAGTGGAGCATGGTTAGTTTCATGGCAGACAACTCAGAGGAGACAATCATTGCAGGAGACGATGACCAAGCTATCCACCGTTGGACGGGCGTAGATGTCCACAGACTGATGGAAGTTTCTGATAGGGTAGATGTACTTAAACAATCCTACCGCCTGCCCCAAGCCGTCTGGAGCCTCGCTGCGAGGATATCTAGACGCATACCAGACAGGATGGAGAAGGAGTTCTTTCCACGGGAAGAAGAGGGTAACGTTACTCGGGTGTTTAGTTTGAGAAGTGTGCCTTTGCACGAAGGTTCATGGACACTCATGGCAAGAACGAATGGCTATGCCCAAGACATGGCAGACCAGCTACGAGAGTGGGGTTATTACTTCTCTGTTAAAGGTAAGACTTCTGTTAGCAGGGAGACACTTGATGTGATGTCGGTATGGAAAGATCTTCAAGAAGGAAAGGCCGTTGGTATTAGTAGACTGACTAGTTTTTATAAGGGAGTATCTAAGACCGGAGAGGATGCCGTTGTTAAAAGAGGATCTATTAAATTGTTTGATGCCACGGCACCAGATGATTTGTTAACATACGATAAACTCGTTAGTCAGTACGGGTTACTTGCTCCACTTACAAGGAATGCTGCGAGTATCGCCAGACTAAGTGAAGAAGAAAGGTTATACATTAGAGCTATTGAACGAAGGGGCGAGTCTATAGAGGACGAGCCTAGAATAAAACTATCAACTATTCACGCTATGAAAGGAGGAGAGGACGACAATGTTGCGGTGTATACAGGATCCACCAAGGCATGTCTGGAAGGTAAGCACCCAGAAGATGAGCATAGAATTTTTTATGTTGCTGTAACTCGAGCTAAAGAAAATTTATACATAATAGAGTCAGATAAAAAATACAGGTACATGATATGAAAAGAGATGAAATATTACAAGAGGCAGAGCGGATGATTAACGGTCCGAGGGCCAAGGATTATGGAGATGCGTATCTTAACCATGAACGCATTGCTAAGATGTGGAGGGTTTTACTAGGACAAGAGGTTACCGTTGAGCAAGTCTACATGTGTATGATCGCAGTTAAACTTTCTCGGTTGATTGAAACACCAACGCATGAGGACAGTGCTATAGATATATGTGGTTATGGTGCCCTTCTTGGGGAGGCTTGTGATGCAGAACGAAATGTTTGAAAAAGATAAGATCATTGCTGATCAGATGAACCAAGGTAAAGAGGTCTTTTGGAATAAGCCAACGAGTTATCCAGACCTTACCCAATGCAAACAGATAGCTGTTGACCTCGAGACTTCGGACCCTAACATTAAGTCTGGCCCCGGTTGGGCAAGGAACGATGGGTTTATCGTTGGTATTGCTGTAGCAACTTCGGATGAGTCTTGGTACTTTCCCATCCGACATGAGAGTGGCGAGAACCTAGATCCAAAGATCACGATGAAGTGGCTCAAGAAACAGATGGCTACTCCACACATAGATAAGATCATGCACAACGCTACCTATGATGCAGGATGGTTGAGGGCAGAAGGGGTCGAGGTTCAAGGAAGAATAATCGATACCATGATAACCGGGGCGATAGTTGATGAGAACCGTTTTTCATACAGCCTTAATAACTTGGGTCGTGATTACTTAGGAGAAACAAAAAACGAGAAGCTCCTGCGTGTAGCAGCTGCGGAGTGGGGCATTGATCCCAAGGCTGAGATGTATAAACTTCCAGCCGAATACGTTGGTGCGTATGCCGAACAGGATGCCGTTCTTACCATGAAACTATGGAAGACGTTAAGTACGGAGATTGAGAAGAAAGATCTTTGGGGCATATGGAACCTGGAGACAAGCCTTATACCTATGATGATTGACATGCGTATGAAAGGTGTGCGTGTGGATCTAGACAGTGCGGAGAAAGCAAAGGTTGTTCTCAAAAAGAAAACCAAAGACTTGAGAGATTGGATTAAATCTAAGACAGGAGTTGCTATTGAACCTTGGGCAAGTTCCTCGGTGCAACATGTCTTTGAGTCTTTAAACTTAGCATACCCTAAGACGGAAGCTGGTGCTCCTTCTTTCACAAAGCAGTTCTTATCTGCTCATCCGCATGAGGTGTGCCAATCCATTGTTAAACTTAGAGAGTTTGATAAGGCTGACTCAACGTTCATAGATACAATACTAAAGCATGAGCACAAGGGTAGGATCCATGCTGAGTTTCATCAGTTAAGAAGTGACGATGGCGGTACGGTTACCGGTCGGTTTTCTTCATCTAATCCAAACCTCCAACAAATTCCTGCCAGAGATCCTGATATCAAGAAGATGATAAGAGGGTTGTTCATACCAGAGGAAGGAACAAATTGGGGATCCTTTGATTACTCAAGCCAAGAACCCAGGTTATTGGTACACTTCGCAGCCAGCGTCGGTAAGTTTAAACATGCTATGGTTGATAACATTGTGAAGGAGTACAACAATGGAGACGTTGATCTACATCAGATGGTTGCAGACTTTGCAGGCATTACCCGGAAGGAAGCCAAGGTTGTTAACTTAGGTATTATGTATGGCATGGGCAAGGGTAAGTTAGCCAATCAGTTGGGGGTGTCTGATGCAGAAGCAGCAGAGGTTCTTGCTACCCACAAGGAAAAAGTTCCGTTTGTTAAAGACCTTGCAGAACTAGCAAGCAAACAAGCAGCAGAGTTCGGTCTTATTCGCACGTTGCTAGGGCGACGATGTCACTTTCATTTATACGAGCCCACTACTTTTGGGTACAAGAAACCCCTTCCTCTTGAAAAGGCGAGGGAAAAATACGGCATGAGTTTAAGAAGAGCATTTACTTACAAGGCTTTGAATAAACTTATTCAAGGATCCGCTGCGGATCAAACAAAGAAAGCTATGGCAGACTGTTACAACGAGGGACTTTTGCCTATGCTAACCGTTCATGATGAGTTATGTTTTTCTGTAGAAGGAGACGATCAAGCACGACGCATCAAGGACATAATGGAAAATGGGTTGTCGGATGTCTTGAAAGTTCCCTCAAAAGTAGACCAAGATATTCCTGCCCTTCAAGGTAAACCAAATAATTGGGGAGAAGTAGAATGAAAAAACATTTTAATATATCAGATAATTTTAAATCACTTGGTTTTAAAGATATGCATACAGAACAGATAGATACTTTGATGAGTTTTATGAACATGGCTGCGGACAACGCAGGAGCTCTTGATGATGTTTTAAAGACCAAACTAAAAGACAGTTACCTTAGAACTCTTGAAGATAGAATGAACGATGTAATGATAGTCTTTGGAGGCACTGGCGTAACAGTTGAGGAGGACGATCCTTTAATTTAATCTACAGGTTGAGGAACAAACGTTGAAGGAGCAGGGGTCGGGGATCTAGATACGTTATCCGGAGCTAACGGCAATCCTTTCATGTCTCTTTGAATTTGTTTTATATCTAGTCTGATGTCTCTGTACTTATCATATATTCCTGCACGTTTCATCTTTGCTATGTTGTCATCACTAACGGTAAAGGGTTCAAAAGAGCCTCTTAAAATACCCTTTACCCCACCTATCTTGAGAGTTTTAAATAATTTTTTCTGTTCTCTGTCCGACAAACCAAGAGTTCTTATATCTTCTACAAGTTGATAGTATTGTTTATCCACTCTTAACTTTGTGTTGTTAGCTTTTTCAAATGCTTCTTTCATACTGCCAGATGTAGCATTAAAATCATCTGTAACTGTATTAAACATTCTCTTGGCATCTGTCTGTGCTCTTTGAAACTGCCTAGCTTTATATTGTAAAGATCTTTTAGGATCAAATTCTAAATTACTTATTCCTGAAAACTGTCGGATCATTTCGTCTTCAAACGTTCTTTGATTACCCATCTTATCTTCGGAAGTCATTCCAAGAAAAGTTCCGTCTCCTCCTCCTAAATAGGATGGTCGTTTTTCAATCTTATCAATAAGACCTCGACCAAATCTATCAGGCTGAAGTTTTCCACCTGATACTTGAACAGGAACTCCTGTTGGTATCAACGTATCAAACGAATGAACTATACCTTTTGTAACTTTAGTGGGCCAAGAATCTTGAGGGTTAAATATTTCTGCTCCCGTAACAGTTCTACCTCCTCGGAAGACTGAATCTATCATGGATTCTGTGAGCATAGCTTCCGACATAAAAGGTTCTATTGTTTCAGCAAACGTTGCAAAACCTGTTTGTAATAAAGTTTCCCCAACATCTCTTCCTTCTGCCCTAGCTTTGTCATATTCAAACGTAGCTCTGTTAGCAAACCGAGTAAGAGAGTCATAAGGATTAGATGTGCTAAAGTTTATGTACGTTATCTTTCCGTCCTTGGTTCTTCCTGTAGGTATAAGCAAGGCTCCTTGCTCCCATCTAGGAGCAAACGATCTTTTATACGCATCCATTTCTTCTTCTGACACACCTGAAATAGCGTAGCCTATCTTGGCTGTCCCTATAGGAATAGCGGTCCAAGTAGCAAGAGCCGAGAGCATTCGATTACGACCCTTCATTTGAATAGCTGGTATTTCAGAAGCCATGTCATCAAGGCTTTGTTTTATAATTCCAAAACCAGTTCTGTATATTTCAACAGGAAAAGTTATAAAGTTACCAACAGGCAATCTTCTTGCACCTCGTAAGAACTCGGAAGATTTATTATAGTTAGGTACGGTGTCTTGAACTATTTGTGCTGCTCTGTTTTTTAAAAGTTCATCAAAGTATTCGTCTGTTTTTCCAGCTTGTTTTAACTGTGAAGCCACAGTGTTTGGTTGTTCTCCTTTTAATAAATATCTTTCAACAAGTTCTTTATTAGGTTCAGTACCAAGAGCACTTCTTAATTTAGAAAGTTCGGCTCGATAATTATAATACTTCCAGAAGTCATCACTGGATTGATAGACTTTTTCCGCTCCCTTTAAAAATCCTTTAGTTCCTCTGGCGAATGCATTGTCCCCTAATTTTCCTGTAATTGTTTCTACAAAATTGTCAGGAGTTCTTTTAGCAGATAAAGGATTAATGTTTAAGGTGTCTTGTATTTCTCTAAGCTCTGCGTTGGTTCCCATTATTCCTCTGCGTTGAGCATCCATTAGATCCGCGTACACAGCATCATCTCCTGCCTTACGAATATCTGCCATCACTAGATCAAGAGAATCTCTAAAACTAGCATCCCCTTTTGCAAATACTGGAACGTTTCCATTAGCCAGAGCAAATGCAACGGCGGTAGAAAAGTTTCTTACTTGTGTGATAGGAGATAAGATTGTTTTCGAATACTGAGAAATACCTTTTCCTTTTAGAAAAGCTCCGTAAAGACCTCTTACAGCATTTCCCACAGTATTATCAGAGGCCCAGACGGTTCGAGTTAAGTCATTATAAATATCCTTTGGAACAAGATACCCATCCAAATCTCCCCAAGCAATTTTTCCTGCAACGTCTTCCCACTTTTGTTCTTTTCCTGCAATAGTTACCATTTTGTTTGGATCACTTGGATCTATAAACTCTCCTTTAACTCCGGCTGCACCGTCTTCTCCTAACCGTACCCAGTTTCCTGAAGCTATTAATGCATCAGCTTGCGGATCAAGTGGGTCTTTAAAAAACTTTCCAACTCCTTGTTGATTTTTAGACATACGAGCAATAGAAGAAAAGTAATCATCAACAGCATTAAATTGAGCTATGTCACTTATAGTTTTTAAATAGGCTTGATATGGATCTTCTACCTCACCAAGCAACCTTCTAAGTGTCTTATCAACATTCGTTCTTTCAGTAAGTAACCCCGCATCTATTCTGTCTATGGCAACTCTGCCTCCTCCAGTTGAAGAAGTTTTAGGTCTGTGTTTACTTAAATACTTTTGTTCGGCTAACCTTGCAGCCTCATCTGTAATCTTACCAGTAACTTTTATTCCTCCAAGACCGTCACTTGATAAACCATTCTTTACCATAAATGCATCATTTAACACACCGCCAGTATCTGATTTTTTTAATTCAGATAATAATTTCTGTGTAAACTTCCTATTTTTTTTTAAGTAATCTCTTGCTGCATCTGATGCTTCTTTAGTCGGTTTATATTTAGCATTAGAATGTATTTCAAATGACCGTCTTAAAAATCCGTGTTGTCCTCTTTCTAAGACTTCATTTAAATGTTCTCCTGTAGTTGTAACATAATTGTTTCTACCTACAATTCCAGAATCTTTAAGCAATTTACTTTTTTTCCTTACACTTTCTTTCATTCTTCGTGCATTGGACCTAAGTTCTTTTGGTATCTGATCAAACAATTCTTTTTCTACAATAGGTCGGGCAACGTCACCGAGGTCACTTAGATGTGTAACCTTACCATCTGGAAGCTCTATCTCTCCTCGAAGGTAATTATCAATCTTGTTCATTACATCAACTTTATTAACAGTACCTGAACCTTTTCTTTCAAGCTCATCTAATATTTTTATACCCTCGTTGGCTATCCTTTGCCCTTCGTTCATTACCGCATCTACTTGCCCTGCTACTCGATATCTAGATTGATCGGCACCAGTAGGAAGAAAACCCCTAGGTCTAAACGTAGCAGCTGCTCTAGCTAAAAAATTTTGAAACCCTGTAATCTCTTGATCAGTTCCTTGCGTTCCTATCATTCTGTTTGTAGTAAGGTTATCTAAGTAACTACCAGCAGCATCTAGTTTATTGTTAATAGCTTTTGCTGTTGCTTGTCCCGCAGAACTTAAAGGTGATCGTAAAACAGATAGTCCCCCTTCTATAGATGCACCAAGTCCTCCCCCTTCTGCCATGATCTTACCACGATTAAGAAGTCTTTCTAAGGCTAACTTTCTGCCAGTTAATCCAATTAAATCATGCGTTTGAGTTGGACCCATCTCAACCCAATCACCTATGCTTTCCGTATCGTCCCCAGAGACTACTCCTTCTATAGCCGTTCCTACCGCAATCTGTTTAATACCTCTGTTTACTCTTTCTATTTCCTTGGCAGAGGCTGGAGCTTTTCTTTTTCCTGTTTTTGAAAAAGCAGAAGTAAGGTCTGCAATTTTAGGTCTGTTTGCTATAGCTTTAGATATACCTGTTGTTGCATCAAAACCTTTCTTAACCAGTGATACACCGAAACCAACAGGCATGACATAAGTAACACCAACTTCTATACCTTTTTCTATAAATCCCTCTGGGTTTATACCAAGATCTTTCTTTATATCTTTTGAATATTTATTAACTTTAGAAGTAAAGTCTGTCCCTGCTAAAAGGTCAACCGCACTAGTTCCAAGAGTAATGGCACCTGTTCCTATGTTAATAATACCAGCGTCAACTGCATCTGTAATCCCTGAAGAAAGAGGAGATTTTATTATTTTATTTTCAACCGGATCAGGAACAAACGTTTCTTTATTAACTGGATCAGGAATAAACGTTTCTTTATTAACTGGATCAGGAATAAATCTTTCTGCCAAAATTTTGTCCTATCTACTGTATGTTATATTCTTTTCCACCTATCGTGTAGGTTTTTTGACCCGCTTCTTTTGCTGCTTGGTTCGCTGCTTTATGTTCATTTACTATAGGATCATCTGAACTTGTAGTAGCAGGAGCAGGGGTCGGGGTTCCAGATCCTCCTAACGTCATCATCTTCATAATCCATTGCTCTTCTGTTAGTCCCGGTTTTAATATTTTTTTACCGTTTTCATCTTCAACTTCTACAAGAAGACCTTGAGATAGCTTTTCATCTTCCCCAAACGTAGATAATTGCTGCACAAGCTGTTGTCGTAATCGTTCAGGAGTATACCCACTCGTCTTTCCAGATGCAGCAATCCTAGCTTGTTCTCTAGCCAAGGCTGTCTGTTGGTAGTTCTGTAGACCAGCAAGTACAGCTTGGTTTAATGCTTCAGGACTTTTTCCTATAGTTCCTGCTACAGCCACATCCATTATTCTTTTATTGATTTCATCAAGATCTCTTAGTCCTGACGTATCTGTGCCAGTTGTTTCTAATAATTCCTTTTTGTCTTCTTCATTAGCTCCAGGCATAAGCTGTTCAATTAATTGCTGTGCCACCTCCGCACTTATGTTTTCTCCTGATTCTAAAGTCGATTGAACGTCAGCTACCAAGTCATTGAGAGCCATCTTAGATTCTATGTTAGCTACTTCTTCTTTTTTATTTTGAGTAAGTTGTTGATACGCATTTTTTCCTGCACCAATAAATTCATTTCCTGCAATAGCCGTAGCAGCTGCTGCTAGGCCTGGATTAGCTGACATCCCCGCAGCAAGAGAATTGTCACTAATTCCTAACGTTCGTCCTATGCTTCCTAAAGAAGGAAGTTTAGAACCAACAAATCTTGTTGCTTGTTGCATTAAAGGAACTGCTGGACCCCCAGCAAAATAATTTGTTGGGTAAGTCTTTGGAGGTGTAACCATCCCTCCAGCTTGAAGCAGTTCAGAAGAGGAAGCCATGATGCCTCCCATCTTAGCCAGTTTCTTTCGAGCATTTCTGGACTTGTTTTTAAATAAACTTCTGTTGTGTACCGCGTCCATAGATCCTCCGTTTATTTCCTAATAGAACCAAGACCACCCATTTGAGTTGCCGTTGTGTTATAGATGTTAGCCAAGGAACTAGCTTGCGGTCCTCCTGCAACAGCTAATGTAGATTGAGAAGCAGGAATGCCTGAGATCATATCTCTTACATAGCTAAATCGTGTGAAGGGTTCATAGGCTTCCTCTATAGCAGCTGCTCTACCCACATCATATTCTGTTTGCAGTTGTCCTTGTTCCAAGGATCCTGCATCAAATAAATTTCTAGAGTCAGTCATACCTAACTGTTGGATATCTCCACCAAGTCCTGCCATAGACGTTCCTAAACCTTGGAATAACGTAGCAGCATTCTGACCTCGCGTCATCTGATTATCAAAAGCTCTCATGGCCCTGTCCTGTGCCTGTCCAAATCCCGCAGATCTTAACTCGGATCCTCTTCTAGAAGCAACATCTGCAGCGTTTCTTTGTAACTCTTGCTCTGCAATCGCTCCTCTGGATCCACCAAACGCTCCTGCATTAACCATATTACTACCTAACCTTGCACGTTCTTCCTGAGTTTGTCGTGCAATATCTGCGTAAGTTGCGTCAACTACCTCATTTACATATGGATCCATATAATCTTGATAGGAAGAAGGATCGTAGGCTCCAGTAGTTGCGTCAACAGCTGCTACACCCTTTTCAATAAGTTCTTGAGAACGATCCGTATAAGGTTTGTACGCACCTATTCCATCCGCAACCATGTCAAGAGCAGCCCTTTGATCGTCCGTAAATCTTATAGCATCAGGGGGAGGAACTCCTCCTTCTACTTGTTGGATAGGATTTCCGTATTGATCTAAGACTTGGTTTCCTGATTCATCAACTTGATAAACAGGATTTCCTTGAGCATCGACAACAGGTTTTCCATATAAAGGAGACTCGGATGCTATTCCTGTAACGCTACCATCCTCACCTACGTTGTATATGTTGGACATTAAATCCTTTAAGAGTTTTTCATAATACTCTGGAGGAAGGGAAGTACTCTGCGATTGAACTTCTTCTTCCATTATGCTCTCCCTTCAAGGCTGTTCATCATTTGATACATTTTAGCTGCTCCCGCTGCTCGATTACCGTTACCCGCTCCTTTAACAGCATCCGCTGTCATAACAAACTCTCCATCAGAAAGTCTAGCTTCTTGTACTGGAGAACCTCTTTGATATATTTGTGCAGGAATTGAATCACTTTTTCCACTGCCCGGACCATCAATCATACCACCAGCAGCTGCAGCTCTAATACCAGTAGGTCTTCCCGAGTTCATGTATCTATAATCTGGAACAGGAGTTCCTTTGTAATCAGGTGCCCTTTCTCCTGTTGCTAATTGTCTTTGTTGTAAAGGAGTTAATAATTTGTTGTAATCAGGCGGTCTTCTTTGTTGGTATAAATATTCTCTCATTAAAGAGTTCATCAAAGGATCCTCTGGCATAGTAAACATATTCTGCATAATTCCACCCGTACCAGTGTAAGGGGTACCTGTGCCTGGGTTTCCTGAAGCTCCCGGAACTCCTGCTCCTGTCGAACCTATTCCTTTGAACAAATTCATAGCTTGGTTTCCTACAGCTTGGTTTCCTCCTCCTCCTTGCAAAGCGTTCATTAGAAGTCCTGTCTGACCCATCGTACCGCCAGTAACAAGAGCACCTATTCCAGATTGAAAAGCCTGCTCTGTACCTTTACCTTCTAGTAAGTTACCTAGAAAACTTCCAACACCTGATCCAGCTGGACCGTAGAGCGAACCAATAAGAGTTCCTAGTGATGAAAGAATACCCATTATATTTCTCCTTGTGTAGATACTATATCAGAACTTATCAAACTGGAAAACCCTGTTTTTATTTTTTGATTTCTCATGATGTTGTCACCGTTACTAATCCTACTGCCGTAGTTCCCACATTTGTTTCAAGATGCGGGGAGTTTATTTCACAAACTTTTACAAACCCATTTTGTTTAAATAATGCTCCAACTTCTAAACCACTATCTCCCTCTTGTAAATTAGTTAGTACAAGTCCCGTTAACCTTCCTTCGCCTGCTTGTTGTATTTGATCTAAGTAAACTGAAAAGTTTCTAACAAGAGTAGAAAAGTATTGAGGATCGTATTGCCCAGGAGGTATTGGGAAAAACGGCAGTGAAAGGTTTCTTGACATTACCTTCTCCCATCTGGCCTTATATCTAGTCGAGGAGAACCTAGTTTCCAACCAACTCCAGTATTAGAAGAGTCTACTCTTAGAGCAAAACTTCTTCCTCGCAATCTTAATCTAGCATCTTGTGTAAACTGTTCAACTGGAACTGTAGCCGATTTTGTAATAGTAGAGCTATCCGATTGAAGGTAAACACCGCCGGGTGCGTTTCTAGTTTTAACGGTTAATGTAGCTTCAGAACCATTGGCTGAGTTTCTAAATGTTATATCTGGAATAATACGACTGATAAAACTAAAGTGATCTCCATCTCCAATATCTATTTGACTTGACTCGATGTGGGAAGCGATAGCCGTAGATGGATTAGTAGTCCCATCATCATCACCAATTTCATGATTATACAGATAACCGTCAGTGTTAGCAGCAATAGGCAATTCACTTACACCTCTATCCATCCAAGCTGTTCTACCAAGAGAACCAACAAACCAAAGTTTTTGTTCATAGTTGTATACTACATAACGATCTATTTCATTTGAACTTGAAGACGGATAAAACCACCATATTTCTGAAAACCCTGCATTTGCTGCTGCGAATACTTTCTGAGCTTCTCCCTTGTTAAAGTCTGAAAACACAAAGTCTCTTACTGTGCACGGTATTTTCTGAACGGAACCACCGTATAAATAAAAGTCATTCAGACCCATCCAGAAAACAGAATCCTCAACAGCAACGTATGCTCGAGGACTTCGTATTGAGATATTTTCAGAAACAATCTGTACACCAAAAGTAACTGGCGGTCCTAAGAACTGAAGAGTATAAAGCGAGGTATCAGTAAACACTAATATTTGCTGCCGTGTTTCTACGGCACAAACAATTTCTGATCCAGATCCAAGCCTTAGTTCTCCAGCTGTATTGGTAGGTAAAGTTCTCCAATCGGTCAACGACTCTTGACTTGAAAACCTTATGATTAAAGGATCTTGTGTTCCTATGTTTGCTTCGGGATCACAACCAAAAGCAAGAACGTGTCTATCCCGATCTGACACCATAACTTGAGTAGCTATTGTAGGAGCAAGGTCCGATTGACCTAAAGAGTTTAGTTTCACGGCTCTACCCGTTAAGCCGTTTCCTTTATCCCAATAAAATATCCCACCGTTACGAACATTAAGAATAAGATTTTCACCAAAGTTATCGTGTGTCCATATTCTTAAAACACCAGTTGTTCCAACATTTGCACCACTATCCCAGTTAGGGCCTGGGGATTGACCATACGGCCCTGCTCCCCAACCATTACCGCCAACACTTGTATCTAAACCTTTGTTTATTTGATATTTGGCTATGCAACTACTTCCTCCGTTTCCTGAGTCAGAAGAGTTTGCAGCTACGGGAACTGGAGTATAGGCACCATTAACAGTTATTGTAGATACGGTGTTAGCCTCTCTTGCTATAATGGTAAATGTATTTGCATCAGTAATAGTAGCTATTTCGTATTCTTGGTTAATAACAGTTTCAACAATGTTACCGCCTAAAGAAGCTGCTCCAGAAAACGTTACGAAGTCTCCTACTACTGCACCATGATTTTGTTCTGTTACTGTTATAGTGCTTGAACCGTTTGTGGCAGCAAAAGTTGCATCCCCTGCAGCCGTAGTTAGACGTAAAGGCGTAATGTCGTAATACGCTTCCCCTTCTTCTATGTAGTATTTTTTATGAGTGCCAACACCAATAAACTTTTCTAACGCTAGAGTTTGCCAAGGATGTAAAGCTCTGCAAGTACCAAGGAACGAGTTGCTTCCTAGCCTAGTCCATCCACCTATTTTTTCTGGAAACCCAAAAGTAAATCTTACCTTATCACAATCGTTCCATCCCCCCTCATTTGAGTAAGAAGTTACTTCTTTGTTTATTCCCGGTTTAAACTGTAACTTTTGTAATGGCATAACTAATCCTATGCTGAGTTGGTTGAAATCGCACCACCCATTCCAGAATGATTTCCACAATAATAATATATGGTAGGAGAACTTGAGGCTAGAGTAATCGTAGATTTTTTATTTCCCGTATCAATAGTTACACCTGTAGTGTATTCAGAACCTCCTCCGTGTGTGCCATCAGATGTCGTAGAGAAACGAAGAGGATGCGAAGCACCCGCTGCAGTCCAATCAAAAATGTATGTAAATGTTTCTACACCAGGAACTTGTGGTTGCTGTAGATGGTTTAGAAAATATTTGTTATTACCTCCTACACTTTGAACGGTTACTGTATATGTTGCCTCTTGATGATCAAAAAGATACAGACCCGGTCTATCGGAGCCTTCACCACCTGAGGATGGTTCTTCTGCGAAATAATACAATTTAGTTAAATCAAGCAAATTATTTGTTAAGCCTGCAAAATTCATAGATACACCGGCTCCATATCGTGTCATACCTCGTTCATATTTTAGTTCTCTAGCTGAGCTTGTGTCAAAAGGAGTAGCTAATGTCCATTCTGCTAAAGATACAAACCTATCTCCTCCTGAATAAACTATACCTCGAATACTCCCTACTCTTACTTGTGTAGTATATACCCTATATCCATCAGAACTTATTGCCATTGAGCTTATTCTAGGAGTGCTATAAAGTTTACTAACATTTGCAGTCCCAGAATCGAAATTAGTTGCTGATTGTTCCGAAGAGGTACTTGGATCCCAAGGAGTTGTACACTGTCTATGATAAATATATTTATCTCCATTTGAGTAATAAAAATGATTACCACTTGGACTCCAAACTAATCCATAAACAGCACCAGAAGAAAGATTTACCGCAGCACTAGAGTTTTGACTTGCAGTAGTTAAATCAAATGGAGTAGATAAATCCCACACATGCATTCTGTTTTTGTCTGTTCCAATAACAAAATACCTTGACCCATCTGGTTTAAACCATAATGAGATTGCAGAGTCATCTAAAGTTTGTTCAGATTGATTGTTATCCTGACTTTGAGCCAGAGTAGTAAGATCGTGAGGTGTAGACATTGTATATCTACGGACATATCCATTTGTATTTACAGTGTTACCTCTGCTAAGAGTAAAAACATACTGTCCATTATATGAAACATATCCTGAAGCAAACGGATCAGACCCTGAAAACACTTGTAATTTGCCATGTTTTGTAGAAGGATAGATAAGGCTAGTGGACGAGTTCGTTATATCGTTATCTGTATCAAGATCTAATTTTACTAATCCTCTATCATACGGATATCCAGTACTTTTGAAATTGCTTAAGAATAAACTATTTCCTCCACCCACTACAGCACCCGGACCACCTATCCACATTCCTCCCCAAAGGTCGCCAGATTTAATGTTCATTCCCGATGCCGAATCACTAGAACTATAAGAAGCACTAGACAGAGTATATGCACTGGATAAATTGTATGTCAGAATAGCACCTTGTGTAAGTTTATAGAACTTAGTTCCATTAAAGTTCATTGCAATGCCTGCTAGAGTACCGAATTGACCATCGCTAGGAGTTTCACCAACAAAACTAATAGTGCTTGTTAAATCCCATGCACTAGATAAACTATATTCTTGAATCCGATTATCTACCGCAGCAAAGTTACCGTTTGACTTTCCTACAAAAAATTTAGTTCCATCTGGTTTAAATGTTAGTCCAACAGGAGAACTGTTTTGTGTAAAAGAAAAAGTACCTCCAGCACTACTAGGTGTAGTCCAAGCACTGCCAGACACAATTCTTTCATAGACTCTATCATGTTGTCTTCCAATCATGTAATATCTTGTGCCATCTGGTTTAAACCAAAGACCATAACCCATATTATAATCGATACTACTAAAGTCTGGAGCACCACTATAAAAATCATTTCCTATAATCGTATTAATATCATAGGGAACGCCAAGAGTTAATTTTATAAGTTTGTCCTCACCCACATCCATAAAATAAATAGATCTACCATCTATAGACGCATCATTGTTTCCTTCTCTGATGTAGAATGCATAAATTGGGGCACCGCCAATTTGACTATTGCCCCAAGGGTTATATAAAGATCGTCTATTTACAAGAGTTTTATCATTCCAATTAGATTGCCAACTCATCCTGTTTACAGGACTGCCTAAAAAAGCATATCGTTCTATGTTTTTAGCAGAGCCTGCCGGCTCTCCAACCGCTCCTACAGCCATTAATTTTAATGCAAGCAAACTCATGTCGTTATCCCATTGCTTGACCCGCTACAAAACCATACCATATTGTTCCTCCATCAGTACTAAAAAATACAAAAATATCTACGGCATTGGCTGTTGCTGTTAACGTTGGTGCCGTAGAGGCAGGCCAATCTACGGCCGTTGGGAAGGTAACAGTGTAGTTATTTCCTCCAGAATCTTGTTTAATCTTAAGAGTAAACGCACTTACAGACCCAGAAGCTGCGGGGTTTGTAAAACTAAGAGTCGTAGCTTGAGACAACACCGTTTCAAATACTGTACCTGTTCTGCAATCTAATGCAGTTGCATTACCTGAAGAAGATACTGTATTTGTATTTTCCGTAATTCCTTGACCAAATCCTACAACTCCTGCCGAATTAATAGACAGTCTTGTATTGGTGCCAATAGCAGTAGTGCCTATTTTAAAAGCGTCACTATCACCATCATCGACACCCATTGTAAATGTTTGCGTTCCACCTAATGCAAAGGCTAAGAAAGGATCTCCATCTCCAGCTGTATTGTTTACAACTAATCCTGTTGTTCCTCCTGCTCCACCTAATGTTAGACTTACGTCAGCCGTATGGGTTAAATTAATATCGTTATCTGCACCAAAATTAACAACCGCTCCATCCGATTGAAGACTTATATCATCATCTACAAATAAGTCTGGAACAGCTAATGTAGCGGTAGCGTCCGTTACGATAGCCCCTGATCCTCCACCATTAAAATAACAAACTTTAGTTTGACCGTTTGCTATAGTAACGCCTGCACCACTGCCTTGTTTAATAGTAATACTTTGATTTCCAGTTGTAGCGTTCTCTATAATTTGAACTCTATTGTTTGTGTTTGGTAAAATCTCAAGTTCTCTGGTTGCCGTTAACGAGGCTGAAGACGTTACTTTAAAGTACAACGCTCGAGCAGGATCTGAAGTTGGAGCGTCTGCTACTGTTGTTTGTTTATTTGCGTCAGAGTCAAAACAATTCTGAGTTGCAAATCCTAGAGACTCTCCAATTAACTGTAAGTTAGCATTTGTCTTAGTGCCCCACGTTCCAGTTGCCTCTCCTGTTCCAATTTCTTCTAATCTAAGATTATTAACATATGTACTCATCTTCTATTCCTTATGCTGCATCTTCGTCCCAAGTTGTATCGGGGTCTGGTGTAATATCTGTCCAAGTATTCCCTGGATCTGGAGTTGTATCTGTCCACTCTTGTTCTCCTGATGGTGGAGAAGGAATTTGAACAGGCTGCCAAGCTGTTGAACTTGGTGTAATCTCTGTCCAAGTATTCCCTGGATCTGGAGTTGTATTTGTCCAAGTATTCCCTGGGTTGGGTATTGTATCTGTCCATTCCTGTTCTCCTGATGGTGGAGATGGTATCTGTATCGGTTGCCAAGATGTTAAGTCTGGCGTTATTTCTGTCCAAGACGTACTTGGATCTGGCGTAGTTTCTGTCCAAGTACTTCCGGGATTGGGTGCAATGTTATTCCAATCTGTACCTGGCACGGGCTTAATATTGCCCCAAACTAGCACAACTCCTACAGAAGTGGAAGCAGAAATTCCATCAACGTTTATTGCGGACCCAAAATTAACCGTAACAGAGTTTATTCCAGTAACTGCTTGTATGCCCGTCACCTCTACAGATTTACCTATACTAGCAGTAGCAGTTCCCACAGAAGCCACTGCCTGAGAAGGGGCCGTAAGATTTATTACAACATTTTGTGTGGTTACAATGCTTACAGGCCCAACTTGTCCTACTGGTACAAATGCATCATTTGTTACATCTACAAGTATTCCTTGACCTTCAACGACCGTTACACTGTCCGTTTGTCCAGTTCCATCTACACCAACGGCAGTTAAAGATTCGTTAATAACAACGGTAACAGAGCCAACGCTTCCAGTACTGGCAACCCCAGTAACGTCTACTGATTTACTAATGCTCACAGTAACAGGATCAATCTCTGTGGTTCCTACAACGCCACTAAGCATTTCAAACGTGTTGCCTACCACTCCAGTACTGGCAACCCCAATAATGGTAACATCTATTCCTTGACCAAGAACAAGAGAAACAACTCCAACCCCTGTCGTTGCAGAAGCTCCGTTTTGAGTTTCAAAAGTTTGACCTACGCTTGTAGTTGCAGACAAACCAGTGACTGCAACTCCCACGTTTGGAATGGTAACAGTGCCTACACCTGTTGTACCTACCGTTGTACTTAGATCTACACTTCCATCAGTTACTGCAATGGCTTCATTAGTAAGTCCTGTAGTAGCAACCCCAGTTAAACTTATTCCTACATTCGGAAGAGTAACAGTACCAACTTGTCCTGTAGACGTAACACCAATTAAACCCACACCTACGTTTGGAACACTAACAGAACCAACGGCTATTGTGCCAATCGATCCATTTTGAGTTTCAAAGGTATTGCCTATTTGTCCAGTAGAAGAAACGCCAGTAATGTTAGACGTAGAACTTCCAGTTCCCGTAGTAGAACCAACAGCACTCGTCATGGAAGGAAGAGAAAGTTGTCCTATTCCCCATGATCCACCGCTCCATGAACCTTCTCCCCATCCAGAAAGAGGAAGACTAATCGTAACATTTGAGGCTACTACGGCTGTAACAGAACCAACAGCACTCGTCATAGATGGAAGAGAAATTTGTTCTAATCCCCAAGCTCCACTGTTCCATGAACCTTCTCCCCATCCAGAGAGAGGAACGACTATATTTAGTTCTACTGTAACTCCACCTTGAAGTTGTCCTGTAGTTCCTATTCCAGTAACGGGAACATTAATTGGAATAGAAACTATGGCAGTTCCTACACCACCTGTAGCAGCAACCCCGGTTAAATTAACCGTAACATCTGCAACAACTATCCCAGGATCTGCACTAGCTAAAGGGTCCGTTGCTAAAGGGCTAAAACCTAACATGATTAACTTCCACTAAAATAAAAATCGATACACGGTCTAAAAGTATATGCACTAGTTGCACTATTTGTAACTAAATAAGTCCCTGCACCATCTGTTCTAGCATAGTAAGTATTACCTGTTGTTCTTGTAGAACATTGTCCACTAGAGTTCCAATTAGTAGGGCATTGACCCCATGCCATTATAACACCAATGTCACTTGTTCCATCCCAAACAAAGTTATTGTTGTTGCTAGGATATGCAAACGCACCAGTAGCATTAAAGTTTATAGAGGTTTGATTTAAAACAGTTGTAAAGTTAGTTCTTCCACTGCTTGAAGTAGGATTTGCTCCCGTATGATGACACATTGCTATGGCATAGTTTGGAAGTGGCATTCTTGAGGACAAAGGAACTTGAGTAATATTAGTAACTCTTAGTTGAGTAATAGTTCCAAAATCTCCACTCGCAACAGCTTGTATTTCTGCAGCTGATACAACAAAGCCTAAAAGAGTTCTTCTGTAATAAACGTTAACTGGACTAGCTTGTGTAGTAGAATTACTACTATTAGCAACAATAGGAGTGTACCAACCCGCTGAAACTGGGTTTGTAGGGACGGGAACTTGATTGGCATAACGAACAGAAGTATCCCAAACACCAGTTTTGGTAGCAGACCAACCGTTCTTGTATCCAATTACTCCACCATTTCCTTTGTATCCATAAGACATCTACATTCCTAATTAATAAGTAGTCGTATTACCTTGATCGTTTGCCTCATCTGCATTAGTGGAAGGAAAAGATCTTCCTGCTCCCCACATAATTCTTACCGCTCCATCGCTTCCCGCCCCGCCAGCACTGGGCGAATCATCTTCGGCTCCTGCTCCACCAGCACCATAGGCTCCTGTTCTAGCTGCTTGTGCAGATGCTAACGAACCGTCATAGCCACGGGTAGTAACTTGGTTATTACTATTATTATTGGAAGCTCTAGCACCGCTATAACCAGTAGCCCCAAATAAACGAGTGCCACCACCACCACTAGTAACAATAGCTGTCCAAGAGTTAATACCACCGCCACCGCCACCGCCACCACCAGCACCATCAGCGGGATTTTGTCCTGCAGCCCCTCCAATACCACCATTACCAGTATAACCGCCAGCACCACCGCCACCACCGCCTTGATTATTTGAAGCCCCACCTCTACCACCGCCACCATTACCACCGCCATCTGAGGCTAATGAATCTTTAATTCCACCAGCAGCTTGTACAGCGGAGCTTGCTACGTTATAACTTCCAGCAGCTCCTCCCGTGGCTCGACATCTAATTAGACCACCACTAGTTACGTCTGATACTCCTCCTGCCGTACTATTGTTTTGTCCCGCTGCTGATCCACCATTTCCTTTTGCACCGACAGTAACTATCAAGGTACTTCCAGGGGTTACAGTAAAATTATTCTTATAAGCTAGACCGCCACCGCCACCGCCACCGCCAGAAACTCCACTGGAACTAGTCGTAGTCGCACCGCCACCGCCACCGCCACCAATAACTACCATAGAGACAGAAGTAATGCCTGAAGGAACAGTCCAAGAAGTTGCACCAGTAGTGGTAAATATAGCAGAGCCTACAGTGACTGGAGGAGTGTTTCTATTTGAGTAATTTTCTTTTACACTCCAAACGCCACCTTTAGTAGCAGTCCAGAGATGAGGACCACCTCCAATTACGCCTCCGTTGAACCTCCAACCTTGAGGCATTGAACCCTCCTAAGAAATAGTTTCATAACTTAGTAAATAAAGTAAATCACTTGCTGCAGAAGCCTGTAGATTTATAGCTTTGTTTTCAAGTAAGTAAAAACTTATATCTTTAGAAATAAGCACAAGGTTGGACTTAGCAGGAACAGTTATTTGTTTTGCAAGACTTGAATCACTAGATCCATTTGCATCTGATATAGTTGCTGTGATATCTGCAGCGTTAGTTCCATCTATATTTTGTATTACTAAAGTATTTATTTTTATTATTTGATTACTACTTGCTGGGTTTTCAAGAACTTCAGTTAAACTGGTTGTTATCAATCCATAATTAGTACCACCAAGTATGGACGTAGCTGCTGCTATATTTGGATTAGACATTTAAATCTCCTTTAATCTTCCCATTCTACGTCTGACGTAGTAATTGTACAACCATTCCAAGATATAAGTTCAGAAAGACATTTTACTGCTTTAACAGGATTAAACTCTATTTCGTCATGTATCATAGCTATTGCTTCCTCAGATGAGTATCCATTTGAAGTTAGTTCGTTCATGGCTGTATTTTTTAAATCATCGTTATTTGTTACAGTAATTTTATAACAACATAAAAGTTTATCTGACATTTTTATATCCCATATATTAAAGATATAGCCGTCTGAAAAGCAAAGGTTTGTGAAGAAGCAGTAACAAACACAGTAGAATCACCCACTAGTGTAATAGCAGAAGGTGAAGTTATGTCGGCCGTACCACTAACTAACGTTTCTTCTGGAGTTCGTGATAGAGTAGTTCCTGAAGCTGTAAACACTCCTGTTCCTATTTCAAAGTTATTACCATTTTCAATTACATATCTAACTGTCTGACCATCCAAAATACCACCTTCAGCAAAGTTATAAAATCCATCCTCTGGTGAACCTAATGTTATGGTTCCAGTTCCAGTTGTTGAAGTAGAAACTTTAACTCTGTTAGCTAGTACAGGCATTAAGCAATTCTTATTATAGCATTACTCGCATCAGGGGTTGGAAAAACAATTTGAAAGTCTCCAGAGCTTGATGACTTATCGGCACCAAAATCTAAGACTAATGCAGCATCTGTAGTATTTGATCCACCAGCTGATTGTGTGTTGTAAATAATACACCCTCTTGCAGTAATTGTTGAAGACCCAAACGTTTTATTTGCAAAGTCTGTAAATGCAGTCGTTCCAGAAACCGCAGGAGTAACGTTTGTCAACGCTCCACCGCCAGCTGCATAATCTCCAGAAGCACCTACCTGGTTGTTGTTTGAGAAATCCGTAACAGTTGCATTCATTACTGTACCACTCCCACCAAAAGTACCTTGTGTAGGTTCTGCAGCATTAGTAAAAAGAGCAAGTTTAAACGTATCTTGACCGTTTGTAAAATCGTGTTTGCCTTGAAGAAGCTCTTGCTTAAAGGACGTACACATAAAGTTTCCGCTAAATGACATTATAATCTCCTTATCAGTTCTGCCAAATCTGGATGCCCCGCATCCTTAATTGCATTATATACAGTAGTTCGGTCACTTTTAATAGCTTCCCTCATATAAAATGCAATTAATTTTTCCATATCCTTTGAATAAGCAACCGCTTGATCTCTTAATACAGGATCAACGTTATTGGATATTGATATTATTTTTTTAACACAGTCTTCCGCAACTTCTTCTGGCGTAAATCCTCTATTGTTTGTTGTCTTAACACCTACTGATCCGGCTGTAATGCCTATTGATTCTGTTAACATTATGTTCTTTCCCTTATGACTAGTCCGGTCCTGTATTCATCAGTCGTGTCTTTTGCTTCTCCAAGCATCTTAACTCCAACTAAAGCCTCTGCAAACTTTGCATTATACATTCCCATTATATCTTGTTCTCCCTTCATAAAAATATAGGCTTCTATTAAAGCACCATATAGCAAAGCTATTTCTGCATTAATACTTAACCAAGTAGTTGCACTGTCTGCACCAGCTGTTAAACTTGCAGGCCTATAAAAATAATGTAATTCTCCTGTGAAAGTAGTACTTGGAGTAGGAGCCATTATAAAATTGTTAACATCAAAAATAGCATAATACTTGGGTGAACCAATAGTTGATTCGTCAGGAGTATATGTTTGAAGAAAACTTACATCTTTAAAATCTAAAAAAAATTTATCGTTATCGGCTCCTGCAAGACTTAGAGAAAAAGGAGCTAAAAAATCTAGAGGACATGCAAAATATTTATTACTTCCTGTTGTACTAGCCGTTGCATTTTTTCTAAATAAACTAAGTTGAGCACTTTTCAAAATACGTTCTTCTGCTAAACGTATAAACAAGGGAAGGTTAGTTACGAAAGATGTTTCCGTATTTTCAGTGTAGTCTTGGATAGCTTGTTTTAATTGTGCATATGTAAAACTCATATTTATTCCTAACGAATTTGACAGTAAATGTCTATTACGATGTTACTACAGTCACAGAACCAACAGCACTAGTACTTGTAATACCTGTTACAATAGCTTCAGTAGGTCCTATTACTATGCTTATAGATCCTAGGATTGTCAGCCCTACAGTTCCCGGAACTCTAACGTTACTAGCATTATTCTCTAGTTTTTCTACAGCAACAGTCGATCCTCCTCCTCTTGAGTTTGCTATAGTGGATTTTGTTAAGTATGTTTTGTAAGTATTAAAATTACTAAACATATATGGGTTCATAACATTTTCTATATAAGTATTATAAGCCTCATCTTGAGCTTGTTGTAATTGCCATTTAAGATATGCAAGGCTATCCGCTATAGTAAACCCTCTTGAACCTGATCCATCATTATTAATATCAGCTAATACCCTACCGTTTACCACTGCTCCAAACAAAGCTAATTGAGGTTGAATTCCTATAGCACCACCAAGTATACCATACGCTATATCTGGGTTTTCAGCATTTGTCTGATCAGAAACTCCAGCAACATAAGGATTTACAACTTCAATTTTAATAGTATATTCGTCTGTCGTTGTAACAGTAATTTGAAACCCTTCGTTTCTATCTAAGATTGCCTGAGTAAAGTTTTGAAAACTTTGAGCCTTGCTAAATCTAACTTGATCTCCAGTAGTTCTTCCATGCCCGGGTTCAATAATTGTTAAAACATTAGTATCAACTGCCCCCACTAGGAAAGGATTCATCTGAAGTAAAACTTTGCTTTTAGTTTCTACTTGTTCTGGTCTTGGATTTCTTAAAGCCTGCGGATCTGGAAAAGGTTGTGGAGGACTAAGTTGAGGTTGTTTAGACTCATACTCATCTGGTCCTACTAAAGAACCCGTCCATTCTTTTTTCATAGTTCTTAAACGGTAACGAAAACCAGATCTATCTGATATTCCCCAAGCGTTTTTTCCAGAAGCATATGGCATTAGATTCTTAAGTAGCTCAAATTAGGTTGTAGTTTTAGAGGAGTGCGACCTGAGTCTTCATCCGCTGCACGTTGAAACTCTTCCTCGTATATCGTCTTTAACATTTGTATTCTATCTGGAGCACGTTTGACAGCCATGTAATAAGCTAATCCTGCAACCATGCACGGATAAAATCTAAAAGGCATGTCAGATGTATTAACCAAAGCATCTACATCTTCTATTCTTCGAACGTAATAATAAATTATTTGATCAGTAGAGTTCTCAGGAGTTGACCATAAATTAATTACAGGAGCTATTTGTCTATCAAAATAATACTGACTAGGTCTTCCTTGATCTGTCTTGTTAGGAATGTTTGTGTAGTCACCTCGACTAATTCTCTGCATTTCAAAATCGGTGCCAGAACGTCTAAGAACTACATCGAGCAGATCCACGACATCATCCGTTAATGTCTCGGTAGACTGAGCTTGTGTCAACGTCTTAGTATTTTGTTTGACTGTCCAGAGATTTAATCCTCTATTTGCCCACTCAGCAAACATCAAGTTTAAAGACCTACGAGCAGTCTTGGCATCATACCCTGTGCGAACTTCTAATCCACACCTCTCGTATGCTTCCTCTATTACTTCTGCAACGTCTAGATTAAAATCTCTGGATCCTGATGTTGTCATCTAGTTACCCCATTTTGCATTGCTTTGGACCGCGACCAGCCATCACTGCCCCGCCCTTCATATATCCTTTTATCATTCCACCGTCTTTTTTACCTTGAGACTTCTTTATAGCCTTATCGGTAGGTGCACCTTTACTTCCGGGTTTACGCATTTTCTCACCACTTCCTTCCTTAATTCTTTCTCGTTTTGCATGAATATTAGACCACAATCCGGGCTTGCTTGTTTCTTTTGCCATTTGACCTCTACTTATCACGTTTATTAACCTTAATAGGTGGAGAGGTTTCCCTCTCCACTTTTAATTTTATTACGAATACATAAACGTAACGGCAGTAATATTAGCTGTCGTTGCTGCATGAATGTGTATATCTGTTGTAAACAAAATACCTTCATCTGGAATGTAAACGTCATAGGTAGAACCAGTTGTAAAATCTAAATCTAGAAGAGTTACTCCGGAATTTCTTAAAGTTAAACGTCCGGCTCCCCCTGAACAAGTTACATACATCTGTCGCAATCTACATCGACCAATACTTTGGTTGCCCGATATAGAGCTTGCTCTTTTAGTGCTTATGTCTGAACCAGCCATTTAGTCCTCCATCTATTACGGTGAGATAGCAGTATTAAAAGCCTGTGCATACATCACTGTTATTACAACAGATCCTGCGTTAGTAGCAGCACTTGCAGTAGCTGTCAGTTTTATATCAGACGTTCCAGTGTTTTTCCATGTAAGTGTACCACCACCAGAAGCACCTAACGGTTTAATACCTACAGTAGTTCCAGAAGCGACTGCGTTAACGAGAGTTGCTGCACCGCCTACAGTATCACCAACACTAATGTTTGATGTTGAGTTTGCAGCTGCTTCTAAATCAATAATTATGTCTACAATCTTAGAGTTTGCAGGAATTACTATATTCGTAGCTTCCGCTGCAACGGCACCGCCAGAAAGATCCATTACATGTTGTTGAGTCATCACGACATAGCCAACGTTTGCTATGTCTGTTCCAACGGCAGTTCCCGTTGTATTCTTTATATTGCCTGCCCTAATCGGACCGGAAAAAGTAGTCGTTCCCATATTCTTCTCCTCTGTCGTTAAAGTCAATCACACCATGTGATTGTCAGGGATAAGTTAGTTTACACTATTAGATAGAAAAAAGAAAGGGGAATACCTAAGTATCCCCCCTAAGTTAAGGCATATTGTGCCTAGTAAGTTACGCTCCTTGCGAACCGAAAACACATCTAGGATCACTGAACCCAAAGCTGTATCGCTCTCGGGCCTTGTATCTCATGTTTCCAGTATCAAAGTCAGCTTCCATACTTGTAGATAGAGGAGTTCTTTCAAAGTGAATAAAACCTCTCGGAGCGTCAGATAGAATAAAGAACGTATCAGGGTCGTTTAAGAAGTCATTAACAGCGTAGCCGTTAGGTAACATTCCCATTGATCTGATTGCGTTTGTATCGTTATCTGCCGTTCCAACCCTCAAGTTAGAAACCATTAAACGTTCAGCAATAAATTGCGACTGTCTTGGAATAATTAGTTTCATTCCTCGAAGAGCAATCTTCATGCCTCTTTCATCGACAAATCCTGCAATCTTAATAAGAGCGTCTTCCAAAGAAGTTTCGTTCAAATCAGCTTGAGTAGCAGGAGTGTTAGAAAAAGTACTACCATTTGTTAAAGGGTGATTAGTTGCACAAAGTGCCACCCCATCTCCACCAGCTGAAGCACCAGCGGTGAATGCATTGTTTAAAATAGTAGCAGCTTTAACTTGTTTTGTATGAGCCATCGAACGAGCTAGAGCTTTAGTGTATCGACTACCAAGGCGGTCGTACAAGTTATCCTCTATTGCTTCCTCTGTAATAGAGAACGCAAGTGCGATTGTCTCATTGTTGTAACGAGCACTGTATGCTTCGTTAGCATCGTCAAAGTTAATAGCAGAACCTTCTGATTTAGTAGGTGCTGCTCCGAAACCAGACAACATAACTTCTTCTTCGAATGCTCGATCAGAAGATTCTGTTGTATAGATCTCTGCATGTTGGTTTTCGTACTTAGTGTACTCCATACCAAACAAAGCGTTGAGACCTGGTTCTAGCTCTTTAGCTAGTTGGGCACGAGCAATAGCCATATGTTAGCCTCCTTACACGCCTGTCGTTGAAACAGTACCACCAGCAATCGCACCATTGGCACTATTGAAGGAGTTGTTTAAACGAACGATTACAGGGATACCAGCAGCAGCATAATCAGAATTAGAGACATCTTCTTGAAATCCCATAATTCTTAAATTTAAGTTAGCAGTGGTATTGATAGTTCCTACTGCTAGTTTTGCACTAGAAATTCCAGTGGTTGTAGAACCGGATTGTCCATTAGCAAAATTAGCATTAGCAAACACATGTGCTCTAGCGGTAGCTTCATTTGTAAGCGTACCATCAGAAGCAATAATAAATGATTGCATGGGATTATCATAGACGAAAGCCTTGACGGGATGAACGGAATCCGCACCAGAACCTGGCCAGTGGTTTGAAAAAACTTTTTCACCAGTGGTAGACGAAATGTATTCACAGCCCCAGAAAACACCAACAAGTCCAACAGTACCACCCGCAGCAGCTCCAACTCTGGCAATAAAACCAGTTGATAGAGGAATAACAGGGGAACCTTGGAATATTGCGTTACTGTTATCGTAAGCAATGCGATACTCAGTCATACCAGTAGTGTTCGCAGCCTGACCGACTACACCAATCGGACGAAGTCCGAATGCACCATTAGTATTTGCCATTTCAGCAATCTCCTAAAATTAGTCGGAGTCTCTTTTTGAGCCTCCGAAGGTTACACGACTTTGCCTACTATTACTAATAGGCATCGAAGGATGTTGCTCCTTCATTAAGTCCTGATCAACAGCGGTCATTTGCTCTCGGGTTCGGCCCCCGTAATACTCGTTTCTTTCACGGGCTGTTTCTTCAGGTATACGACACAGCATCAAACCACCTTGTCCGATAACGCCCTCGTAACGACCATCGTCGATAGTTGGTGCTTCGTAGTCTGGATACTCGTCCTTACGAACAGGTTCCCATCCTTCACGCAGCTTTGCGTTAACGTTCATTTTGTCTTCCTCGCCACGCATGGCAGTTCGGACCCAACGATGCACATAGCCCTCTGGAGGTTCTGGAGCATCTAGACGGCTGGGCGGTGCCCAAGGCTTTCTGCGTGAGGCTTTCTCACGGGTATCACTCTTACGAGAAATTCTTTCAGTTGTTTGTGACATTTTTTATCCTCAGTCTTTTACATGTTTAGCGTATTCTTCTAAAGGTACGCCAAGTTTTTTTGCAATCGCTACTTGAGAATGCGTCAACTTAACCGACCTGCGTCCCTGTTTTGTACTGCGAGATGCGGAAGAACCAGCAGAGGCGACCTGGCTACTTCCTCCCGTTTTTTTAGTTGCTTCGAATTTATGAGGAAACTCTCTACGAAGCCGACTATCTATTTCACTATAGTACTCTTCACTCTTCGGGTCAAACCCTTCTTCCTCTACTAGACCTTGATGTATAGTAAAGGCAACGTTGGTCATAATTTTATCCTCACCAAACCACTTGTTTTGTCCTGCCCAAGACTGAGCCCTGGGGTCTGCTTTAGGTAACGGCCGTTGTTGCTGCGGTGGTGAATAGTTCTGTTGTTGCTGTGGCTGTTGTTGCGGAGCCGGCATCTTGGCTTGTTGGTCGGCTCGAGCTTTTGCGGTGTTGTATTGTTGTCGTTGCACCTCAATAGCAGTCATAGCCTGTTGAGCTTCAGCCATCTTATTTGCGTCACCAGCTTCGTATGCTTCAGTATAAACTCGTTTAGCTTGTTCGGACTGTGCTTGTAAACGACCTCCATATTCAGAAAGGTATCCAGTATCTAAAGCCTTAACTCTGCCTTGTAGTTTTTTATTCTCTTCTATTAGTCTTTTGGAAAGAGTTACCGCTTCTTCTTTATCGCGTTCCTCTTGCCGATATTTTTCTGTAAGTTTTTTTATACGAGATTGAACACCTTTACTGTATGAATCTAATTCATCTTGATTAGATGATTCGTTTTTCTCAGGTGTTTCAACTACGACTTCAGAACTAGTCCCTACAGGTTGCTCTTTCTCTACATCCTGTTTCGACTCTTCTTCAGGTGTTTCAACTATAATTTCTTCTTGTTCTTCTTGCATATTATTTCCCTTAAATATGTTTAACGTCATCAGGTTCTAGTATTGTTGCGATTACCTCGTCATCATTAATGATGCGAATTTCACCGCCCTCAATCTTAAACCGAGATCCAGAGTAACGACCAATGCAAACCCATTGACCTTCTTTACACCACGGTTCTGATCCATACTTTTCGTCTTTATAAGCTAGTGGTCCTAGCTTTAAAACATATGCTACCACTGTAGCCACTGACTCACGTTCACGAACTTCTTCTGGTACAAATACACCCCCAGACGTTGTCGCTCTGCCTTGATAAGGCATCACAAGTATCCTCCACCCAGTAGGTTGAGGAACACGTTCAAGTAATGATTTTTCTAGAAGAGAGGGATCTAATACCTTTTCTTTGGTATCAACATACGCTTTGCTCAAAGATTTTTCTTTGTTCATTTTCTGCGTAACGTGTTCAGGAAGATATAAAGTCTTCGACATCGTCTACGTTTCCTTTTTCCAGCAGGGATTTAATTTCTTCTCTGGCAAAGGAAAGTCCCCGTATCTCTCCTACAGACATTTTGTACTGTTCCCAATCTTTAACAGCACCGTTAGAAAGAGCAAGCCCTATATCGGTCTGACGCTCTTCTATTCTCTTATATAGATATTTTGCCATGTCAGCAAGATCCATATTTACCATGCTTTACAACTCCAATACCTAGCCTTGGTCTTAGGCCCTGGATCTTTACAATTATGTCTGGCTCTAAAATTACTTCTACGCCCCGGTATGTTTTTCTTAATTGTCATGTTTGGATCACCAAAAGTTACACGTTTAACCTTGTCTCCATCTTTTACAAAGACCACAGATTTCTTTTTGCCATGACTCGGCTCACCTTTTCGGATCCTACGAGGACTGTTTAAACTTACTTTCTTGCCTTGATACTCTGCCATATCAATAAGTTTTACCACGCTTGCTGTTAAACCGTACGTCTGCCATACGGACTTCTCCACCATGAGCATAATCCATAGATGGGTCATCGTTTCTCATCATTGATCCATCTGGCATCATGTGAGATTCTTTTTTCCCTCCCATACGAACGTCTCCTCCTCCCTTCATCTTTTTCTTCTTAGGTCTGCCAACTTTACTTCCATATGTTCCTGGACCTTGAGGCATTTAATTCTCCTTTATTTAACAATTTCAAAATGTGGGGCATCAATAAAAGGTCTACGCCCCTGTGACCTACGAAGATCTACATATTCATTCATTAAATCTTCGGCGGAACCTTCCCAATCATTCAAGTTCTTATGCCATGCTGCTCCCCAACGTATAGTAACTCCGAGTTCTTTTGCTGCTTCCTTCATAGCATCAGCTATCTCATCATATAAATTAAGCTCCCATCGACCGCCATTAACATAAGCCATCAAATCAACAGCCAAACCCTCCAAGTGTTTACTCTTCATGGTTTGACTAGCTCCTTTAGCGACAAGAACTTCTTGTTCCTCAACTGTCCTCATACCGCATATTACGGAAAAATCTTGTTTAGTCTTGCCAATAGCCAACTCAACAACTCTTTGCATTTGATCCTCAACGCCCGTTAACTTTTCTTTGCTACTGTTTCCTAAACTATACATCACTTACCTTTCTTTTTTTTCAATACCGTTTTCAAGGTCTTTGCCTGTTTCGCATGACTTTTAGATGCTTTGTTTAATCCTTTAATTACTTTTTTTATTTTTGCTTGAGACATCCGTTACTTCCTTATTTTGCTAGGCCCTTTGCTTTCTCGTAGCTCCTCAAACCGCCAATTCCAAGTAACGCTCCAAGGATCGGCAGTAGCTCTGTAGTGCGTAGTTCCGGCATATCAACTATTGGATACCCTACCGCAGCAAATATAAAAGCTATGAAGGGTTGCAAGATATACGAATAAAAAAGAGCCAAACTACAACACCAACCGATTGAGGGTCGCCAGCCTCCTTGCCAGAATGATCCAGACTTTGCGTCAGCCAGGTTAATCTGTAACTGTCCCTTGGCTAGTTCTTGTGCATGAGTGTCAGCCATCGTAGCTAACTCATGAGCTAACTTGGCTTTCTGATCTTTGTCCTCAAGCACCTTATCTAGCAACCCAGTAACAGGACCAATCAATGAAGTAACTAAACTCATCTGTTTATTCTTCCTTCATAATCTCTTCCATTATTTCCGAAATCGAACCTGAACCTTCTTTAGGATATCCATCTTCATCATACTCTTCCTGTTCAATACGTTCTGATTCTTCCATCATCATCTGTTTACTCACGCTCATGTTGTACTCCTCTTTTAATTCTAAGATCGTCTAAACTTTTTTCTTTCTTTCCCCCATCGTACTCCCAAGCATACCCTCTGTAAACCATCTCTGTATTAATGTTTGTATCCCCGCAAAACAACCAGCCAAGCATCCGACCGTATTTACCGTCCTTCTCCGTCTTAACTCGTAACCCTGAAGCCATCCCATCCGTAAGTCGTCTTGTTAAAAATTCTTTAGCCTCAATCCCCATAGCTTTCTCTTCAAGATTTCTAGTACGAGACTCAGGAGTATCTATCCCTGCTAATCGAACTCTTTCTTTTTTAGTCAGGTCAAAGCCGAGGTCAATTAAGATATCAATGGTATCGCCATCTACAATTTTTATAATTTCTTTAACGGCATATTCATACATAAGGCCTCACTTTACTATCATCCATAGTGGCTCCGGTGGAGTTATTGAATCAATATATGCAAGCAACAATAACGCAATAGTATAAAAAAGCAACTGGCTAGGGCTTAAACTCAATGGCGAACCACACTAACCCCGCACCACCGCCAAGTGTAATAACTAATCCAAATAATATTCCAAGGGCATTTACTATTTGATTCTTTCTTCTTAGAGAGCGATATCGACCCTCTCGTTCTTCTTTCATCACGGCCTGTCTAATAGACTGTAATTCGTTCCAGCCCTTGAAACCACGGGTATCTATAATTATGTCACGCAACTGTGCCTCAAAATCCCTAGCCTTAACTGCACTTATATATGTTGATAGAGCTTTTTCATTAGCTGAACCTTTTCCCCGAGCAGCACTCTCATGAGTATTCTTCGCATCATCGATAGCTCCCCAGAGTTTACCGAGATCCTTCCCCATAGAATGCAGATCTTTTCCCGTCTTTATAGCGGTTCTGACCGCTGCAAAACTCACTGTCATGGCAGTAATCGGATCCATTGTACTATCCTTTCACAACAAGACTCAATAGTAATACTATGGTAGTTCCTGCGGATCCAATCAAGACCATCTCTAGTCTTTTTACACGGCTAATTATCTCTAGCCACCTTTCCTCGCTAACAGCTTTGTATGTGTCAAGCTCTGCTTTTATTTCTATAATCTTCATAGTTAACCTTTTACTCTTTCTCTCTGCACATCAATTCTCTCTCGGTTAACAACGTTTCTTTCGTCAGCTATGTCCTCTTGGCTTTCTATTCTAGCAGCATCTGTAGCTGCACGTTGTTGTAACCTTTGCAACTCAATTAGCATCTCGCCTTGATCGTCCTCCTTTTTACGTTGAAGATCTTGTTCTTTCAAGGCTAATTCTTTCATTCTTATTTGAACAAGAGGATCATCCATTGGGCTGTTAGACTCGGGAACTATCTGAGGCATTACCTCCGCCATTAATTTTTCCATCTGTACAGCCATAAGAAGTTCCATCTGTGCTGGATCTTGCATGTCTTGTTGAACCTGTTGGATCTGTTGTTGTGCAGAAGCTGGGTCTATTGTTCCGCTTTCAACCCCCTGTTGAACTTGTGTCATAATTCCAGCTATCTCTTCGTTAACCATCTTACGGGCTTTCTGAGAAATATGTTCCATGATGTGAGCATATAGCGTTCCCATCACAGAAGCCGAAGTTGCGACAAGAGGAGTCTTCATAAACATAATGTGCATTCTAATATGTGCATCTTGGTTCTGGTCTGGAAAAGTAGTAAGCATTTCTCCCATAAGTGCTCGAGCATTCTCAATGGCAGGGTCAAGTGGTTGCGGTTCTGGAGGAGGTGGAAGTATCTCATCGATGTTTTGTACCTCCAACGCTTGGTACATTCTTCTATACGCAGCCGTTAAGTTATGTAGGTCTGGATTAGATTGAGCAAGTTGAAGTTGGGTCTGTGCCAACGTAACTCTTTGTGCCATAGAGAAAATGTTCGGATCGCTTACAGGAATGACATCAACTCGACCGTCAAAGTCCTCTGCCTTTACACTACGCTCTGCCCCCGCTACCTCGTAAGGATATTCTGGTGGTAAGTTCTCACTGAATATTCTGGCAAGAATACGGAACTCTGTTTTCTGGGAGTAATGCAACCTCTTATGGATTGCAGACATAACTTTCATGCCTCGTTCCAACATAGCCACTGTGGTGCCCACAGGAGCAGCAGAGTTGGTATCTCCCGTTTGTTGGTCAGCGAGAGACACAAAACGTCTACCACCGTCCACAAGGGCTCCTAGAAGCTGCGACAGCGTTGCCGAAGGTTCTTTGTATGGGAGCGGAATAATTGCATCCCGTATGTTTCCCCCTGGAGCATCTATGTCCCGCCACTCACCCGGTTGCAACGGCTCGTCATCATTACGAACCCTCACGCCCCTTGCCTTGAACCCCGCTGGAAGATTCGCGAGAGTTCCTGCATCGATTAATTGTCGGAGGATACTCGTCGCTGCACGGCCCAAGCCACCAATCATATGAATTAAACCAAAGCCATAAAACCCCAAACCCGGCATAAAACGATAATGAACAAAATACTGTATCTTTTTTGCTAACCCAGATCCTTCTGTAAAGTTACGTCGAATAGAAAGAACTTGCCCTGATCCCTCGTCCAACGTCACAATGTAAGGCAGAGCTATTCCAGACGGTTCTCCTTCGGGAGACATGTCTTCAAATCCTTCAAGATCCAGATCAACGTGCATTTCCAAAACAGTAAACACATCATCTGTATATGTCTTGGATGTTCCTTGTATTTCGTTAATCTTTTCTCTTACTTCGTTTTCTACTTCTTCTGCGGATGAAAGTTCTACATCACGATATACTCCTGCAACTTGCATCTTACGAACTTCGTTTCCGTCCATGCGTAGAACGTGCGTAACGCGAGTAGCTGTCTGTAGGTCAGACGCAGCGTAAGACACAACTAGATCTTGAGCAGGAACAAACTTAGAAACAGCCCTTTGTCTTGCGTCATCAAAGTAAACTTTTTTAAAAGTAGATCCAGACAATGGAAGATAAAAAAGCAACTGATCCATGTCAGGATCAAACTCCTCCATAACTTCTGTGATCTGGTAGTTCATATATTCTTTAACTCTATGAGCCTGTTCTTCCCTTGCTGGATCTTGTAATCCAAGAACTTGTGTCTCAACAGGACCTCCTGCCGGTAGGAGTTCTTTGTATGCCTGTGCTTGAAACTGCGTAACACTCTCCGCTATAAGCGGGTGCGTAACCCCAGAAGCTCCTTGAAACGGTTGGCTGCGGTCTTCATACCTAATACCAAGTTGGTCAAGACCCTTTGTGTAACCCTCTTCCCAATCTGAGCGAGAGTCTTGATCGTCTTCAAAAGACGCTCTAAGTTCTGACGAAAGTTCCCCAAGATATGCATCTGGTATATACTCCGATAAGTTTGCGTTGTGTGGTATTTGTATTTCTTGCTCCATGAGAAGTTCCTCAGTAAGAGCAGTTACCGTTGCTCCTCCTTCTCCGTCAGGAGTAACCTCTGCTCCCCCACTAAAGTCTGGGAGGACATCTATGGGTACATCTACTTCAGGTAAATCTTCTTGAGGACCTCCTTGCATCATTCCTGAATCAACTAAAGATACAGAGGGTCTAGGTGGTAGTGCCATTAGTAGTACTCCCTTTTTGCCTTATATACGTCTCCACTCATGTCGTCTTCTCCTTCTAACAGAACAAAACCGCCTTGTCTAAACCTCATTAATGCCAACGTCATGCTATCGCAAAAGTCATCGTGGTCGCCATTGGGAAAAGAAACTACCTCTTCTATAACCTCATCCGCAAACTTTTTATCCTTTGGTGCCCATACCACTCCAGCTTCAAACAATGGTGCAACCATATGCATTCTTGTCACCTTATCACGACCTTTGCCTGGTGCAAACCCCAAGGCTGGTATACCACGCAACCTTAGTTCATCTATAAGAGGCGTACCTGTAGCCTTTGCCTCTACCAATACCATGTCTGGCTCCCAATATTCGTGTTCTTCATAAGCTACTTGTTTTAATTCAGGGAAATTCCACCGCCCTCTCTGTGCGTCCATAAGGATTATGTGGTCTGGTCCCCCTTCTTCTGGTTCAAACACGCCCCACGTTGTAATTGCGGAGTAATCTGCCGTTTCTTTCTTGGAAAACGCTGTATCGTAGGACTGAAGTATGTATTTTACGGGGGGAATTTTTTCTTTTTCCCACTCCTGCCACCATTCCCTCTTAATAATCGCTGATTCGGACGCTGTCGGGTTCTGTTGCCACTGTGCATTCCACTTTCCTACAGGAAGAGAAGCCTTAATACCCAACAATGCGTCTTTTTCCCAGAACTCAGGCCACAATGGGTTGTCTGAGGGCATAATTGCAGGAAATTCTACAACCTCCCACTGATCTGCAAAGGTATCTGACCCCTGATTCGCCAGTAAACGTCCCGTTAAGTCCTTTTTTCCCCACCTTGTCATAACAATTATGATGGATCCACCCGGTTGAAGACGCTGTCGAGGTCCAGAAGTGTACCATTCATAGGCATTATCAAACGCTGATTCGCTCATAGCGTCTTGTTCGCTATGTGGATCGTCAATTACAAACAAATCCGCACCACGACCTGTAACCGCAGCACCTACACCCGCAGCAAAGTACTCCCCGCCTTCACTTGTTTGCCATTTTCCTGCCCCTTTGTTGTCTTCTTTCAGTTTAGTGTGGGGAAAGATGTCGTTATACTGTGGGTCATCAAGTAAGTCACGAACCTTACGACCGAATCGGACGGCAAGTTCCGTGTTGTGGGTAGCTTGAATAATTTTTAACTTAGGATTACGCCCTAAAAACCAAGCAGGCATCAAGTAACTGGCAAACTCAGACTTAGAATGTCGAGGAGGCATGTTGATTATCAACCGTTTTAACTCGCCCCTTGCTACTCTTTCCAGCTTTTCCGCAATCACACGGTGATGATTGCCCTCAATAAAATTAGGATAGACATGATGAGCAAAAGGCATGAAACTATTTTGTGCCTTATCTTGTATATCAAACCTTTTTTTAGCTTCTGTAAGTGCAAGTATTTCTTTTAAGGCTTCTTCAGGTAAGGCTTGTAGGTTCATGACGCTACTTCAGTGGCTCCTGTTGTTCTAGTACTTGTATTAACCATCGTCCGTTGTGGATTGGATCCTTGTACAGAAGTAGATCTATATCGGTTAACTCCTTGTCCTGGTCGCATTCTTACATTAGTTACATTCATTTCGCAATATGGTTCTCCGTCTTTGCTAGTAAGAGTAAACCCCTCTGGACATTCATAGCTAATCGACCCATCTGGATTTACTGTTACTTCTGGAACACTCGGATCTACAGGGTCATCAACCACCTCTACTATAGGACTTTCAGGACCTGATGAGGACATTGTTTCATCCTCGGGTATATCAACTGTCGTTGTTGCAGGAACGACTGTGTTAGTGTTAGTCGTAGTCGTAGTTGTAACAGGATCTACTACTACATTTGGATTTACTACCACATTTGGATTTACTACTGCATTTGGATTTACTCCCACATTTGGATTTACTACTGCATTTGGGTTAGATCCAACGACTATATTTGGATTAGCGTTAATATCAATTATATTATCTACATTTGGATCAAGAACCGCACCAGTAGAAGTGTCTGCGTCTAGAACCTCTCCTTCATAGGTATATGTTTGAGGTTGCGTACCAGAACTTGTGTTAATGGCTGGAAGTCCCGCTGCAGTACTAGGAGTACCTAAACTTGAAACATTTGGAATAGTAACTGCGGTAGATGGTTCAACATACCCTGACAAACTTTGTAGGGCTATTTGGTTAATATCCGTCATAGACAACCCTGTGTTAGCTTCTAAGGCCTGTGCAGTCTCAGGAGACAATCCTCCTGTTGAATTAATCTCGTTGTTAATAATATCTGTAGCCGTCATAAGTTCAATGCTCGAAGGATCGCTTCCAGTTATATCGCTTATATTTGGCAACGATGGTGACACATTACTTGGTGTACCTAGTTGTTGAGGTGTATTTATTTCAGTCGTGCCAGATTGAGCAATCGCTCCTGGCAACAGAGAACCTAATCCTATTTGATCGGGTGCAACATTTGAAACATCTAAGTTAGAAGTATCTATCGGATTGGTATTTTGAATAGCTGCTTCAAACAACGCATCGTTATTTGTCTGTGCGGTTAATAACTTAGGTTGATTAGTAATATTTGGATTATTTTCTATTGCCATTATCCCTCCTGAAGGAAGAAGGTTTCCTCCAGTAGATGGAATGTTAATACCACTTGTCGTAGCTATGTCCCCACCCGGAGGAGTGTATCTTCCTGCAAAATACCCAGGTTCACTTCCTAACTGAAAAGCAGGATCAAGAGTTTGTATCCCTTCTATTCCAGCCGGAGCTTGATCCGTTCCTATTTGAGGAGTGGTTGTCTGACCACCATCAGGAGACATTAAAGAAAGTCCTAAGTTATCCGTATTAATATCAGGGCCACCAAGAAGTCCTGCAGCCGTATCAAAACGACCCGCACCTTCTACATCCGTGCTTGTTTGTGTATCCGTTCCTGATACATTAACACTCGGAACAGCTGCCGTGGTTCCCAAACCTATTATTCCTTCAGCTATAGCTTCTTTGAGGCTAAGAGATAACCCTTCTAGCGTACCCCAACCTGATCCAATCTGTTGTACAACACTTTGCAGTGTTTCTGTTCCACCTTCCGTAGCTGCTTGCTTGACTTTATTTATAAGCCCCGTTGGAATATACTCTGCTAAAGTTGAGGTAATCTTTCCCCCTGAACCTCGAAGAATAGGTATTGAGTTTAAAGCACCTGTGACCGTAGCAGTAGTTGTAGCAGCAGCCCAATCAGAAGCATCAGGAACTTCTCTATCATTTGCTAAAGCTCTCGCCATCGCAACAGGTCCGACAACTTGAAGAATTTCTGGCATGGCAGCAGCGGTTCCAGCTGCTATAGACAGTGGTACAGCGGATAGTCCGGCAGCGGTTCCAGCAGCTGTTGCTCCGACAGCAGCAAGAGTTGCTGCTACAAGATTAGGAACTTGTTCCATAATAGCAGGAACCAAAGCTCTCCAATCTCCCTCTGTATACCCTTCCACAAATGAAGCTGAAGCACTCTTCGTGTTTCCATAATCACGTTTTATTGCATTGTTTAATGCATCAGCGGTTTTTTCAAACCCTGTTAACTCTGCTAATACACCCACATTCTGTAAAGAATTATCCGCTCCTCTTTCAATGGCGTTCATGTATCCTGATTGGAAATTAACAAGTTCATTGTTTAACAACTCTGGATTGTTTTGAAACAAAGGTAAGTTACTTGCATCAACTGTACCTTGATCAATCCTATATCCATCTTGAATACCGCCCATTGCTCCGGGAGACATTCCCATTATGTTTGATATCTGGTCAGGATCTACAGGGTTTTCTCTTTCGTAAACCTCATTGCTTGTAAGAAACCTTTTGTTAATCGTGTCATAAAGACCAGAACCTGATCCTACAGCAATAATACCATCTTCTGGTACTTCAAGACCTGATTTAAAATAGTTTTTTATTTTATTTAGTATTGAGTCGTCAGCATCGTTCATAGTCAAATTATTGCTTGCAAGCTGAACTCCATCGCCAATACCACCGCCAAGGTTGCCATAATTAGACGATAGATATTCTCCTGCACCCATACCTTGATCCGCAGTCAACCCTCCTCCGGGGACCATGTCATACGTTCCAATTAAATCACTGCCCGTTGGGTTTTCTGATGTTATCGCTCCATAAGGGGTCATCATTCCCAAAGCACCAAAGTCTAATCCTGGGGGAGAGGAGGGAGCCATACCCGGAGTTTCGTCACGAAACATATCATCTGGTCGAGCCATAGGACCACTGTCCGAAGTAACAGCCCCCGTTTGTCCTAGTACCCCCAAGTTTCTTGCGTTCTCTTCATCCCGTTGCGTCACAACTTGATTATATGTATCTGAGGTTGGATCTGTATCAAGAGAGTAGGGTTGGGTCAGAGAACCGAGGGACGAGTTAAAGACTTCCCCGATATCTTGTGCAGCCATTCCAACCCGATCCGCTGTACTCAATCCTCCCTCAACAGGGTTTCCTGCATCATCATAACCGTAGAACTGGTCCGTAGATATATTTAATCGATCCGCTTCCTTCTTAACCTGATCTCTAAGGTTCTGGAACCTTGTTGCATCTCGAGCGTCTTTCTTTTCCTCTTTTCTATCTGAAAGCATCTTAGCCGTAGCTTGATCCTCTAGATAACCCCTAACAAGATCACTCTCCACACCGCCAAACTGATCGTAAACCTCTTGTTCTTCCTTCTTCCTTAATTGATTAAATAAAGAGGAGATTTTGTCGTTACCACTCTCGCCACTCAAACCATCAATACCAAGAACATCCGAACCTACACGCTCTCCATCCTTATAAAACTTAACGCCTTTGCCTGATCGAACCGCAACAACATTGTCATACTCCTCACCAAGATCATATTCAAAAGCCTTTTTGTCGGTATACTTTATCCCAGTAAGATCACTCGTTTGATTCTTATACCGCTGTGATGGATCAAGATCCAAATCCCTCGCTGCATCAAGAGCAGCTTCTAGTTCCTCTACCGTTTGTGCAGGAGCGTCGTTAGTAACCCCTGAATCAACCGGCAAACTGCCTATACCCGCAGAATTCATCGCAGGAGTTGGAGTATATGTTTGAACCTGAAGGTTAACAGGAGCCGATGAAGTGTTTGTACTTGCTAAAGCGTTATCAACCGCAGAAGTAACAAGGGGCGAGATTCCTGTCTCTACGGCACCAGAAGTACCCGCCTGTTCCGCAAGCGTTAACGCTCCATCACCATTCAAATCTAAAGAAGCATCATACCCCGGATTAACTACGGCACCAGCCGGAGGCGTATAAGTTGCTTGGGCTGCTGCGTCAGCTGCTGCTTGGGCTGCTGCTTCGGCCTGTGCTGCTGCAGCTTGATCCGCAGCATAAGTATCAGGAATAGGAGGTCCATAAGTTTCTTGAACAGGTTCAGCAAGAGTAGTAGGCATATCAGGAGTAGAACCCTGATCCGCTAAATACCCTGCTCTCGCAATCTCTAAAGGTGTCGGACCCGCCGTGGCAAGTGACGCTTTATAAGCAGCTAACGCTTCTTGTTCCGCTCTCGCTTTTTCATTGTTCGCTTTTACCGCAGCAAAGATAGGATCAACCGATCCGCCTGGGGCAAAACCTACAGGAGGAAGGGGCGTAGAACCCCGCTTCTTGGCTAAACCCATGTAGTTGCCTGAACTATCTACCCGGTACGAGTTGCCAGATGCCGTTGTCCTTACATTCATGTCGCTTGCTCCTTGTTACTTGAGTTATCGCATACTACACCAAGTCCAAATGAAAATACACCCACAATTTTTAAGCAGGGCAGGAACCCTATTTGTTGTCTGGTTGTACCCCAATGGAAATACCCCCGAATGATTTTACCAAACCAATATAATAGACAGGAATCCTTCGGATACTATCCTTTTATTAGGGGGTCCCCCCAGCTCGGTCGCGACGATTCGCAGGCAGGATAGGCGGAGTAACCCCTAAAGAACAAAAGGGGAACAACTTACCTGTGGCATATATACAACGAACAAAGGCGATTTAAAATAAAATGACATTGTTGTCGATTAATTGCATTTTATTTGTTGTTTACTCTTGTAATCCTACAACTAATGATTAACTATACTAGTATAGTTAAAACAGAAAAGGAAAATAAACTATGACAAATAAAATAAACAACTTCGATTTAGTGGTGGATTGGGAAAAGGCAAAAATAGCCGAGAAAGAAGCTAAGGCGTATCGCTTAGAGTTAGAGGCTAACCTTGTAAAATGCGACCTCGCCTTTTACGAGGTCGTTACGACCTCGTCTCTTGATACAGCGAAAATCAGAGAGAAGCTCAAAAACACGATTCACTTGTATCTCAAAGCGGGCACTCGCAAATTGTTCAAGTTAAAGATCTAAGGATCATCTCGGTAGGGCACTCGGCAACGGGTGCCCAATCCGAGGCGATCCTGCCTCAACAAGAAAGGGAATATTATGAATGTATGTGAATTTTTTGATGATTGTGTTAAGGATTTTAAAGTACCTACGGGATGGATCGATATCCGATATCATAACGACACTTGCCCGAGTTTTTATTACGAGGGATATCAGATTTTTGTAGACCATGCAGATCCAAAGCAAAGGGAATGCGACTCTGGTTTTCGGTTCTCGGTTATTATAGATCTAGACTATGGCTCGGGTGAGGGGTGGAGTTTTCAATCAGATAGTATTGACGAGGTCTTAAAAGAACTAAGTGTGGACTATCTAACACGACCATTACTACATGATCGTGAATACTATATAGAGGAAACCAAACGCATCAAATGGGTTCATATTGGAGGGAGGCCATGAACCGATACGTTATACTGGCGATAAAATCGCTATGGTGGTGCGGAGCAATATGCTCCGCCTACCTTATCGGAGCCTTTACCACTTGGCTCTTCTATACCTACCCATTTTTATTTGGTGCATAATTAACTTGTGCTTCGATTGTAACTGGTTTACAATCGAAGCATCAACAACGAAAGGGAATCAAATGCCGAATCATACTCAAAACTATTTAACTATTTGCTTTAAAGATCGTATCTCCAGGGATACTTTCCGACAATTTATCCAAGGTAAAGGGATACATGGTGACAACGATCATCTCAGTGACTTCGATTTCAATACGATTATACCAATGCCTGAACATATTTTCAAAGGCAGTCTCGGTACTGAGGAGCGAGAGAAATATGGATCAGATAATTGGTACGATTGGTCGTGTGAAAATTGGGGCACTAAATGGAATGCCTATGATATAGATGTAGAGTCTCAAGAAGATACAACTTTGTTTCTAGATTTTTCTACTGCATGGTCGCCTCCACTTCCAATCCTTGAGCACCTATGGAAAAATAAAACTCACTACAAAATTACCGATATCAACTGCGAGTACAAAGACGAAGGCTGGATGTACGAAGGCGTATACGACAACGGTAAGGACGTTTGTTGGGAACCGAAACAAGAAGAGGAAGCTGTGCATTAGCACAGCTTTCGACTCGCCAGAGTTCGCCTGGCTCTTGCGTTAATGAGCCTTCCTTTCTGGACCCTGCGAGTGCAAACTCGCAGGGTTTTTTTGTCAACCCGCAGAGCAGCAGGGTCGCAGGCTCGGCACCAGCTGTTAGGTAAGGTCAACAACTAACCCTTGACTTGTTGACCCTATGTGGTACTCTTAATTGTTACCAACGGAGGTAATGATTCGTTTCAGAGAGGAATAAAAATGAAACTTAATTATGTAATGGATGACAATGTACCCGTATCAGTTGACCTGACTATCAAAGAGTTAAAGTTAATTGACGAAGTGTTTACCGCATCAGGTGATCGAGCAGGGTGGAGTAGTCACAAAACAGAGGCAGTATTGCACAAAGCAATTAGAAAAGTTCTCTTAGGTACCTCTGACCGTCTCGGTAATGACGCGACCTATATGGAACGCGAGTACGGGGAACCAATTTCATATTCAGGAGAGGAGGTGTAAAAGAATTGGGCAGGCCATCAGGTCTGCCCTTTTTTTATACCTATAGGAGAAATACAATGGGATTTTTTTCATGGCATACGCAAGACACCAACAAAGTTATATGGAACTGTTACGGGGACGGAACGTCTACGGTCTATCTCTTGGACAACCAAGGTAACCAATGGCGAGAGGATTCTTATGAGGGATACGGAGTCTTTGGCGGAAAAGATTACTACGAACTACTAGCCGAGATGAACGGGTTATCCGGCGAGGGAGAGGAAGTACGATTAGCGGGTATTAAACTAGCATACTCAAAAGAACCGCACATAACACCTAACCTGGTGAGCAATCCTAAACGCAAGTGGAAAAATAAACGACCAAGGGATCACGCCGGACAAGGCCATTGGAGGGGATAAGTTAAGGGGCATCGAGCCCCTTAATTTTTTTTTATTGCCAGTACGCAGCGGGGACGCAGGGACGCAGGGACGCAGGAAAAAAAAAGAGAACGGGGACGCAGGGACGCAGACTCTATTCACTTGCAACCGACCCCAAACTAAAGTAAAATAAATTCATCAACAACGAAAGGGAATCAATATGTTAAAAAGTGGAATCATATACAAGGGACCGTCCCAATTAGACGGGACTCCCATTGTCGCAATCGGAGTCTGGTCGGGATCCAACCCGAAGACGGGCAAGGTATTGCAAACCTATGTTATAGTAGACGGTATCAACCCGCTAGAAGCAAGCAAAACGGGTGCCGACTATGCTATATGTGGCGATTGTACCATGCGGGGCGACGTAACGACCGACCCCGCTAGAAAAATAGCGAAGAATCGTAGATGCTATGTAAACCTAGGCCAAGGAGTCTTGATTGTTTACAAGTCTTATATCAAAGGGAACTACACGCCCGTGGATCCTATTGAGTTAGGACGCGGGCGTTTTGTTAGGGTCGGAACCTATGGCGACCCGTCTGCGGTACCCGACTCCGTATGGGACTCGCTGTTATCCGAAGCGGAAACGTGGACGGCCTACACGCACCAAAAACCTTGGCGACCAGATATTGCGATGCAATCCGCCGACTCTTTTCAAGAGGCGGAGTCCCATTGGTCGGCGGGTCGTCGCACGTTCCGAGTTATACCGAACCTTGAATCTATTGACACCAAAAATGAAACATTGTGCCCCGCATCCAAAGAAGCCGGACGACGGGTTCAATGTACAGCTTGCAAGTTATGCAAGGGATTTACTAAGGCCAAGTCTATTGCTATAGTAGAGCACTAGGGAGGAATCAAAATGACTAAACCAAACAAAGAACAAGAAGAACTAGTGGAAGAACGTTGGATTTCTGGCGATTGGTTTTTCTTTTGCGATAATTGTCAAACTGAATGGGAAGAATTTCAAGACCTTTCAGCTTGCCCTAACTGCAACGTAGAAATAAATGGAACTAACTTAAACAATTAAGAAACTCGGCAGCTGGAAACCTGGAGCTTGCTCCAGGCATCGAGCCCCGCCCGGTTAATGAACAGACTCGCAGGGTGCCAGACCCTCAACAAAAATAATATTGGGACGCAGGGACGCAGAGTAATGAGCAAAGATGCGGGGTCGCAGAGCCTGAAACAAAGACGCAGGGTTCAAGAACCGAGCGAACGGGGTCGCAGAGATACCACCATCCAAGAGACTTGAACCTTGGTTCCCCTCAAATAAAAGTATGTCGTGCTCCTTGAGCCTCTTTACTAAGTAGAAATTTAGACCACCTTTAGCATGATATGCAGTATTCCAAGCCACTTGATTAGGACTAACTTTTACAGCGTTTGTTTTGGTTACCTTCAATTCACACCAAAAAGGTAGGCCACCCCACATCATATGAACGTCGGGTATACCGCCCCCGTGGACGTTCTCAATCCGTGTTGCCATGCACCCTTTAGGTAGGTTTTGTCTTAATTGTTTCCAGAAGTTTGCTTCGTTCATCCGTTACGTCCTCGTAGTTTCCATCAATAGTAAAGGCCTGCGGGTACTGCTCTTGTAGTTTGGATATTCTAGCTACGATCTCATCTCTGGACAACTGATCAATAGAATTAATTTGTTCTCGCCTATCTATTGTTAGACCGCCAAGGGCAGAGCGTATCTTCTCGGCATTCACTGACGCAGAAAACTGCCCTGCTTCCTCGGCTCCTTTCGACAACTCTGCGAACCTCTGCAGCTGACCTATCACAGTCACTCCATACCTACGCTCCCTCTCTTCTCGGATCTCTTGGACGTACTCCAATACATGAGGATAGTCTCTACCGTTTAGAAGTTTAGATGCCGTGGTCTTTGCAACCTCAGAAGAATATCCGGCTTTTCTAGCACACTCTGCGTTAGAGTAGATACCCTCAACAATATTCCTAGCAAATGTCATCTGTCTATTCGTTAAACTTCTGCCGTGTTCAGCTTCAACTTTCTTTTTGATGGATCCCATTGTCCCCCCTTGCGTTTACAAACTGTTTACAAAAGTGTAAACGAAAGCAGTTAAAGTGTAAACAGAGCCCCTATTTTGAGGGGTAATTTAAAATTTACCAGCCGTTGCGAAGTTCTCTTTTAACAGATTTACCCCAAAAAGTGTAAACAATGTAAACGTTTGTAAACGGACGAGGGCATATAAATAAGGTACCGTTTACGCTGTTTACAGTTTTTACAACAATTCCTGCACCAAAAAAAATAAAACTCATTTCTCTGGCAAAGTGTATACAACGTAAACAGCGTGTTCATTTTGGTACTACAATCAAAGGGTCAACAACATTAACTTGACTTGTATTACTATCCTGATATTGTAGTTCTCATCAACAACGAATCATTTTTGAAAGGAATGGTCATGAAATTAGAACTAAAGAATATTAAACACACTGCTTGGGCATCAGAAGAAACCAACTGTTATCAAGCGTCTGTTTATCTTGACGGTAAGCCTTTAGCTATCGTTGATAATGCGGGCAGGGGTGGTTGTGACAGACAAGACGAGCATCCTTCGTTTAAGAAAGAGAACTTTCGCAAGTCTTTCTTTGATGTGATGAAAGATGTAGACGCATACTTCAAGGGTCTTCCAAAGAAACAGTATACTAATTTTGAATTAGACATGGACTTAGAACTTTGGTGCGGTGAGCAACTTGAGAAGTGGCAATACTCCAAGGACTTGAAGCGTCACCTGAAGAAGGGGTCAATGATCAAGGATGGTGAAGACGTATACACATGGAAGCGTCACCTTAATTCAGAGGTTCTTATGAAGCACCACCCTAAAGCAATTATTATGAACGATCTGCCTTTTGATGAGGCACTATCACTTTACATGGGCGAAGGGTATGGGATGGTAGAACATAAGGGAGAAGTGTCGTGAGGGAAGCGAAGAAAATATATGAGGTGACTTACACAGGTATGACACCACCTTTAACGACTGAGATAAGAGCTACATGTTCCGAAGATGCGTACAGAGTTTTGTTAGATCTGCGTGTAGAAACATCTAGCATAGAATCCATAAAAGAAAAATCGGGAGAAGTATAATGCAATTTAATAAAGCAACATTAGATGTCATTCGGCAGAAGATGCAAGAGGCAATGAACCTTGTACCTTTGCACCAAGGGGACACTCCTCTATCACAATTAAAAATTGTCGTAGGCAGATGCAGTTACGGGGATCAAGATGCGACCTTCAAGGTGACTGTTAGTCTTGAGGGCTCGGGCACCAAGGAGGAACGGGACTTGGTTCAGATGGCAGGCATCCATCAACTAGATGTCAACAAGGTCGGCACGATTAATGGTAATCTCAAGTGTACTTTATCGGGGTACCGCCATCGTGCTAGGAAAAATCCTTACATCGTTACGTCTGTTGATGACGAGACAAAGCAGTATGTTATCACGACGGAGAAGGCAAAGGAGATGTTTGCATCATGAGCAGAGTTGGTATTGACATCAGTCACATGACGGGGGGTTACAATCCCGTCAAGGTTCCTGTCTTTGTATGTACATGGGACGGAGCGTTAGTTGAGATCCACACGGAGGACTCGTTACGGCATCAGTATAAGGATACTATTTTTGATTACGGGTTAGAGGAAGAGTTTTCTTGTATGTACCGCATGAGCAGTGGTTATACTACGATGAAGACCTTTAAGATAAATGATCTGTTGGAATTTTTAAGTGAGAAGTCTTGGTATTGTGCCAACATGAGAGGACAAGATTTTGTGTGCGAAAACATGACAATCAGGAGGATATTATGAGAGGTAAGTTTGCCTATTATAATGAGATAGAACCGTATGCCGTGGAATGGCTACGCAATTTAATGAAACAAGGGCACATCGCAGACGGTGTTGTCGATGATAGGAGCATATCAGATGTCAGACCAGATGAACTTCAAGAATTTACTCAATGTCACTTCTTCGCAGGGATCGGAGCATGGAGCCTCGCCCTTAGAAACGCAGGGTGGAGCGACGACCGTCCCGTCTGGACGGGATCATGTCCCTGCCAACCTTTCTCCGTTGCAGGCAGAAGAGCAGGGACTACTGACCGCAGGCACTTGTTCCCCCACTGGTTTCACCTCATCGAGGAGTGCAGACCTCCAACGATCTTTGGTGAGCAAGTTGCAAGCAAAGACGGACTTGGTTGGTTCGACTCTGTACAAACTGACTTGGAAGGAACGGGCTACGCCTGCGGGGGGTTCGATCTTTGCTCTGCGGGGTTCGGTGCTCCGCACATCAGGCAACGGATCTGGTTCGTGGCCGACACCGACTACCCGAGACTACAAGGGCGGGTACAAGGGGGGTCGCATCCGAAATGGAAAGATCAGTACCGACACTCTGGATGTGACAGCACAGTTAGCCTCGGGATGGCCGACACCGAGAGCGAACTTAGTTCATCCCGAGATCACGGAAAAGAACCGAGACAAGTTAGCGAACCGCAACAAGTCCAACTTGGAGGAAGTGGTAGCGGTGTTGTGGGGTTGGGCGACACCGACCACCTCGGATCACAAGGGGGCAGGGAAACCAGAGTCGGTGAAGAATTGGAAGAAGCGAGGACACAATCTACCCGAGCAAGGACAAATGTCTGGGTGGCCGACACCAATCTCATCAACGGGAGGTCCGACCAAGAATCCAAACAATCCGAGGGGGAACCAAGGGGGAAATCCTTTAGCGACCACGGCACAAATGTCGGGTTGG